>JGI24890J29729_1001478_pt1 | contig 10519 bp, 22 predicted proteins | sample FreactcultureFD7_FD_29729 | JGI IMG/M metagenome (IMG submission 29729)
TAATCCACTTTGGACTCGCTGTAATCATTTTATTTTTGTTTAGCGTGATCAATAAATGCTTTAATGCATTGTAATTGTGCGTCTTCGTAACTTTCACAGTCCTGAAGCATGAATGTTGTATGATAATTACTTACAGGAATGTGATATACACATGTGTTCGTGATACCAATTGAATATTTGAAGTTATACTTCTCTCTAAACCATCTAAATGCTTGTTGGTATAGTGGAGCACAGAAATCTGTAAGAGTTAGTAATGAAGGATCATTGTACCTTTGATTTACACCAACAACCATAACCTCTCTATTATTTAATTCATAAAAAGCCATACAAGGTTCATCAAAACCTAATTCTTTAAGTTCTAATGCTTGTTCATAAGGAATAAATTCTTTGTTCATAGGTTATTTGTTTTGGTATGTTGTTTTAGATTTATAGCAATTTTTACAAACAATAATATAATCACAATTACCACCTTTAACATTAACAAAATGGCTAAATCCAACAAAATTGTGATATCCAAAAAAACATAATAATTTTTTCATAGATTATTTGTTTTGGTTATAAGTTTTATTATAATGTAATTCTCCACTTGCTAATTTTCTATTAATTTCAAATGCTTCATCTAAATCGCAAGACTTGTATCCAACTTCAAAAGCATCTATTATCTGCTCTTTTTCTTTTTCAAGTAGCATTTTAGCTTTGTAATATGCTCCACTTTCTTCAAGACCTTCATTTTCTAAATACCAAATCATTAATTGCATTGCTGTTCTCATAATTTATAATTTATAGGTATCCTAACCAAATTGACAATCTAGATGGTTCATCATATGGATGGTCAGCAACTCTTTCTTTAGGAGTAAAATCTGCATTCCATTCAGGGTGAGCGTATTTACCATCAGTATCATATTCTTCTAAATCATAATGGCAAATGTACATACTTCCTTCACTTTCTTTACCATAGAATACTTCTGCATCTTGATTTTCTACTTTTTGTAGTGCTTCAATTAATTCTTTTACTTTCATAACTTTTAATTTTTGGCTTCTAATTGTCTTCTTGATTCCATTCTTCTCCACATCAAATCTGTCTGATCTATGTAGTATTGAGGGTCTGTGTCTAACCATTTATCTTCGTCTACCCACTCAATTTTACCGAATCCTATGCCTGCGATTTTAATGCGTTTCGAACCCTCTCGCTTTAACGCAATCTTTTTAGTTTTTTCTATGGCCTCGTCCTGAGTCCTAGCCATGACACAGCAAACATAGTCTTGTAATTTATTCCAATTTGGTTCGGCTTCTCTAGAATCCTTGTAATGAGCGTAATAAACTGTCATTGCTTTTGGTTCGTGTTGCTCTCGTAGAATTCGTTCTTTTTCTGCTTTAGCCCATTCGACGTAAAAGTTAAGAACGTGATCGTCGGGCTCGACTTCGTCGTACTCGTTGCACTGAAATATTCTCCAAGAATCTATAGCGTAATTACCAACTCCTTTTAGTCCTACTAATCGGTGAGTTGGAATATAGATAGGATTGCCGTACTCTTGGACCAATTCTAACCACTGATAGGAGAACTCCTTCCAAGCTTTTACTCGTTTGTTATAAAATCCCAAAGGCTTAATTATCTCTATGATCTCTGCGTCAGGGCAGTCGATCAGACGCTCTGCAGTACCGCATTTGTTAAAGAAATGCTCTCTAACTTCGTCCACTTGTCTGTGGTGGGTTTGGTTTAGCATGAAACAGACCATTAACATTTTCCATGGGTCGTCTCTGTATTCCTCTTGTCTAGTGAGGTAGGGTGATGTTTGTAATCTCATAACTTTTATTATAATCAAATATACGACAATTCTGTAACATTGGACAAAATAAATTCCTAGTGACATAGAAAGAGGGCCTGGGCCCTCTCTATAATAATTCGTATTTTTCTCCTATTCTTTCTAGTATCTTTTTGGCCTCTTCGAAATTATCCTCTTTTTCAAAACAGAGCGCTTTCATAAAAGGTCTGAAAGCTACTGGTTTTATTTCGTCGTATTTAATTTCGTGTTGCGTCTCGTCAAAAAGGTCAAAAACTATTAATATGAACATAACTAATTTATTTTATCTATTTGGTTTTCTTTTTGATGCCGGCCAACTGAGTCATTCTTGCTCTTTCTTTTACCGGGAATTTGTGTCCTCCTACTGTAAAGGATTTTTCGTGGTGCTTCTTAGCCTGAAGTGCAGCGTAATCGAAAGCCGATCCTTCTTCCATTTCGTCTTCTCTCATGTGTGGAGGTAAGTAATTAGAGGCTTTAAGACCTTTAACTGTATTTTTGTGGTGTTCTTTGGAAGATTGTTTGTCCAATATATCGCTTGATCTATGACGACCTAAGTTAGTACGAGTGTTAGCGTGCGCCATTTTACCAGCTCCCAAGCTTTTAACGTTGGTACCGGATTCCTTAATAAGATCTGTTAATTTAATCTTTGCCATTATTTGTGATGTCTTTGTTTTGCGTTGTTTATGTACATGTCCAATAAAGCTTCTATACCGGCTTGTAGGTTACCGTCAGCTTTTGGATCCTTTACCTTTTTCTCTATTGCTCTTGCGGCTTTAAAAGTCTTGCTCTTAATCACCCGATCTTCTTGGCCAGCGTCAACCATTTTACATATAATATCGTATAGTCTTGCTCCACCTTCAGCCCAAAACTCACCCCTTATCATTACGTCTGCCTTATCGTAATCTACTCTGTCCCACTCGGAATCTGCTTCCATAACGTAGTACTTTTCGGCGTAATCGTTATCAAAAGTATTACCGCTCTTTTCGTCGTACTTGAAATTATCTCCAAATCCACCGAACTTTTGTTCGATAATATATTTTACGATATCGAAATTGTTCTTCATTATGATTGTTGTTCGTAAGAATCGTTGTCTTGGGATCTGATATTGGTTTGAGCATTGGTGTAATTACTACACTGCCTTGCAATATCGTCCGTAGAATAACCACTCTTTATAAGTTCACCAATCGCGTTGTATATCTTTTGACCTCCCAAATCCCAAAACTTGTCCATTTTATAGTCGATAGAATTATCTACGTTGTGCACGTTGGATATGTCTAAAGTGTCCAAAGCGTCCTCTTTTAATAGAGGATTTGACTTAATGTATTTGGTGAAGTTGAATGGTTTCATTATTAACCTATGATGCTACGAATTTCTTTAACCAAGAAGTCTTCAATATCTTCAGGTTCGAAGCCGTCCTGTAACAAATCTTCGGCTATAATTGTCACGCTTTTTACAAAACGTTGAAAAGCGGCTTGATCAAGTACGGCGTGCAATCTATCCATGTGCTCGTCGTCTTCGTCTTCTTCTAATTGATCGTTTCCTACTGGACCGTTATTAAGGTCTTCTTGTACTTCGCCTTTCTTTTTAGCGTTTAAATATTTTTCTAGGATAGGTTCGATAACCTCAGCGTACTCTTCGAAAGAAACGAATTCGTCCTGCTTTTCTGTATAAATGATTTTAATATCGTCGCCGATAAATCCACCTTCTTCTACTTCAACCACTTCTATTGGAGTTCCAGGTTGGTTGTCCCATTTTGGAGTAGCAACAGCGTAGAAAGTACTATCGTTGTAGCAAGTCCAAATTAAAATACCGGGATTGTTTTCGTAATCAACTTGCCAATCACCAACGATTTCGCTGTGTACGTCCTTCATCCATGTGTTGTCTTCGTCGCCGTACTCTTCTTCGTCCTGTTGAGTGTTATATATTTGATGAGGCTCAGGTTTTTTTGGACCCAAGTAGATATCGTCCTCTTCTAAATCCTCTTCGTCTCCTTGTGGAGTGTTGTAATCTAATTTTTTATTTTTTAGAGAGGGATCTTCTTTGGAAAGGTTATCGAAGTACGATCCATCTCCCCACCACTTAACCAAGTACTCTAATTGGTGTGTACCGTGAAATCCACTAGAGGCGTTAAATACTTCTACGTGCTTTAGCTTAGGGTTAGATTTGATTAGCCCTTTTGCGAAAGCTATAGCTTTTTCTTTACTCTTGAATTTCTTCGCTGCCCTAACGCCATCAGAGTAGTGCACTTCGAACTCTTCGTTCAAAGCTTGAGTGTAACCGCCGAAAGGCGCTCCTGCGCCAACTGGATTCAAATCGATGTAGTTCTCTTTGATTAATCCGTAAGGACCTACTTTGTTCTTTTGTAAAAAGTCTTTTACGTTAAATTCTTTTGCCATAGTTTTTATAAATATGATATTAATTATCGAGTCCTCTAACTAGCTCGTTTAGTTTTTTCTTTAGAGATTCTAGATTGGTGCGAAGTTCTCCCTTGATTTCTTGGTCGATGTTCATTTGCGATATGCTGTTCTCCATGTCTTCAACGAATTCAATACACTGATTGGCCAAACCTTGAGAAGAATAGTCCAAACTATCGTTTGAGTATTCCATTAACCATTTTTGTATATCGTAAGATCCTTGCCCCATGTAATTTCTTTGTACTTATAAATATGTACTAAGTACTAAGATAGTTCGAACTTGCTCGCAATATCCTTTATGACAGAAATGGCCAATTCCGTAGAGCACTCGAACCCTTCTCTTTTGCCGTTTATTCTTGCACCAAGATCGTCCAATCTACTGTGCACGCGTCTTTCTATTTCTCGTGAGTTTAGACACTTGTGCTTATAGACAGAAAACCAAGGTGTAATTACGCCCGTAGCAGAGTTGATTTCTTTTGTTCTTTGAGTAACCGATGTGGTGGTCATGCCTATTTTACAAATTCCTGGCATGCTTTTGTTGACCAATACGTAGACCCACTCGGGTTTAAATACGGTACCGGTTGGATCTATAACCGCTTCGGAGTAATAGGTAACGTCCTCCCATCCATTTTCTTCAGACGGCGTTAGCGTATACGCGTTGGCCCTAATTAGGCCTAGCTCGTCTTCGAAGTCTATTTTTAGCCTATATTTGGCTTGGTCTTGCGATATTCTTTTCATAACTTTAATTTAAAATGCAAAAAAATGGCCGGTAAAGTAATTACCGACCAAAATTTACTAGACAACCGCAGGAGTCACAGGGATCTGTGGAGCGTCGGGCAAGTACTGCACGATCGGTTGAGAATAAGTAGTGCCAGTTTTATCTGCGCTAACTGTCATGTTACCGTAAGGTTGCCAATCAGCTCTAATCGCAGATTGAACCGCTCCGGCCAAAGCATCGCTAGTCGAAGCTTGTAAAACGTGGTAGGTCAAAATTTGTGCCATGTTGTTTATTTTTTTATAAATGTAATAAATGAAAGCCAAAGAAAACAATTTAATTCCCACGTGGGGCCAAAACCTTGTATATGCAAATTCGAAAGTATCATATCCGCGCCAGTACGCTCAAAAAAAACAAGTAGGCCATGGTCAAAACGATCAGACCGCCAAAAATCTTTAGGGCAGCTTTCGAATCTATTAATTTTGGCAATCGGTCCTCTAGGTGCAAAAAGATCACAAACCCAATTAGGCCGAAAAAAAACGCAAAAAGTCCAATTTTTATTAGTAGTACCATAATATTATTCTATTAACAACGTATTGTTTTATTATTTTATCCAATCCTCGTACGCCCAAACGTACGCTTCTACCGGGTCCGAAACTGTGCCTTCGTCGATGTATTTTTTGGCGTCCTCGATCACTTCTAATCGTAAACCCCNCTTGTCAGCGTCTTGAAGTATGGTCTCTATTAGGCTATTTTCTTCTGGCATCGTCGTTTGTTTTATCGGTTAAACTATCGCTAAGGTCGAGTATTAAAGCAAACATACAGGCAACGATAAAATTATTGAAGGCCTGGAAATATTGTTTTGCGCACAGGTCTAAGACTATGGCCAAAAGATTGATTAGTAGCGCCAGTATTACTAGGGCTTGCGTGACTTTTTTCATATATTTGGATATATTTTTTTTACGATTACGGAAGTTGTACATTTTCATGGGTGTCGGTCGTGACTCTGTCCTTGATATTCTGCAGCCTAAATTGAATTGCCTTTAAACTCTCCTCGCACTCGTGCACGTAACGTAGGGTCTCGGCCCGTGTGGTCGCCTTGTTCATTGCACTTATGTTGGTCATTAGGTCTATTATTAGGTCTATGTGACTTGGGGCTATTACTCCGTTCATTTGTACTGGTTTTGTTTTTTGAAAATGTCCGCTATTTGTAGCACCTTGTCCATAGAGATTCTTGGCACCCAACTCTAACTGTCTTGCGCTTGACGTCCACCACGGCAGTATAGTCCTCGTTCAATTCAACAGAGAACATGTACCTGTGCTGGTCCAACATGCTTTTTGCTGCGAGTAAAGCTAGTCTCCAATCTTGAGGTAGCTGGTAAGCTGGCAACTGACTCGAGGACAGAGCGAATGCTGGTTTGCCCTCCATGTCTTCGAAGTCGTAGCTGAAGTACATACAGCCGCTGTTGTCTAGCCACTCTGCGAATCTCTCTTGCGAAAACTTGGTAAAACCTGAATTGTACTGCCAACCCATTTCCTCGCAAGCTTCCTTAAAAGCTTTCATCAAATGCCAATCGTTTGTTTTAATGGCGATGTAATCTTTTCCTAAATGCTGTCTTGTATCTTCTATCATATTACTGGTTTTTGTCTGTTAAAAATACCTTCAATGTCCTGTTCTCGTCCTGCAGCGATAGCTCTACGTTAACGTTGTACTCGACAACTATGCGACCTCGCTTCTTTGATGTGTGATCTATGACCTCGAATCTAGTTATCGATTTGGTCATAAGGTCTATTAGATCTTGATTTGTCATATATTCGGATATATTTTTTTGGTCAATTGAAAANCGGGGAATTCCTCGGGGACGGATCAAGTAGGCCCCCCGGCCCCTGGCCCCTTGCTAGCTCCGACAACCTTTGTTTTGCTGGGCGCTTGCGATCCGCTATCGACTAGGTAGCGGATCACTTGCACTTAGCTAGCTCCAAAGCTATAGCAGGTTTAGACAGTGGCGTACTCGTCTGCCAAAGACCACAGGCCTTGGTTCAATACCATGTCTTGTATAGGGTTGGTGATTGGCCTTGCAGTCCTGTTGTTCATCTGGTACCCTCCTCTGATAATGTTCTCCTGTACCCTGTTGAACGTGTGCCACAAAGTGTTAGGAGCGTCTGCGTCTCTGCGCGGTGACAATATCTCCATGATCTCGTAGTCCTCTGCTACTTTCTCCTCGCCCAATCTCAAGGCCAAGGCGTCTATCGCAAAGGCTCTTCTGTCCTTGGCACTCATCTCGATACCGGACCATCTGTTGATCTTCTCTACTGTGCTGTTCAGACCGAGCATCTTCTGCTCTATCATGTTCTGCACCTCTTGTAGAGTGTACTTGGTGTGTCTCTCTTTGAATCCTCCAAAGTCCTTGTCTTTGACCATTAGACCGTTAGAACACACTAGTCTGAAGAGGCCCATTTCGAAGTTGATTGGTCTAGACCCGTCGTGACTGTTCAACAACACTACAGTAGGTCTTGCCTCTACGCCGCCTTCTGAATTCTTGATGTAAAGGTCTGGGTGTTGGAACTCTGTGATGTGCACTCCAAAGTTTTGTCTCAATGGCACCTTTGTCTTGCTTTGTTTGGCGTTGGTCAACTTCCAACCCATGGTGTCCATGTGTTCTATGATGTCTGTGGTAGGTGTAAACTTGTAACGGTTCAAATTGATGTAATCGGCCGGCTTTGTTGCGAATATTGCTGGCGCTTTCTCTCTAGCTTGATCTAAGGATAATACTTTGATCTCTGTTGGCATTGATAATGTAGGCATAACTTTTATTTTAATTTTTTGGTTTATTGATAATCAATCGAAAGAAAAAGAAGGGCTCGGTTTCACTACGGCTTGTCTCGTATATGAGGGTAATACCGACTCGTCTGCCGAGCCCTTCTTGTAATTTACTTAGGCTAAGCTAGACAACTTAACCGCGTTTGAGATACGACCGCGTGTAACGTCGTAGGCCTCGTTAACGATGCGCTCGTTAAAGTACTTACCGGCGATCACGTCTGATACGTGAGTGGTAGAGAAGCCTGTAGAAGACGCTACGTTTGTAATATCACCGTTGCGCAATTTACGGTTGATACGGCTTACTTTTTGGATGTAGCTTAATTTGTTGTAGCTACTTGGTCTGTTACTGTTCATAACTGTTTAAGATTTGCGGGCTTCATAGAAGTCCTTTGTGATTGATTATAGGTANATATACCGAATCCTGGTGATCTTTTAAAATTTAATTTTCTAGTGCTTCGTAGTCCTCTTCGTCCTCGGTCGTAAACTCGGCTTCTGCAGCTTTAAGTTCTTGATGCAATGCCTCTTGGATCTTGCTGCTTTTGACCGGGTACCAGTACTCGTGATAATCGTCAAAGGTCATGTCGTCGTTTGCTATCCTGTCCTCGTCTCTCTTCATTAACTTTGGACACAAAGAGTACATTTCGTTGCTACTCTTGTCCTGAGGCATTAGACTGATCCAACACTCTGGGAACAATTCCGAGAACTTGTGGGCCGCCCTTTCTAAATTTGCCGGGTCTACTACGGTGTTCTTTACTGTCTTACCGAACCTGTCTACAATGATTAGGTGTGCTAACATATTGCGTACTATTTTAAATTNTTTAACTTATTTGAATATTCATCGATCTTCTTATTAGAGCTCTCGTACATGTAATCTTCTTCTTTGTAGTCCTGCATCTCTGCCCATCTGGTCTGAAATTCTATCAACGTCTTAAGCACGTCTTTGCGCATATCTTTCATGTACTGCTTTGCCTGCTTGACGTCTCTCGCGTACTGTATCGAACTGTCCAACTCTATGTCCAACATTTCCAATCTAGCTTGCAAGCTACCGATCATACCGGCCATTGAATGGCCTCTGCGATCCAAGAACGATTCGTGCGATTCCATTTCTTTTACTGTGTCTGCTGTACTCATATATTATAATTTTTAATGTCTTATAAGGGTAGGCTGGTTGATCAGCTACATAGTAAAAGTACCCCAATTCTGCATGCCAAAAAAATATTATAGCAACTATTTTTGGGGTGCACTGGCTGGTTATCAACGCGTTATCACCAAATCCAAGCAGGCCATGGGTGCAACTGATTGGTTTCCAAGGGAGAAGTTTTTTAATTAAGTCCTTAGTAAACTGTCCTCTGTGTATATTCGTATATGATCACATGGAACTAATTCGGTGCTTTGTTTAACTGTATACAGGGCCTCCAACAAAAAAAGATTAAACAAAATAGATCGAAAATAAAAAAAGCTCCCGTGCAAACGCGCAAAAGAGCCCAAACCTAAGCCAGGGTTACCTATTATCAGCTTTTGTTTAACGCGATACAGGGCCTCCGGCGAAAAAAGATTAAACAAAACTAACTTTTTAGAAAAAAAGCTCCCGTGCGGGCGCAATCCAAGCCTGTTTACGTTGGGGAAGGCTCAAAAATAAAAAAAGCTCCCGTGCAGAAGCTCTATTTGATCCTGATGTACTAACTTTTTATTCTTTACCCGCTCATGAGTCAGACAGGCCCGAATCTGGCGCTGCTGGTCTAGGTCTATTAGTGGGCTTATGTTGTATGCGTATTTTTGGAGATGATCTGGTGGTTAGATTCTGGAAGATTCAGGGGTTGGTTCCTCCCTTGGCGACCTTCTTTTTTGTGAATTACTTTTCTTTACTCATACGGAATATTGCAATTGACACTTTTTAACACAAATTGACACTTTTTACCACCCGCTTTTTACCGTACTCTCACGATCTTCTCAGTACACGCACAAAAAACCCCAACGCCGATACATTGGGGCTAACTTAATGATGCAATTTATGCTAAAACTGTCTATTTGAATAGGCTTTTGAAGAATCCCTTCTTCTCTTGCGGTGGTTTTGTTACGTGTACCCATCCGTCGCCTGTCTCTTTATACTTCCAGTTTGGTAGTGCCTTTGTTACGTAGGCTCTGTACAGTTTCATCCTTGATTGGTCTTGAGCGTTCTTTTTTACAGGTTCGTAGGATATATCCACTACTTCGGGATGTTCGTCTATATAGGTGATCTCTTCTATTGATATATGAATTACGCTTCTTCTTTATCTTTCGTATATCCTTCTGTTAGTTTATATCTATCATATAATTCTTTCCATACATTTATACCTTTTGGGTTAGTACTTATATGGATGGCTGGATCTTGAGGACTGCTTTTTTTCTTCTGCTCTTTTAAACACTCTCCAGTACATTTTTTACCGCAGTTATACATACATCCTCTTGTTCCGCTTATTAGTCCCATATGTCTTATCCTATATTTGCTTTAATTATTCTAGCCTCTCTCGGTCCATGATTACCTGTCAAGTCTGTCTCTAACTGCAAGTTAACTCTATNGGTTCTAAAGTCATGAGTTATCATATATGGATTATTATCTATACGAGTAACCCTACTCACGTATCCTTCTGCTTTGATTAAGGCTTCCCCTTCTGTTTGTGTCATGCCTATAAGTCTTTCTAGTAACTCGTTCTCTACTGTTTTCATATATCTTATTTTAAGTATTTAAGTTGTACACTTCTCTCTACCTCTTGCATAAATTTAATTA
>JGI24890J29729_1001479_pt1 | contig 10517 bp, 13 predicted proteins | sample FreactcultureFD7_FD_29729 | JGI IMG/M metagenome (IMG submission 29729)
GTACTCTCTACTCCGTCACCAATCGACCATCTTGGAGAGGATCGCGGATGGCCGCAAACGCTTTGCCTAATCGAAGTTTCGCCGAACGTCTACGCATGCAACTGCGCTGACACAATCGGCATCGACCCCGACCCCATGACGGGCGTTCTCGGACTCGCTGTCTTCACTCGTGAAGAATCCGCAAACGAGTACATGCGATCCCTCAATGGCCTATCCGGCGCAGTGGTCCCGAAGACCTTCGCCGAGTGCCACAGGATCGCATCCGAACGCCTGCAACTTCAAGCGATGTTCCTGATGAACGGCAATTCAATCATGGACATCATTTTCGTGAGATGAGCACATGCAAGCAAAGAAAAAACTACGCCGCCTCGACATTGAATTCATCCTCCTGACAGTCGCTGGCATCGCCGCGACGGTCTTCATTTACCTATGGGAGGTGTCGCCAATTGGCCGAGGTAACTAGCATCGAATGGTGCGACGCTACCCTTAATCTGTGGTGGGGATGTACCAAGGTTTCGGACGGCTGCAAGTTCTGCTACGCCGAGCAACTCAGCGACCAGCGATACAAAAAGGGCGCATGGGGACCGAAGGGTGTTCGCACTGAGGTGAAGTCTTGGCGTTCGACCCTGAACAAGATCAGCAAGCGAGCCAAAGAAGAAGGGCGACGACTTCGAGTTTTCTGTCAGTCAATGAGCGACACTTTCGAAGGCACGGAAACGTGCGGCGATGCGAACTTTGAAGTCATTAGTCGGTTGCGCGAGGATCTCGGAAAAGCGATCCTCAATCACCCAGAGTTAGATTTCCTGCTGCTCACGAAACGACCGGAAAACGTGCTCAAATACGGACCGCTAGGCTACTTGTGGACGCGCGAAGGAATTCCCGACAACGTTTGGGTCGGTACATCGGTCGAAGACCAAGAAACCGCCGACAAACGGATTCCAGAGTTGCTCAAGATTCCTGCGAAGGTCCGTTTCTTGAGTTGCGAGCCGTTGCTCGGTCCGGTNGATCTGCAATACCCGACCTTCAACGGTGCTGACTCCATCGAATCGCTTGAGGGTATCCNCTGGGTCATCTGTGGAGGTGAGTCCGGTCTGAACGCGAGACCGATGCACCCGGACTGGGCGCGATCCCTGCGTAATCAGTGTGACTGCGCCAAAGTGCCGTTCTTCTTCAAACAATGGGGCGAATGGTTACCGTGGTCGCAATTTGGTGATGCAGACATTCCAGATAGTTGCGAGCAAACGAGATATGAGACGGTCGAATTCCAATGCGGCAAATTTGAGAATATCGGCCGGCCAATCTGGTGCGACGACATCGACGATAACCTAACTTTAGGTCGAGTCGGGAAAAAAGCGGCAGGGCGAGTTCTCGACGGACGCACTTGGAGCGAGTTCCCGGAGGCACTATCGTGAATGCTGAATACGCGGTAGTCGCCGAGCAGATTTGCTTCGCGCTAAACCAACAGTTACCGACTCGGTTCGAATGCCACACATTCAAAAACCCGTCACGCCCTGGAATTCAGGCTTACACGTTCGCCGCAATCGACGGTCAACACCCGATAGTGAGCGTGAACGGTCGCATGAATACCGAGTGCGTTGGGCCTATCATCCAATGGCTCGACTCGATCGACTTGCGGCCATACCTACTCCCTGACTGTGGATGGAAGTGGATGACGATTGACGCAGTGAGTTCTTCCGGACCCGTGCAGATGATAGAAGGCACTGACAAGGATTGCATGGTCGCCGCGCTGTCGAGACTCGTGTTGAAGCTTTCCCATGCCGGGATCATCGAGAAGGCGGAGCAAAATGGCTGAGTTTGCAAGCCTTCACAATGACGCGACCATCATGGCCGATGGCGACATGCTGGAATGTCCATACTGCAACTGCAAGTTCCGATATTTAGGCGACCCACTCGGAGACTACGAGTCGGTCGAGCAGGAATGCCGTGGTTGCGAACGAACGTTTGAGGTGACCGCAAGGATCAGCGTTCGTCTTTACTGCTCTCCAGAGATTCAATCGGAGGAGCAATGAAGGTAGGCACACGATCAATCCTATACGGCGCTCACTGCTGGTTTATTCACCCGTGGTTCGTCGCTCTCGCCTGGTGGAAGCTCTACGGATTCCCGTTCGACTTCCGTCTATGGCTCGCGTTCGCGCTGCACGACATCGGTTACTGGGGTAAGCCAAACATGGACGGACCCGAAGGGGAAACTCACCCGGAAGTAGGCGCATCGATCATGCACCGACTTTTTGACCGGACCGTCTACGAATTGCACCATCATGAGTCCGGGTGCGTCATGGAAGTGCCGTATCGCCAGGCCGGAATGGTCGCCGCCGCGACTGGCTCGGAGTTGAAAGAATGCCGCTTAACCGACTGGCACGACTTCACCCTACTGCACTCGCGCTACTACGCTAAGAAGCGCGGTCAGCAGTTCTCGCGCCTATGCGTCGCCGACAAGCTCGCCGTCACTCTTGAGCCGTGGTGGCTCTACCTTCCGCGCGTTGTGGCTACCGGCGAGATCCGCGAGTACCTCGCAAACGCCGAGTCGATGCACGGCGGCAAGCTAGGACGACGCGAGTGGTTCGACTTCATGTGCGACTACTTGCGCCGGTGGGTCAACGAGCACCGCGACGGTCGAGAGGACACATGGACGCCGAAGGAAAGTCAAGCGGCATGAGTCACGTTGGTGCAATTCGACTAGGCGATGTCTTCAATATCGGAAACGGCAAGTTCGTCTGGGATGCGCATCCGAACGGTAAAATCGAGCTGAGAGGCTACGACCGAGAAACCGTCAGCAAGGTCTTCTTGACAGAAGGGCAACTGCGCGTCTACACGGTGACAAAGCCGAATCCGTGCGGCAAGGTAGTGCGTCCGGCGCTCGTCAAGGAGATCGCGGCTTGATCGTTTCGCGTCCGATCTTACGGTATCACGGCAGCAAATGGCGCATCGCGCCGTGGATCGCCTCACACCTTCCTCCGCACAAGGTTTACATCGAGCCTTTTGGTGGCGGAGGGGGGGGTATTGCTACGAAAGCCGCCTTCACACATGGAGATCTACAACGACATCAATGGCGATGTAGTTAACGTTTTCAGGGTGCTGAGAGACCCAGAGCAAGCCGCCACCCTGCGGCAGTTGCTCGAATTTACGCCGTACTCGCGCGACGAGTTCGACGCCGCATACGAAGACTCTGACGACCCGGTAGAGCGAGCGCGTCGGTACATGGTTCGGACATTTATGGGCTTCGGGTCGAGCGGCACCAAGAAAGCGAAGACCGGCTTCAATGTGAAATTCAGAGATACGGGTTCGTGCGGTCCACACCAATGGGCAAAGCTGTCGCACTCGATCGACGAATTCACTGAGCGACTGCGTCTTGTCTGCATCGAGAACCGCGACGCCCTAAAGCTGATCGCGGAACACGACAGCCCGGAAACCCTCTTCTATATTGACCCGCCGTACCCGCTCGACACACGGCACAAAAACGCCGGTTCCGAGTACGAGTTCGAAATGACCAACGAGGATCACGCGAAGCTCTTGGAGTCTTGCCAGTCATTGTCAGGCATGGTTGTCGTCAGCGGCTACCGGTGCGATTTGTACGATCGTGCCTTATCCGGCTGGTTCCGATTCGACAAAACCGCGAACGCATCTGGTCAGCGTGGCGGATGCGCTCGAACTGAGTCGATATGGCTGAATCCATCCGCGTGCAGGCAGTCGATGAACCTGTTCACTGCCGCCTAAACATGTAGACGCACCTCTGCTATTGGAGCGTAACAAGCGGACTCACATGAGTCCACTAAAAGCACCATTCCCATACTTTGGCGGCAAAAGCCGCGTCGCGTCCGAAATCTGGGACAGGTTCGGGAATGTCCCGAACTATATCGAGCCGTTCGCCGGGTCTCTCGCCGTCCTTCTCGCGAGACCACACTCGCCCGGTGTCGAGACAGTCAACGACCTAAACGGTCTGCTCTGCAACTTCTGGCGAGCAACTCAGCACCAACCCGACGAAGTCGCGAAGCACGTTATCTGGCCGGTGATCGAAGCCGACAAGCATGCCCGACATACTTGGCTGCGAACGATGAAAGGCAGTCTGACCGAGGCTCTCATTTCCGACCCGTATCATTTCGACCCACAAGCTGCCGGTTGGTGGGTCTGGGGTGCCGGTCAGTGGATCGGCGGAGGTTGGGGCGAGAGCGCAGCGCGTCAAATCCCTGCTCTCGGCTGCTCGATGGGAATCATTGCCTCGATGACAAAAGCAAATGGACCGGACGTTGTCTTACAGCGGATGCGAACCCTTCGAGACAGAATGTTCCGGGTTCGGGTGACATGCGGCGATTGGAGCCGCGTACTCACTCCCGCAGTGACAACCGGAATCGGGTTAACTGGCGTCCTGCTCGATCCACCGTACGACACCGACCACTGCGAAGACGTCTATCGAACCGGATCGGTTTCCACAGAAGTCCGGCAGTGGGCAATCGACCACGGTGACGACCCGATGTTTCGGATTGCCCTTTGTGGCTACGAGGGCGAGCACGAAATGCCGCACACCTGGACCGAGTTCGCCTGGAAAGCAAACGGCGGCTACGGAAACCAAGGCAACGGTCGCGGCAAAGCAAACGCAAGCCGGGAGCGAATTTGGTTCAGCCCGCATTGTCTCAAATCGTCGTTGTTTGACGACTTGCCGTAAGGTGCCACATGCCAGACGAGCAAATACAAACCGAAGACACCACGTCGCCAAGTACGCCCACTCCAGTCGCCCTAACTCCTCCACCGCCCGCACCGATCGCGCCCCCAAGAGTTGCGCCCGGCATGATCAAGACGGATCGAGAGCAATATGGACGCTACTCGCTCGCAATTCGCACTGGCAGCAACTCTGGGTCATTGCCCGAGACTGGCGCTACTTCGCTGGGCGACTATACGCACCTTGACATCGTGATCCAAGACGCGAACGGCGGACGGTCGCATTTGCCGTCCAAAATTGGCCTTCCCTCGTCGTTTGACGTCTACTTCACCGAGAACGACGCCGAAGTCTACGCGCCATGCCTAGACATCACGCTTGTAGATGCCATTCGCGCTGCGCTGGGGAACCTTCCAGAAGAGCCGGAAGGCACTCTGTAATTCCGAAAGGTACCAAGAAACGTACCACGAACAAAAAAGCCCGCTCCTAGGAGCGGGCTTTTCCTTAATTTCGAACCTAATAAACTGGAGCCGATGACCGGATTCGAACCGGTGACCTGCTGTTTACGAAAACACGGCAGANCCGCTTTGAACCTGTTCTGTCACTCGCATTTTTAGTCTGTTTGAACTAAAAAGGACCACAACGGATCACAACACGCTTTTCTGAGAGGTACCAAGATTTGTACCAAAACTAGGCGCTCACCTCAATGTCAATCTCTACCGACCAACCGGTCACGGACGCACCGATCGAGACAATGTTCGCCTGGACCAACTCGCCTGTTGTCAGAGTAGTTATTGACATCGAAGCTGGGTTTGTCACACTCGCCTCGTAGTTTGAACCACCCGACAAGGACAACGCTGACGTCAGGATATTCGACCCGGAAAAAGCAGCTCCACCGGACGACTTCTTCACGTTGATCGATGACGAGTTAGCGTTCGGTGCCTCGACTCGGAGCCGCACGGCCTTGATTGTCCACGTCACGGACGCGCCACCCGGACCGGCCGGTACGCGAACAATCGGGCCGTACTGACCAGTCGAGCCGGGAGTAACCGAGCCGTCGAGCAATCGTATCTCGCGGTCCGTCGTGCCGCTCACCACGACCCAAGCCGCGCCAGTGTCCCGCTTGAGCTTGAGGGTATCCGTTTCTAGGTAGAGAGCGCCAGCCAGTCCAGGCGCAGGAATCGCCGAAGCAAGACCTTGCGCGATCGCTGGACATCCGCCCGCGTTAAGCACCGCATCGCTGATACCAAGGGTAGAAAGGGAAGTCGGAGTCTTTGCTGCAATCGTTATCGACTGCGCGGTCACGTCCGACAGCGACTCCTTGTCGTTGATGACCTTCACGAGCACCGTCGTACCGATCGTGCTGTCCGGCAGCGACACCCGAACGACGTTGTCGCCGAGCAGGACGAACTGATCGCCGGAAGCGTGTCCTGACATCGCTGTTCCGCGCTCACCACGTCTCAAGTGCGACAGCGTGAACGTATAGGTTCCGGTCACCGAGGACGTGCCGACGCCCAAAATCTCGCTTCCGATCAGTGCGTGATTTCGACCGGCCAGAATTGCCGAATCGTCTACCGATCCGACCGAACCGAAGGACAGCGACACATCTATTCCGACCGTGTTCGTGTTGTCGAACATGTTTGCCGTCGCACCCGATGCCGACAACGTACCGGCTGTCACGCCGAAGACCGACTGACCGATCGCAGGACCTTGAATCCAAGACGTGCCACCGTTCAGCGAATAATAGACCGTTCCACCAGGCCAACCGTTATCACCACCGGCCGCAACGTAGAACCCCGCTGATTGCTGATCGGAATCACGGATCTCGCGACCACTCCATGCGCTGAACGTCGTCGCAAAGTAGGCGTCAACCGTCGTCGCCGGAGTCGAGCCAGAATCGCCAGCAACGACCTGAGTGAGCACCTCAGCAGATTCCAGAACCGCCGCAACATGGATCTCGCCGACCGCCGCAAAAGAAACGTCTGTCACGCGAAGCCGAACACTGCCGGTATCAGAAGGGAAGGTGATAACGTCGGCAGGAGCGACCGAAAGGTATCGCCACGGGAGAGTGAACGCGAATGTCTCACACTCGATCCACTCTCGATCAAGCTCGCGGTAAGCGATCCTTCTGGCAATGGTCGCGGTCATGCAAGCCGGTGTCGATGTCGAGATTGTGTTCGCGATGTTCTCGGACTGCCGGATTGCTGACTGGACGCCTTGCTGGTAATCCCTGTCCTTGTCCATGAACGAAAGCTCGAACTTTCCGGGCATTTCCCAGCGCATCTTTCGCGTGCGTGTGTACTTCGGGTTATCCGACCGACCGTTCGTCGAAGCGCCGATATCGTTCGACGACACGGTGACGCTAGGGGAGCCACCACGCGGAATCACGCGAAGAACCCCGTCAACTTCCGGCATGTCGTAATTGCCTGAGACGAGTAGTCCGGCAATCGAGTTGTCAGCTGCCGCGCTGCCGCCGATGACAACGCCATAGACCGAATCTGTCGCCGCGGCGACATCGATTGCACTGGAATCTATTCCCGCCAATTGACACATGTGCTTGATCGGGTCTCCGTAAGTCGCCGAACCCATATCAACCTCGATCGAGAAGTTCGGAAGCCTGTTGCCGAACTTTGTCAGCGAGAAGTCTTGGAGGACAAAGTAAGCAAGCCCGCGATATGCCGGAGTCAACGAAGACCCCATTTTCGCAAGAATCACCGAATCGACCGCCTGAGACTCTGTGCCAGAATGAAAGAACAGGTTAGAGTTCAGTTTGCAGACATAGTTCTTCTGATGACCAAGCGCGATGTCGTCCGCATCATAGATAAGTAGGTCGTCCGCCCAAATGCGTTTAAGCGTTGCCGACCGTCCGTCCGACGACCCGTCCGGGAAGACAGTCTCGCCAACGCAAACTGCGACCGCAAACGTCGCCGTGTAGGATGAAGATTGACCAGCTTTACCGCCCCCTTTATGTTGAACGAGGTGATTACCTTTTGCGTCTTGCGCCGCCCAAATGACGTTTCCGCCGACTCTCGCCCGGCCCCATACCCTCGGAATTCCGACACCATACGCAGACCCCGACAACTTCAAGTCGGACATCTTGGTCGCGTTTTCGCGGGCAAGCTCGGAGTCGATCATTCCTCCGACCGCAACGCCGATCTGAGCGCCTATCTTCGCGCCAGCAGGACCGCCAATTGCGCTACCGATTAGGAATCCAGCACCGCCCAGAACAAGCGTTGCCATTAAGCCTCACCCCGATACCGGAAAACCTTATAAATGCGCGTTGACCACCGAGGCTCTAACGAATCCTCAATTGCACACGAGAACGTTGGCGAATCGTACGAGTGAACGAACGTCGATCCGCTAACGCAAACCCCCATGTGTTGAGGCATCGCCGCAGACCGGAATACGAGCACGTCACCAGGCAGCATCGCAGCCGGTTCAACCTCGTCAGCATGTGCCGCAACGCCCGCAATAACCGCCTCGATATAATCGCCGTCCGTAGGCCCAATAAAAGCGTCTACCGAGCCGCCAGCGTCGTTTATGGCGCAGATAACGAGACCGACGCAGTCAACCCCGATACCCTTGAGGCGTCCGTTCTGGACATAAGGCGTCCCGATGTAGCGTCGAGCACTCTCGGCGATCTGATCTCCGGTAATCACAAAATCCGCTTACGCTACCGACCAGCCATGATCAGTTTGTCGTTGCCGATCACATGCGGGTGCCCGTGAAAGTTCGGCACGTTGCCGTGTATCTGACACATACCGAGTGTTCGGTCGCACCCTTCCTCGACCGTGCAGTTATCGCCACCGGTCACAACGTACGGGAATGGAATCGACAGAGTCAAAACCTGTCCGGACTGTGATTTGATGTCGCGCGAGATCCCCGTATTCGGTCCCGAGGTGAAGGTAAGCACTCCATTTGCAAACAGGTTCGGGTCACCGAGAACCAAGACATCGAGTCGAACGTTTGACAACACCGTATTGACCGAGCGATTAAACCGACGACTCGTCATGTCGAGCTTGCATCGACCGTCACCGATTCGCCGAGCCTGACACGTCGGCGAAGTCACGTCGCCAACAACCTGTTTCAACAACTGCCGCTGACCTCGCGCCTCTGCGTTGTACTTGTTGTTGCCGGCTGTAATCTGCCCAAGCACGCCAGACTCAAGAACGACGTGCCCCATAGTCAAGTCGGCCTGGTTGACGACAATCACCGCATACTTTGCGCCGTCATATTTGCCGAGCACGATGTCTGTCTCATTGATTCGGTCGCTGGACAGGATACCGACCACCTCGGAATTCGAGACGCCGCCCGACAGCGTCTGCTGAAATGCACTGATCGACACCGCTGACGACGCCTTGTACAGCACCGACGAATACGTTAGGTCTTGGTCGCCGCTCGAAAAGCCCATCTTGGAGCCGTCGCGAAGCGTCAGGGTAACTAATGTGACAAGGGTCGTGCAATCGGCTTGAATCGCCGCCGCAAGCGCGACCGACATAGTGCGTGGCATGTGCGCCGTTTACGTCCCTCGTAAGTGGCCCTGTGGCAAGCTTTGACGATGTCCAGTTACCGACCGACATGTCGCGCGGCTTCACTTCCACCCCAAGGTTTGACACGACGATCGCAACCAGTGGCGCAGGGTACGAGCAGCGCAATCAGAACTGGATGACTCCGCGCCGAGAATACGAGATCAATTACGACGTCTGGGACCAAACACGGCTCAATCAGCTTATCGCGTTCTACATCGCTCGTGGCGGTCGCGCCAGAGGCTTCCGGTTCCGTGACTGGACCGACTGGTATGTCGGCATGGTCTACTCTGTCACCTCCGGCGTCGTCTCGCTGACATACGACACGCCCGTACAATTCGGCACCGGAAACGGCGCGACGACTGCGTTCCAGCTAACCAAGACATACGCCGACACGATCAACCCGACTGCCCGGAAAATCACACGCCCGGTTACCGGAACGGTGAAGATTTACCTGAATGGCGTCGAGCAGACGTCAGGCGNGACCGTGAACTACTCGACCGGACTCATAACTTTCACGACCGCACCGTCGAGCGGAGTGGCTATCGCGTGGTGTGGTCAATTTGACGTACCGGTTCGGTTTGATACCGACTCGCTACAGTTCGATATGCAGTTCTCAACGACCGGAGTAGTCAAGGGTGCGACCATTATCGAACTGCGCGAGTAGCAGCTTAGTTGACGCCGCTCTTCATCGCCCGCATCGCGCCGCGCATCCCTGCCGCCGCAATCTGCTTCTCGGTCAGATTCAGGCCGCCTTTGCCGTCACCATAGAAGTGGAAGTGCTGCTGCACGACGTGGCTTCTTCCAACAGCGACGCTGTCATGAATCGACTGAACCGGACCGTCTGGTGAACCGTAGATCGGGAATGGAGTAGACGTTCCGCCTCCGCCTCCGCCCGACGATCCTCCTTTGCCACCACCGAGCCCGAACACCTGACCGAGCACGCCCAGGAATCCGCCCTGATTCCCCGCACCCTGCATCATCGCCGCGAACTTCATCTGTAACTGAGCTTTCGCCCACTCGACAACCATATCGCCAAGCATCTGCCGGAATCCGGTCAGGATCGAGCCGAACGCCGGTTTGAAGCCGTGGTGGAATAACTCTTGCGAAGCTTTAACAAAGACGTCCGAGATCTTCGCCGCAAGCTGTTGCATGCGAGCCTCAATCGCCTTCGTGTCTTCGAGCTTCATCATGGCGTCTACAAGCTGCTGGATTTGTTCCGTGCTGAGCGCCCAATACTTGACGCTCAACTCCTGCGACAACACCTGTTCTCGATTCGCCGACGTGACGTTTTTCGTCTCCGCCTGAATCTCCGCAAG
>JGI24890J29729_1001480_pt1 | contig 10492 bp, 15 predicted proteins | sample FreactcultureFD7_FD_29729 | JGI IMG/M metagenome (IMG submission 29729)
TCTTTAAGGGCTTCACTTGCAGACTTGATTTCTTTGTTTATATCGTTTATGCTTTTAAGGGATGCTCCAGTATCTACTGTGAGTTTCGCTCCAATGTTTACATCTGCCATAATTTATTGTTTACCGGTGATTGAATTAATTACATCAATCCTGAGAGCTGCTTCAAATTCTTTCTCCGCAATTAATTGGATCTGTGAATTTGCATCGGTCCAGAAGTGAGTTGATCTTAAACCTTTCTTTCTTATTGATCTGCTAATGATAATTGCTGTTTGTGTGCTTGTATCTGTAATTGATTTCTGCTTTCTTTCTCTGTGAGTTATTGGCTTTTTAATTGAAGTAGATTGAAGGGATTGACTGATTAACCATTTGCGGATGGCAGTAACCATTTTACTATTCTTCTGTCCACTTTTACCCTTATACTTTTTGAAGTGGTAAGGACTGTTACCTCCCTTCTCGTCTGCCCATCCTTTAACACCCTGGTCAACGAACTTGTAATAATCTGCAATTCTTATAGAGATTGAATATACCTTCCCAAGGATCTGAATAGGTAATACTTTGATTGAATCAGATAGGGCACCGCTTGCAACTGCATTGCTTTTCTCTAGGTTATTAGTTGCGATCTCTGCATACTTTGCAGCTAAATAATAAAGCGAATCTGTGATAGTATCAAGGCTAACTATTTCACTTTGGGATATTGATTCTCCAAGTAAGTCTAGGTAGCCGCTATTGATTATTTGCTTTTGTCTTGCACTAATTGTTTGTGATTCAGTTCTAATATTCATTACCTAATTGCTTTAACTACTTTATAATGATAATGTGGCAAGAGCCTCAATTGTGCCTACTTCCCATACCCTTAATGGGCAGTTATTTAGTTTTGTGCCTGACCTTTAAAAATGAACTCGTTTCATATATTCCTACAATACGCGCACGCGTGAGGCTCAACATTTCTCAACATCATTAAATAATCTTTGTGATAAGAAGGACTTGCTCGCTATGATGGACCTTGAACTTATTGGGACCTATTCCGAATAATACAAACAATCCATTTTCATCATTATAGATTTGGCTTCCATTGACTCTGCCTCCTTCAACAAGGTCCCAGAGAGCTCCTGCATATTTAATGATGAACTCATTATTGTCTTTTATAAATTCCAATGTTCCGGGACTATCAACTAAGGGATTATTAATTAGGATCAACTTAACAACTCTGCTTAAATCGATATTACAAATAGGATCTAAACCTTCATAGTAGCATATTTTATAACCGTTCAATTGTAAAGCCTCTAGCATTTGATCAATTGTAATTTCTAAATCAATTATCCTGGTTAATTCCAGATACTGTTTTAGGTTGTCTCTGATCTGTGTTACAGAGCTGTAAGATTCTTTACTATTTGCTTTTGAAAAGAATACCTCAATGTGTGAGGCTAAATCTTCTACATCAATTTTGATCATACTATTTGCTTTTGAAACCATTCAATAAAACTTTCCATGTCTTTAGCTATGAAGTATAAACCTCCTGCATTCTCAATCCTAGCCCTTTCCTTGACCTGAAACTCTGAAAGCTTGTCTTTGCCTATCTTAACCTCAATTGAAGCATGACGGCCTTTTATTATTGCATGAATATCAGCCGTTCCTCTTCTGGTAGTTCCATTAGTAAACTTCATAACACCGTTTATTCTTCTTGCTTGTCCAGTGCAGCTAATTCTGGTTGCGCTCCCTCCATTAAATGTTACCCAATCAATGATAGCTTTTGTAAGTCCGTTTGCTGTTGTGTCATCCCATGCTTTCAATTTCATCCTTGTACCTCCGCTTAGATTAAAAAAGCCGGGAGACTCTTGTTTTAAATGCTCTAGTTTAAGTTCTCTTAATTGTTGCTTCCAGTTCATTTGCTATTTATTGAGTTATATATTCCTACCTCACGCGCGTATATGGTAGCGACATATAAAAATGTAGGAGTTATGTAGGGGATTCAAAAGCACAACTCCTACACCTTATTATTTCATTTTCAATGAGTTAACACTTATGTAGTGGATGTAGGGCATTTTTCCTATTTCTCTTTACCAATTACAACTATACTATTACTATATACCTCAATACATTATTTTATAAAATCCCCTACATTCACTACAGTATTAATAAAAGCCTTGCTAGTATTGAGTTTCAGGTGTAGGGGATTAGTAAAAAAATCCCCTACACATCCCCTACATCCCCTACAAATCCACTACATCAATAATTCGATATTCTGCCTTGTTGTTATTCTGCCTTGATATTCTCTTCTCTAATTTCAGTCCAAAGATTTGAGCGCTGTCTTCCAGTGCCTTCCTGAATCGTTTTGTACTATAATCCTTCTTATCCATGTCGTGCATGAGCAGAAAATCAGTATGTAAATCTGATATTAGTTTCCACATTGTTTTACTTTCAGTTAAATAGTCATCCCACCAATCCAAGAACTCAGGAGTAAAGCTTATTCTAACTTGTTTGCGCTTGATCTTCTCGCTATTCTCAACTTCCATTATTCCTTTATTCAAGAATTCACTCACGCAATGAAACATGAGATTATAAAACCGGTTCCACTCGTGGCAATCCCAATCAACAAATAGTTGGTGTTTGAAGTGGTCCTCTGGAGTGTGTTTTGGATGAAAGAAAGATGAGAACTCAAGGACCTTTTGTCTTCGCTTAGCATGGTGTCCAATGTTCGGGATGCTGTAATTGGTGCTAAACATTAGTTTTGGGCTTTGCTCATAAGGAAGGAAAAGCTCATCCCTGTTTTTCTTCTCTATTGTAATACCCTCAGTAATGATTGAATAGAATCCCTCAAAGTCTACATTCTTTCGCACGTCCTCAATTGCTATAACGCTAGTATCTAATCCAACTCTTTGAAATGCGAATCCTTTGTCTAGTTTGAAGTTCTTGCCATCTACCCTTACAATCGGGAGCATGAATTGAAGTGCCTTAACAAAGATTCCTTTTCCTGTTCCTCCGCCCTGGTCTTCATTGTCTGTCTCCTCAGCAAGAATTGGAGCAAAAGACTTAGCCGGGTTTTTATATTTGTGCAATAAATAACCAATCAATGTAACTGCATAATCAATTCTATCCATTTCATTGTTTGAAATGCATCCAATGAATTGCAAATATTCTGAATTGGTTAAATCAGTTACATCAATCGAGTCAATATTAAAATCAATGATCTGAGTCTTCCAGATGTGCTTTCCTAAATCATTATAGCTAAGAAGAGAAACCTTTTCTTTTGTTACCTCAACAACTTTATTGCTGAAAGGGAAGTAAGCTTTTGATTCGGTGTCTTTTAAAAGGTCTGGATTGAATCTTGATATATACTCAAGAGAACCTTTGCTAAAATAAGAATCGGTCCCTCTCATGATCAGCTCCATCAATCCTGCAGGAGTATTGCCATTGTCGAAGCGATCAGGTAATTGATTGATATACTCTTTTATGAATTTCTTAATCTGCTCAGTGGTTGACTCTTCTATTACTCCATTAATGACTCTGATCAGCTGCAAACTATAATTGGAATAGGAGTATTGATAGAATCCATTCTCTTCCAAGAAAGAAATTAAGCCGGTCCTATTGATAGTCATTTTACCATTGTCATCAATATCCCAAAACTTAAGAATAGAACTCCCTAGTGATTGTTCAATTTTATCAATCTCTTCTGTTGCTGCAGCTTCAGAGATTCCCTTTTCATAAGACACTTTTCGAATAATGTCTCCAATGCTCATTCCTTTCTTTTTAAGCTTTTGGATCTGTTTAGAAGTGCTCAGCTCACTATTGTTTAATTTATTGCCAAAACCATTTTCAGAGAGTTGTTTTGCGGCTCTGGAGAAGTCCCCACCACATTCAAGAACAGAATATACTGCACTAGGTACATAGCCCTTCCCGGCTTCGAAATTTGTTGAGGTAGAAAAAACCTTGAACATATTTTTCTCTCTGTGGAAGTCTGCACTAACTCCATCGCTCTTGCCTGGTCTTCTATAATAGGACCGTCCACCACTTTCATAAACAAATACCCATCCATGATTTTCCAGAAGAGAATTAATATCCCCTCTCTGATCAAAGTCTTCCCAAGGAGACAAAGCATACACTTCTTTCTTATTCGATTCTTCAGGACGGCTCTGAGCTTTGGTTATTACTTCATTAAAGGATCTGAGAACAGAGAGAAGGGATTCTCTTTCATCAATAGTTATTACAGGGATCTCTTTGTCTTGAACTAATGTATAACCAACTGTTGGAGGAGCAATTGCATAACCTTTATTCCCTCTAGTTTCAATCAGTGCATGGACCGTTAAATGAGGAGATTCTTTCTTCTCTTCATCGGTGCAATTCCTTTGAGCTAATTTCTGATTGCCTTCAATACATTCGCAACGATAAAAGAAATGATAACCGCCTGATTTGGTTTGAACGATTCTAAGCCTTTCAAATAAGCCGGGAAGGATCTTCTCTATTAATGCAACAATCCTTTCATAAAGGTCCCCTGAAATATCATACTTCAAATCAATATCGATACACTCTAAACCTCCAGACACTTCACCGCAAATAATCCCAACGCCTTTACACCTAGTATTTGTAAACATCTGATCAATCTCTTCTCTGGTTGCTATGTCTTTTTGAAACTTTGTCCAGGGTATGATTGATTTTTTAAAGCCATCTGTTGCAACAATAGAAAGCCCTTTATGAGCATAACTTAAAGCCGACTCTAACAAGATATTACTGCTCATGTTCTACTTCTTTAAAAAGTGAATAAAAATTAACCCTGTGCCCTGTGTATTGACACTTATCAGTTTTTGAGACATAGATATAGCCTTCGTTTTCTAAGTCGTAGAACAGCCTCGTAAGATGGTTAATTGGCAATCCTGTTAATTCCTGAATTTGCCTTCTGGAGAATGCTTGATCATGTATCTGTAATACTTGTAAAACATATTGCTTTTCTAATCCTGCTTTATTGCTTTCCTTATACTGAGCAAAAGAAATGATCTGCGTAAGAGTTGCATTAATTTTCTTAACTTCACGTTGCTTTAATACTTTACTTTCTTTGGGGGTGTGATTCATTTCATACCTCCTTTTTTATTCCCAGACTCCAAGGCCTTTGTTACTTTGCTTTTATCGTATCGTAATACTCCGCCCATCTCTAAGAATGGGATCTTCCCTTTATTTCTCCATCTGATCAGAGTAGGGGCAGAGATACCCAAGTAAGCACATAGCTCTTTGCCTGTAATGAAATCATTCAATGATGGATTGTCAACCTTAGGAGTAGAAGCAAGTTCCTCTCTCACTATTTGGCGCAAAGACTCCATCAAGTCCTCTATAGGGACCGAAGTAAATATTTGCTTATCCATTGTTTTTAGTTTTTAATACTTTACTGATCTCAGTTTCTTTGAATCGAATGACTCTAGGACCTAATCGATAGGATGTTATAATCCCTTTAGCCCTCCATCTTTCAATGGTACTTTTGTTCACTTTTAATTTCTCTGATACCTCCTTCGTAGTTAGGTAAACTTCGACCTCATTAGTTATCATTTTCTTTGTTTTTAATGCGTTATCTGATGATGATAATGGGGCTTTATGCAGTTTTGTGCCGCTTAATTATTTTTGATATTTAAGCAGTCTAATGCATACGCCATACCCTTAATGGGGCTTTATGCAGTTTTATGCTACTTAGCTTTTTAAATAGTTTTAACTAATTGGTTCAAAGCCTTAGCCGGAGTGACTAAAAATTGTTTTAGAGTATACAAGAAAAAAACTAAGGAAACTGTATTTATGCTTTGATAAATTGTATATTTGTATACAAGAAAATAAATCAAATGGGTAGGCCAAAAAAGGATAATGCCATAAAATCAGGAGACCTGCAAGAAGGTTATCAGCGATTTTCATTTATTGCTAAATCTGAGCAAATTGAAGAGCTAAGAAGAGTTATTAAATCGAATATTAATTCGGGGAATGGTCCGCAAACCATCAAAGCATATATGGAGAAAAAACTTCCTTCTCCTAAAATTGATTCTACGAAAGGAAGATTAAAAGGTGCCGCAAATAAAAAGAATAGGGAAAAGCTTAAAGCATTCATAAATAAAACAGAAAAGCCCCACTGATTAGGGCAGGGCTTAGAATATGAAATCAGCTAATAATTATGCTACTTGCTTTTTTGTGTACTTCTGCTCTAATCTATTTAAATCCGCATCCTCTATACCATAATTGTAGAATTTCAGATTCATATAATCACATCTTTTTTCAATTTCATCCTCAGAAATTTCAAGGCTATTAAAATATTTGAATAGATTATTCAAAGACGAACCAACCCGAGCCTGAGCATAGTCAGAAAGCTTTGAAGAAATCTTTGGATTTGACAATAGCGCCATTACTTCGACAAGGATAGTTTGAAATTCACTACATACAACCCCAGGATGTTCAATCCCTCCCTCAGTCAATAAAGAATAGGTTAATTCTACAAATTCATCATTTTCAAATTCTTCTCCATCTGAGATTTTATCAGCTATGGATCTAGCTTTATTAGATCTAAGAATAATTTCTTGGTTTGATAGATTTCTTGTTGACATGATATTTGGTTTTGAGTTTATTAAATCAATTGTTGGATAAGCTGCTTTTGTGATCTGGTAGATTGATGGTTGCATCTTTAAAGTTTTTTATAATGATTAGATTGCTTTTAGTTTGTTTTCTTTTAATCCTCCCCATGCTTTAACCATAACAACCTTTTTACGGTCCTCGGTGATCTTTACATAGCGTTTAAAACTCTTATAATCCTTGTGTCCAGTGATTGCCATTACTTCCTCGGCACTCATTCCTTTCTCTAATGATAGGGTTGCAAATGTTTTGCGGCCTGTGTGTACTCCGATCAGCTCGTACTTAGGGTAGACAATAGCTTCTCTCTTGGTCCCTTTGTATCGTACGATCTCTATTGATTCGTTGATTCCGGCAATCTCACAAAGTCCGGGATTGTGCTTCTTGATCTTCCCATGGTCGTCTTTATCGTCCCATCCTTTTAAGTATTGATTTAACTTCTGATTAGAGATAACAGGTAAAGGCTTAGCCATTCCTTTATACTTCTCCAGAATAGCTATTGAGTATTTGTTCAATGGGATTGTAAGCAGCTCCTTGGTCTTCTTAACTGTGAAGCGGATCTCATCTTCTTTAATGTGTTCCCATCTGAGAAGATTCAAATCTGAATAGCGGAGGCCTGTAGTACATGAAAAGCAAAACACATCGCGGACCTGATCTAATCGTTTATTGTCTGCAAGGTCCAGACTGATCAGGCTTTCAAATTCCCTCATAGTCAGAGCAATTACTTCAAGGGTTTCTTTCTTGATCTTGAAATCTTTGTATCTACTTGAAACTTCCATCCCTCTGGCTTTAGCATAACTCAGGAAGGTCTTAACCGTTGAGAGCTGCTTTGCAACTGTTGTATTATTAAGGCTCCTATATTTGATCAGGAAGTTTTGGAAGGACTCAAAGAATTGATAGTCTATGTTAAGGAAGGTTACTTTTTTCCCTGTTTGCTTTTGGTAAGCTAAAAGATGAGCTCTTAATGCTCTGTACACAGATAGACTGCCCTTTGCTCTAGTTGTTGCATTGTCTTCTAGGTATTGATCAATGTATTCGAAAAGCACACTTGAAAGAGCCTCCTTCTTAGTAACTGAGCCCTTTTCTTCCTTTAGCTTCTCTATAATCATTGCAGATGAATAAGGGACCTTATCTAATTCGAACCGGTCTTCAATCCTTTTTATGTCTGCTTTGATTTGGCGAAGTGATTCATTAATAGAATCGATCTCTTTTGAAGTTAGATACTCATGCTTATCTAAAGTAGGTAGCATCTTCTTAACGGTCTTGGGATCTACCTGAATTGCTACTTGTGCCTCCTTATCCCAATAAATGGGTAGAAGTGAAAGGGCAGGACTGTAATACTTCCTTTGGCCGCTTACTTGATAATTAACCTCCAGTGGAGCAACTATTGACAAATCTGTCTCTCCAGTGGTTGAATTCTTGTTCTTGTCAATCCTTAGTGTGAATCTGATAGTACCCATTGCTTTTTACTTTACTCCCATAAAGTTAGTAGGTAGCAAATTAGGTAGCAAATATTTTGACACTTATTTTTATTCTTTTTTACTCTGTGATTCCTGTAATGCCTATTATTACTGCACTTATGATTTTACCTATTAAACCAAATACCCCTAAATAACAAAGGTTCAAGTCCCTAACTCTCCGCACCTGAATTCCTGAAATGTAATACTGTATTGCGTTTCAGGTTTTTTTATGTCATTAGGTAGCAAAAAAGGTAGCAAAAATGCTTGTTTTATGTATCGAATAAAGGATCTGGATAGAAGTTTTCTTCAATTGTAGGCTCAAAGCCAATTCTTACTATTTGCTTCTTTGTCTGCTTATCTAGGGAATAATACCAATCTTCAATTGAATTGCTCGAGTTATTGCTAAAGTACCTGGTTAATTGTCTGGTAAGTTCTAAGCTCATGCCGTATGTGATACCACTCTCTTTGATCTCATATAAGCCTGACTTGATTGAATAGTTTAGATTGATCAGCTTCATTGATCTACCGGACCGAGGGGGACGCATAAGTAGTTTTAAACCAAAACTAAGTATTTTAGTATTAGTGAAACAATTTGAAATCCTTCAATATTTCGAGAGCGTAATAAGCTGCAGCAATTAAAGTACCTATTGCAATAATCCAAGTTAGTCTTGTTACTGTTTTCCTGTTTTCAGTAACAGTTTGTTCTAGTGTTTTTAGCCGGTCCCTATCTGCATTTTCTATTTTTATTTTATTCGCATAAGTACCATAAGTCTGTACAAAATAGATTCCATCAAATGTTAAGCTAACATCTGTAAATTGATTGATAGTACCAATTAATTGACCTGATCTTTTATCCAATGTAACAATAAAGGAATCCTTTTGCAGCTTATTTAGTATAGTGATTATTAAAGGAATTTTTAGAATTGGGTTTGAATCCTTGAAATACTCTTCCATTGATTCGGGTGTTACGGTTGTATCCGGTCTAGTGGATCTATTAGCTATGACTTTTAACACAATGTCCAATAATTCAATTGAGGGTGAAATGTCCATCTATTTTACTTTTAGCAATGAATCAAGATAGAAAGTATTATCCTCCAGAACCAAAGCATTAAGCTTATTCTTAGCTCTGTAAGAATGGTGAAGGCTATAACCAATGAATTGAGGCTTGAATGATCTAGAGATTGAATCGATTCTACTGTTAAAGACTTTCATGCTATCAAGATACTTCTTCATGAATTCAATATTTACTTTTAAATCGTCTGAGTTTGTAGAGAATTTAGATTCATCATTCAAATTATCCAATAGCTTTTTATAAAGCCTATAGCCATTGTCAGCTAACCTATATTCCTTGTCCTCTTCAATTTTTGTACTGTCATTCCTGAGACTGTCGAATTTAACCGGCTCATAAGACTTGGGATCATTTAATACTGTCTTCAGATGTTCGGTAACTGCTTTCTCTGCTTTCTTCTGGTTGCTTTCAGGTTGGCATGAGAATACAAGAATGGATAGGGTAATGGCTAGAATAGTTCTCATAAATGGAAGGTTACAAATTATAAATAGGCAAGAGGGGAGGATTGCCATAAAGTCCTTCCAAGTTACTAAATCAATTTCTTCTTTCGAGGATCTAATTTGTGGGGATTGCCTTTTGTTTTGCAGGGGTTTTGTTGAGACTGCTTAATTAAAAACAGCCTCAATTTTTCCTCATTCTTTTTATTAACTGTACCTGATTGTTTCATAGTGGAGACTCCTAATTAATGTCCGGGAATAATGGCTGTTCTATAGTATTTCTTAAAACACTCTTCTCGGTGAACATAGCTAGATGCTTACCAAGTAATTCAAGTGACTTATTTGCTCCATTACTATCGAATTCATAAACACCCTGCTCGGTTATCTTTCCATCATCATCTTCAACATCCTCAGTCTTTTGAACCATGGCCTTTTCAATAGGATCAAAGACCATTACAGGAACTTGCTGCATACATCTTTCATGAACTCGAAGCAGACTATTGACTACAAAATCCTGATCTACAAGGGTTCTTTTGCTTCTCTCATCCATCAATTCGCAGACTCTATTTCTGACTTCATTATTCTTCAATAAACGTGGTCCTTCGGAGTAAGCTGATTTTTTTGAATATCCTGCCCTTTGCGCTGCCTTTGAAGCATTCAAATCGATAATATACTCCTGACAAAAAAGCTCCTGTTTGTCGGTAAGCTTAGCTTTTTCATTAATTGTTTCCATTGTGTTTTGGTTTATTGGTTTAGTTATATTGTGAATATTAACCTCCTATTCTTGCTGCTCGATTTAACATAGTAATTCTCTCTTGGTTATTCCTTATATCGCTTTCAACTACAAAGGCTCTAGGAGCTGCCGCATTGCCCATTTGCTGAACTTGGTTAGGATCTATTCTTGTTGTGCCTATTGTTGGAGTAAGTGGTGCAGATGG
>JGI24890J29729_1001481_pt1 | contig 10487 bp, 32 predicted proteins | sample FreactcultureFD7_FD_29729 | JGI IMG/M metagenome (IMG submission 29729)
ATATCCCATGAGTCATGTATATAAGTAAATGGTTGATTTAGTTGTGATTTAACTTTTTGTACTTCATCAGGATTTCCTTCAATGGTTAAACTATTATATACCCAGTTTGGCATACATTTCTTCTTTCTACTAGTTGGGTTGTATTGAAAGTATTATATCAGTTACCACTGACATCGAATTCTTCGGCACTATCTACAACAACATAATTTTCTTGTGTAGCAGATAAAGTCCATTGTTCTACATCAAAGTCATCAGCAATTTCGATAGCATTGTCATAACTATCTGCTTCTACTACTGCTTCATACTGAACTACCATAGAGCCGTATACATTAAATTTCATATATTACCTTTCGTTGGGTTATGCCTTATTCTACCATTTAGCACTGACATTGGTCAATTTCAAAGCTTTATTTGATCCAGCGAATTTCCAGGTCATTTCATAATGCTTTCGTAATCCAGGATATATTTATCTATGTCCGTAATGTCTGATTTATATGCATTTCGCGGGCCCGCAACTTTGTCAAGCTGCGGGATCTCGGATTAGTACCAATATTTTGCTATTGTCTCCATAGTTAAATGAAGATAACAATCGCATGAACTGTTATTCATATCTTCATCAAAATCAAAATGAATTGAGTTGTCCTCGTAGATTCTATCTACGAGGCTCAACACCGTTAACGATTTAATTTGGTCTGTCATACAAGAACCTTTGTAAATTCATCAAGTGTGAAAACCATTTGACCAACAGTTACAGTTCTAGTTACTAAGTCAATTTCTTTGTACTCAAATTCTTCTTCCGATTGAATACTGTCGCCAATATAAATTCCATAGCCAGTTTCTGAATCCCGACCATTTTTAGTTAGTTGGTCAATGATAATTCTAACTGCATATGGTGTATCGCTATATCGTGGTCTAGCGGCAAGCAAGGCAGATTGCATAATAGAAACGGACTCGTGTCCGTCCCAATGTGAATAAACATTTATATTTTGGGCGGGGTCATTAGTTGTGACGATTGTGTAATTAGTTCTTGCTCCCATTTAGAGAATTCCTCCAATTCCAATTAGTACGGCGATTAGTAATACGGCTATGATTATTAGTGTGTCCATTGGGTTATCCTATCAGGTTTGTGAGGCTAAATCAAGTTGGGGAAATAGAGGGTGGGAACTTTAACCCCACCCTCTAAGATTATTTAGTTAGAGATACTTAGCGATTGACTTCATGGTTGAGGCATTTACTGTTTCCTCATCTGTCATCTTTAGGATATTGAGAGCATTGGTAATATCCTCAACCAATTCCTTATATGTGTGTAAATTCATCTGCTCGAAATCACGGGTTGGCTCAACAGGAACATCTGTTTCCTCAAAAGTTAAATCGAAATCAACATTGAGAGTCTTGTTCCATGAACGATAATTTGTGCGAACATTTTGAGCCTTCTTGATATTAGCCATAGCCAAGTCCAGCATAGCCTTCTTGTACTTTTCCATAGCCTTCTGATACTTTGCTTCGTTTGCTTCTTGTGAGGCATAGTCCTTTTTAATTTGTTCTAACTTTGCTTCCAAAGCCTTAATTACTTTTGGTGTTGCTACTTTTACGGAGATTGCTCGGGACATATATTTTCCTTTTCTTTTGTTGGGTTGAGGGTCTTATTATATCAGGGGGGACTGACATTGGGCGGTATTCCCGCCCAATACTATGCTTCGTGTCGTGGTAGGTCTACCCGCACATTTTTCTTTATACTAGAACTAGTTAGCTTGCCTCTAAAGGCAACCATCATCTTTGCTAGTTTCATCTCATCTCCAGAAGTTAGTTCTATGTTTAATCCATCTAGCATTTCATATTCAACCCCATATTGAATCGCCTTGCCTATGCCATAACCCATTTGGGCTTTTGACGGGACTTCTAAAGTAATTACAGCCATTTATTCTCCCTTACAATCTAGACAATCACTCTCATAGCAGAAAGAACATATCTCTGCTCTAGCCTCATAGTCAGATAACTGCATATCACAACAACCGCAATATCCGACATATACAACTGCAGGCATTATGCTTCCTCAGTTTCACATACATGGGTTTCCTCAACATCTTCATCTCCACACTCATCACAATATAGAGAGGAATTTACTTCCCATGAGTCAATTTCTGCACGGTGGGATTGGTCATAAAATTCATCTATTGCCTGTTGGATTGCTTCTTCCTCTGTGCAATTTTCTATATCTGTCCAAGTGTAATACTTTACATCTAGTTCTACTTCATACTTTTGTACTAAAGCCATTTTAGTATCCTTTCCTTTAGGGGATTATTGTAGCATAGAGGACTGACATTATTCCCCCATTTGCCCTGGTTTCAGGGCAAAAATCTATGTGTTCATAATCACATATCGTAAAGCTTGACAAACGTAAATTTTTGCCCGCGACCCGTTGCATAATTATGCAACGCTATGTATATTTATAAATTGTTTAGATCATGAGCTGCAAAAAAAATAGGGGGCTTTCGCCCCCTACTTTGTAAGATTAAGCAAGCGATAAAACTTGCTTAACGATTTTATTTTTCTCTGCCGTGAGAACTGGGTCAAACCCTGAAGCCCCCGCCATTAGAGATTCGTTAGTGCCTTTGCGGGCTGTGCGGAAATAATCCAAACGCTCTGTGAGAGTATTTACAACACCCCACGCAGTATTACGGATATTAGCATTGTGAGGAGCATTGTAAAGTTCATCAAGCATTACAACCTTGTTCTCCCACTTCTTGATTGAACCCTTAGCATCTTTTTCAGGCTTAGGATAAATTGTGTTTACGATTTCCGCAAACTTTTTGTCTGTAACTTCTAACTTAAAAAGTTCTTGTGCTTGCTTTTCAAATTCATCCATGTAGGCGAAAGTCAAACCAAGAGTTTCACGGGCAACCGCAATTTTTCCATCTACTGTTTGAGTGTGACGGATTTTGAAAGATTGCTTCGCTCGCTTCATAGCAAAGTTAAGAGTATTTTGGCACATAACACGAACTGGGGTGATTGCAGATTGAACCGCAACTGAGCCATCGTGTGAAGTCCAAACAATTAAATAAAGTTTTGTTTCATCATTAGCACCATTAGGGTCAAGAACCATAGTGCGGGGAATTGACATTGTGCCAAAAACAACACGACCATTTTTCAAAGAACCTGCAGACTCCCAAAATACATCAGGGTTGCCATCATGTAGGTTGTCAGCAAAAGAGAATAACTCTTCATTTTGAACTTCTTTATATCGTGAACCTACAACTGAGAGAACATCTTTCTGCCCTGTTGTATAAGGGTTGTCACGAGTAACGAGAAAATTCTCGCTAACTGCTGTATAGTTGTTTGGAAGTAATTTTGAAACTGGCTCAAGAGAAACATTCCAATTTGATAGTTTAGCACCATCTAGCATTTGAGCAGTTGTGACTGCCTCATCTTGATTAAATACCTTATTAGCAAAACTATGCCATGCGGGTACTTGACGGAGATTTACAGCAAGAGAAACCGAACCATTTTCGACTTCTGATTTATGGGCGGTATTTTGAACTGGGTTCATATTATCCTTCTTTCTTTGTTAGTTAATCCTAGTATATCAGGGGGCACTGACATATGTCCATTTTATATCGTAAGCCTAGGATACATATGTCGGATATGTCCGAATTATTCCAGGTGATAAAAATCACATTCGTAAACACGGCGTGTCGATTTGACCCCCGCGCCGATTTTGCGGGATCTGTCAAGCTAAACACGCTAATCAAAAAAAGTAAATAAAAATATAATGGCCCCTATGAATGCATATACAAACACGTGAGCCATTATATCCATTGCATCCCCCAACTAAATTAATTTAACACTGACCAATAATTTATACCTAGCTCGTCCGCACAATAACGATTTACATCTGACCATGCAGTTTCATTGTAGAAATATTTAGGGCGTTGACCTTTGATAACTACTTTGAAAAAAATATCATCATTCCCGTCCTGATATACTTTGATATTATCATCAGAGAATTGGGAGTGCCACGAGGCACCCCCAACGGCAGGGTGTTTAGCCAATTATTCAGCCACAATTTCTGTGTCTGACATTTCATCAAGAATTGCTTCGACTTGATGAGCAACTGAATTTCGCATTTCAGCAAAAGTATCTTTAGACCAATTTGCGTCAATAACACGAGTGACTAAGTTATTTAGGCTATAGTCAGGCTTTGTATTTGCAACGATAGCATTTAACTCTTTAGCCTTTGCAAGATTACCCGCCTCAAAATTAAATACTGAGTTGAGTGTAAATAGTGCATAACGAGAAATTTCGCTAACCTTTGAGGCTACTGTATCAACAAAATTAATGCAGTTGTCTAGGTCATGAGACTTTGGCAAGCCTAGGATATAGTCACGAAGTTGTACTTCATTATTAATTGCGTATGCGATAGTTTCCGCATTTTCATTTGTAATTGTAGAGATATCATTAACCGATTGGTCAATTACCTGGCGGGCTTGCGATACTGTTACTGTTGCGTTCATATTATTTTCCATTCTTTGTTGGGTTGATAGTGTTATTATAGCAGGGGGTACTGACATTATACGAGGTGAAAATAGGCTTCGTCTTGTGCTAATTCTAATTCAGCAGTTTTTTCAGAAATAGACACATAGTGCTCCCAGCATAGGGCGGGAATATCAAACTCGTTGAACTCTCCATAGGTACACATAGAGCATGAATCCTCATCTGAGAATACATCGTTTAAAGATATGAACTTATCATTTAGCATTAGTTTTCCTTTCGTTAGGACATTATTATAGCACTATGGACTGACATTCTTCACTTGATCTGCCCCGCAACTCAGGTGATAAAAAACACATGCCCGTAACGGCGTGTCGATTTGACACGCCCGCGAATTTTTTTAGATCGCAGCTAATCTTTAAATTTATTTTTATATTTTGTTTTGCGTGAATATTTTTTCTTTGAAGGAATTGCAGTCGCAGCATTGCTGCGACGCAACTCTTGAATTCGTTTTACTTTTTCCATAATTTTATTCCTCATCATAAGTTTCTTCACACCAAGGCCACAAGTGATGCGATTCAATAATTGCATGAGCAGGTGCAAAATTATTTCCCCGCCATTGAATTCCTTCAGGTAATTCAATTTCTTTATCTAAATTTTCTTCCCAATAAGCATCAATTGCTTCTATGCAAGGTGAGACCATAGAAGAGGGAACGGGAGGATAGTGATTGCCACGCAAGTGCATAGCAATAGCAGATTCCATATCAATACCAGATTCAATTAAGCCGAGTGTATTCATTAGACCCATATTATTTCTCCACTACCTTTCGTCCTTCACGATAAAATATTTTAGTGTAACACTTACCCGAAGGCGTGTATAAATTTACGGTTGAGAATTCATCAGCAAATCCCCAGTCAGTAAAATCAAAAAATTGTTTCCACGCATTTTTTTCATCTACAATTTGAGAGTCCCAGGCATAGTCGGTTTGCTCATCATAGCGAACGGTTAAACGATAGTTATCCATTATTAAGCCCCCAAAATAATCTCTATGAAATCCTCATCAGCAGGAACGCATGAACACGCTTCTACTGAATAATCCTCATCTGAGCCATAGAATAAAAACCCAGCGTTACCGCATAGGTCGCACAATTCCATTCCTGCTATTTGCTTATTCATTATTCGCTATCCTTTCCGTCAATTTGTACATAATAAGTAGACCAGAAATCTGGCTGTGGTAATTTGCCTTCGATAAATTCAGGGCGAACACGAACGGCAAACGGCAAAATTGCTTTATTGCGGATATACATATCCTCACGCAAAATTGCTTCCTGAATTATTCCACGGCGGAGCGAGGAATGAGTTTTGATATATTTGCCTTCTAAGGCTTCTGAGATTAGCATTATTTGCCACCTTCTTTCTTTGTTGATTGTGATATTGTAGCAGAGAGGACTGACATCGCTTCTGCCTTGCTTGATTGACGGGTGGCTTCAACGTGAGCCTTGAATTCGTCTAGGTTCATTTAAGACCTTCTTTCTCTTTATACCCAGAAGTATACCAGACCCCACTGACATTGTTCTACCTACTAGCGAGTAAATCCATATTTTGAGACGCTCAAGGGTGTGAGTTATATCACAAAAAACAATATCACCCTTTCACGGGGAAAAATCACCCCTCCGTAATCGGCGTGTCGATTTGACATGGGCCCGCGAAAAAATTTGCAGCTTTGTCAACTGCAAATCTTTTTTTTATTTTATTTTATCTAAAATTTTTTCCAATTCTTTTAATTGTTCTAAATTAAGATGATCCAAATTAATTGCATCTGCAAATCCAAAAATATCTTTTTCCATTATTTTACATCCGCCATTTCATCATTTCCATAGCAAGCCATTTCAAAACGATTTGGCGAGAAATTTGGATTGTCTGCAAAAAACATATCTGCAAATTCATTTACCAAATCCTCAAACGGAACCATATCCATATTAGGTTTAGCAATATCGTTTAGAATAGTTGCTACTTTTACATAATCTTTTCTAGTCATCATTAGTTAATCTCCTCGATTTCTGCGATATAGTTATCTTTTAATTGTGTTTGATTCATCTGATAATCAAACCATGAGATAGCGGAATCATAGTCATCCGCCTCTACTGTGATGAAAGTGTTAAATTCAAAAGTTGCCATTAGTTATAGAGCCAATCTAGTAGAGTGTAAGCAAGGGACGGGATTATAAAAGTTAGTGAAAGAATTCTAATCATTACTTCACCACACTTTCTTTAAATTCGTCATATGAGCAGATAAGAGATAATTCTTTACCTGTATGGTCTATGATAATTGCGTTTACAATTTCTGACTCATCAACAATATTAGTGAATTCCTTGAATAGGTAATTCTTGCCTTTCCAGATAAAGAGGCAACCTGTATAGAGGCTATTTGCTAGTGTTAGTGACATATTATGTCCTTTCGTTTGTTTAGTAGATTTATTATAGCAGAGGGGTCTGACATTACTTTTTAGGGCAAAAGACCTCATGGCGGCGAATCCAATCAGTGGTCTTATATTTGCCACAATTTTGGCAGGTGTGCCATTTTGAGAATTCCTTGATAGTGCCTGATTCATCATCTAGGTAGTAAAGGTCATTCATAGAATGGCTAGTAGGGCATTTATGTTTTAAGTTAGTCATTAGTTAATCTCCTTAACTTCTAAGGTATCAACAATCCAACCTGAATTGACATAGTGATTAACCCACTTATATAGAGATTCCTCATCATGAGCAACCATAGTGCTAGGAAATACCATAGGGACACCGTTTAGGGTACCTGTCCAAATTAGTTGATAGTTTGTTTTGTATAGTGTAGTCATATTGACCACCTTTCTTTAGTGTTTAATAAGTTTATTATAGCAGGGGGGTCTGACATTACCCGCCAGTATATGTGTACAAAACGGACATTGTGTTTTGTGAACTACATCACAATAGGGGTGAATTTGTTTATCCACAGGGTGATTTTTCAGGGAATTTTTGCGACACGCCGTAATTGGACTTGACAAGCGGGCCCGCGAAAAATTTTTGAGGTTTTTTATTTTACACGATCCAAAAAAAATTCAAGCAGTTTTAAGAGATGCTCAGCTCTTTTTTTATTTACACATTCAAATTTTTGAAACACTCTTCCCAAAATCTGTCAGAGTCAAATCTTTCATTATCCGCAGAAAACATTTCGATAAAATCATTTACCAAATCTTCTAACACTTCAACTTTAATATCTCCACCATAAGAGTTAATAATTTCTGCAGTTGCTACATAGTCTTTTCTTGTCATCATTTTTTGTTCTTGTCCTTTTCTTTTTAATAAGGCGGGAACTAATTAGCTCCCGCCTGTTTATTGTATCAGATTACTTGCTTGTTTTAACCATAGCNAAACGCTGTTGCCCATTAGCAAGGCGAAGCATAACACGAGTTANTTTTGGAGAGATAGGAGAAAACTTTTCAATTCGCCCCGTTACTCCTGTTTGTGAAGTTGTGAATAAATCTCCGATTTGATAAGTGTATCCTTGTAGTGTCATTATTTTATGTCCTTTTCTTTTTGTTGGGTTGTTGAGCCTTTTTATATCTTGCTCAGGATATTTTTTTTATTTACTTGATTGTTACTGTTGTCCAGCGATATTCGCCATTTTCCATTGACAACTTTACACGAGTTGAGCGTTCATTTACGGGCACGATTTCTGTAATTGTACCTGTTACGTTAGAGCGTTGTGTTGTGAACAAATCTCCAATTTGATAAGTTTTGCCTTTTACTGTCATTTATTTTTATCCTTTTCTTTTGTTGGTTAGGGTTTTATTCTAGCATAAGCCACTGACATTAGTTGTGCCAAGACTTAATTTTATGTATGTGATGGATTTTGTATCCTGTCCATGCGTTAGCATTGACGGGGATAGCAATAGTTAGCAATAGTGTAAGAGCGATTATCTTAGTTTTCATTATTACCCTTTCTGTATTCTTGTATCATAGCAGTAACCCCTGACACTACTATAAAAAAAAGCGGGATTTCGATTAAAGCCGTTAGTAAGTGTCCTAACATTATGCAATACCTGCCCAATCTATAACGGAATTAAAGTAGTCTACACGATTTAATGCATCTTGTACGGTATCAAACCGACCGCAAGACTCTTGCTTAGCCCACTTTTCTAAAGTGTTACCATTTACGAAATGGTAGTGGCGGATAAGGGTGAAAGTACCCTTACTATTATTTTCTATTTCATAAGATAACTTATACATATTAGAGAACCTCATATTCATCAAACTCTGAGACGGAGATAAAAGTATCCTCATCATTTTCTACATCACTATTTAATTCGTCTAACATTGAGACATATTCGTCAGCAAGGTCTGACCATTTTGTATTTACTTTATCGAAACTATACATTTTTATTTCCTATTCTTTTTCTTTATTAATTCTATTATATACTAAGGGACTGACACTCTCTAGGAGAGTGTTACCTCAAGGATAGTGGCTCTCTGAGCCACTTCGTCTAAATAAAAGTTTGCGTATTCCTCAGATACGACGGGGAGAGTACAAGTAGAGATATTAACCTCTCCATAGATACCTACTGACTGAGTTTTATAATTTAGTGATAACATTTTGCTATCCTTTCTTTAGAGATAACCTTTATCTCTTTTTCCTTATGCCATTAGTTTAGCATAGGGGACTGACATTTATCAACTCGCAAAACGGACATATGGGACAATTTGAAAAAAAACTTTGTGAGATAGGTCACATTTTTGGTGTACATATAGGGCAAATCGGACATAACGGGCACACTACTTTTTTTGATTTTGCGTTGTTAAAAAGTGTATCATACATGAAAAATACCCATTAACATTTTGATCAAAACTAAAAGTAAACTTAAAGTCTAGTTATTTTGACCCATACTTGATAATTTTTAGTTAAAAGCTCTACTTGAGAGTTATACTTTTCAAGAAATTTATTTATAGCAAGCTCGGGATCTCGAGAAATATCCCAATTATAATCATCAAAACCTATAATAGTGCCTACCTTAGAAAATTTTAGTGCATTTTCTGCATCTTTAATGATTTGATCATAGGTATGAGCTCCATCAATGTAAATAAAATCAAATTTTTCAGTATTTTGCTCAAAAAAAACATCAGAAGTCATTTTTTTCTTGATGACATTAGAAAATGGGAGCATTTTGTCGTCATAAGCTTGCTCAATATCTTTAAATGTAAAATCCATAGAGATATGTTCGACAGAACCTTCCCAAGTATCTACATCAAAAAGGCGGGAATCGGGATTTGTCAAGATATTCTCTAGTAACCATAGAGAAGCATCTCCAGAAAATGTTCCAATTTGTAAAAAATCTACTTTTTGACCTTTATACTCAGATAAATGCTTATCAAAGTTAGGACTCATCCATTCAAACCAATTAGGAAGCTGTATAATTTTTGACATATTGATGATCCTTGTCAGTCAAGTCAATATTTGAGGCACCTTCATGGTGTCCAAATTGCTCAAAAAACTCTTTGTTGATGTCTATAAAGACTTTTGATGAGGCGGGAGTCTCAATATCCTCATAAATAGCATTAGTAGGGCATACAGGCTCACATGAACCACAATCAATACATTCTGTTGGATCAATATAGAGCATTCTATCACCTTCATAGATGCAATCTACTGGACATGCAACCATACACTCTTTATCTTTGATATCAATACATGCTTCAGTGATAATAAATGCCATTATTCATCTCCAAATAATGATTCTTGATTATTTTGCTCATCTTCAAATACAAAAGAGGGGGGAGGAGCAAGGACTTGTCCTTGTTCGTGTAAATTGCTAAGTCCCTTAGCATCTGCACCTAGTTTATCTGCCATAATGGACAACATATCATAATTTCTCATAGATTGAATGTATATAGCTCCTAATAGCTCTAACATCTGCTCCATATAGTTATTTTCAAACTCTTGTCCTANATTACCCATGTATGCTCTT
>JGI24890J29729_1001482_pt1 | contig 10471 bp, 1 predicted proteins | sample FreactcultureFD7_FD_29729 | JGI IMG/M metagenome (IMG submission 29729)
AGGACAAACGAGGTGGTTCAACAAAAAGAAGATCTTCAAACACAATCAGAATACCTTCGGAACGCCAACGAGACCCTGACCAGGCAGCAGGCCGAAATAATGCTTAAGCGAGAAGAAGCTGAAAGGGCAAAGACCGAAGCTGAAAAGGCGAAGAGTGAGGCGGAACAAGCGAACATGGCCAAAAGTGTGTTCCTGGCAACCATGAGTCACGAAATACGCACACCCATGAACGGCGTTATTGGGATGGCATCATTGCTATCGGAAACTTCACTCAGTGCCGAGCAGCAAGAATATACCGAAACCATTAAAAGCTGCGGAGAAAATTTGCTCGGCGTGATAAACGACATATTGGATTATTCCAAGATCGAGTCTGGCAAAATGGAGACGGAAGAAAAAGATTTTGACTTGCGCACCTGTATTGAAGAAGTACTGGATGTATTTGCCGGTAGAGCAGCCCAGATCGGTCTTGATCTAATTTATCAGATGGACTACAATGTACCTTCGCAGATCGTGGGCGATGTATTCAGGCTTAGGCAGGTATTGATGAACCTGGTGGGCAATGCCATTAAGTTTACGGAGCATGGCGAAATATTCGTGGGTGTACATTTATTGAATAAAAATACTAACACGGTCGAACTTGGATTTGAAATACGCGATACAGGCATCGGTATTGCACATGATAAGCTTGATAAACTTTTCAAAGCATTTTCTCAGGTGGATTCTTCCACCACGCGTAAATACGGAGGCACAGGCCTCGGGCTGATTATTTGCGAAAAATTGGTGGGATTGATGGGCGGAAAAATTATGGTGGAAAGCCAATTGAATAAAGGCACAACATTTATCTTCACCATCAGCACAGCGACCAGCCAGCAATCCACACGCACGTACGTCCACCATAACATAATTGGACTGGAAGGCAAGAAGGTTCTTATCATAGACGATAATTCAACGAATCGCAGTATTCTGAAAAGCCAGATGGAACTCTGGAAACTTTTACCAACCCTGGCAACTTCAGGAAAAGAAGCGCTGAAGATCCTGGAACAACATCGCGACTTTGATCTTATTCTGACGGATATGCAGATGCCCGAAATGGATGGTATAATGCTGGCAAAATCCATTAAACAAATACTTAAACATGTTCCAATTATTTTGCTAAGTTCGATTGGCGATGATCGTTGTAAATTATATCCGGAGCTTTTTTCTTCCGTACTTACGAAACCGGTAAGGCAAAATATGTTGTGCAAGCATATTTTAGTGCAGCTGAAACAGCTCGATAAATTCTTTGCCGAAGAACAATCCGATAGTAAAAAATTATCTACCGATTTCTCTCAACATCATCCGTTACGTATTCTGATTACAGAAGACAACCCGGTCAATTTTAAATTGGCCGAGCGCGTGCTATCCAAGCTTGGCTATACACCGGAAAAAGCCATGAATGGGATAGAGGCAATTGAAGCCCTGAAGCAAAAACACTATGATGTGATCCTGATGGATGTACAAATGCCCGAAATGGATGGCATGGAAGCAACGCGCAGGATCAGACTTTTAAAGCAGCAACAGCCTATTATCATAGCCATGACCGCAAATGCCATGCAAGGCGACAAGGAAGCTTGCCTGGAAGCCGGAATGGACGATTACATCAGCAAACCGATCAAACTTGAAGATCTTGTAAGCTTGCTGGAAAAATTTGCATTACAGAATAGAATTCAAACCAACGGTATCGCATTACCGGAAACATTGGGTAATGCGTAAAATGGTTGACGTAGCATTGTATCCCTGTTCGTAAACCGCCTTATTTATCAGGGATTCACCTATACTTTCTTGTAATCCTGATTTTTTTAAATCCGAGGATTCCTCAATTTAATTCCATGAAGAAATTGCACCTTTGATAGACCTATCGGAAGATGTGAAATTTATTTATTCCGCGTTATTATCAGCAAACCAATTAAGAATGGGGGTATTGGAGAAAGGCGTGCCTGCAGATCAGGACTATAACAAATAACAACGAAATGAAATTATCCACCGGCTTCATTATCCTTTTTCAAACGCTTTCTCTGATCGCTTTTTCTCAGCAACAGAATTTTAAGTTTGAACATATTGGAACCAGTGACGGCCTGTCACAGAATACGATAACGTGTATTTTGCAAGATAGTAGAGGATTTATGTGGTTTGGAACAAGAGATGGTTTGAATAAATATGATGGCTACAAGTTTATTGTATATAAACATAATCATCAGGATCCAAACAGTATAAGCAATAACAACATCATGGATTTCATTGAAGATGCTAATGGCAATCTGTGGATTGCTACCTATGCTGGCGGCATCAACATGTATGATAGAATTAACGATAAATTTACTGTATATAAGAATGACAAAGATAATTCAAACAGTCTTGCCAGCAATACTACAAGCTGTATATATAAGGACAGTAAAAATAATTTATGGATTGGCTCATTCAAGGGTTTAAACTTATTAAAGAATAATAAATTTATTTCTTACGTCTTCGATGAGAAAGATTCAACCAGCTTAAGCGACAACGATGTTAGACGGATAGCCGAGGATAGTAAAGGTAATTTGTGGATTGGAACACATTCTGGCGGGCTGAATTTATTTAACAAAGAGAAGCAAACATTTACCAGGTTTACGCATAAAACAGACGATCCGCTTTCATTGTCAGGTAACACTGTGCAATATATTTATGAAGACAATCATCACAATCTTTGGATTGGCACATATGGTGATGGCCTCAGCTTGTATGATCCAAAAACCGGAACTTTTAAAAATTTTAAAAATGATGTACACAACCCAAACAGCCTTAGCAACAATATGGTTTTTTCCATTGGGGAAGATAACAAAGGTAATCTATGGGTGGGCACTGAAAACAGGGGCCTGAATATTTTGGAGCCTACGACGGGAAAATTTTCTCACTATGTGAACATAGAGAACGACGATTCCAGTTTAAATAATAATTCAGTATACTATATCTATAAGGATAAAGTGGGAAACATGTGGGTAGGTACATACAGCGGCGGGATCAATTTTTTAAGTGGCAAGAAACCAAAATTCAAGCATTACGAACACAAACCCGGTGTCAACAACCTGAATAATAAAACTGTTTTAAGTATATATGAGGATTCGAAAGAAAATCTCTGGATTGGCACCGACGGTGGAGGGCTAAATATACTTGATAAAAAAACAGGAACATTTTCATATTATAGGCATGAAGAGGGGGATGACAATAGCATATGTGGCAATTTCGTAATAAGTATTTTTGAAGACAGCCAAAAAAATCACTGGGTTGGTACCTATGGTGATGGACTGACGATGATCAGCAATAAAAATGTCTTTAGGCATTTTAAAAATGATCCTTCAAATCCGAAAAGCCTTAGTGGCAACAGCGTATGGGCAATTCTTGAGGACAAGGATAAAAATTTATGGATAGGAACATATGGCAATGGCCTAAACCTTTATGATCGAAAGACCGGCAGCTTTATTTGCTATAGGCATGATGATAATAACGTTCAAAGTATTTCCGACGACAGGATTCAAATCATTGTAGAAGACAGAGACGAGAACCTTTGGATCGGAGCAAATAGTGGTGGATTGAATTATTTTAATAAAGGAACGAAGAACTTCACGCATTATATTCATGATGATAAAAAAAATAGTCTAAGCGATAATACCATCAATTGCATATTCGAAGATAATGTTGACAATCTTTGGATAGGTACGAATGAAGGCTTAAACTACTTTGATAGAAAAAATAATATTTTTACTGTTTACCTGGTCAACGAAGGGTTACCAAGTAACATTATTTGGGGAATATTACAGGATGAAAAAGAAAATTTATGGATCAGTACGAATAATGGCCTTTCCAGATTTAATATCAAAAGCAAAGTATTTGAAAACTTTACTGTTGACGATGGACTACAGTCAAATGAATTTAAAAAAGCTAATTACAAAGCCCGCTCCGGAGTAATGTATTTTGGTGGCGTAAATGGGTTTAACGAGTTTTATCCGGACAGTGTAAAAGAGAAATCTTTTGAGGCTCCTCTTTTAATAACCGACTTTCAAATATTTAATGCGAAAGTTCCCATCGTTGGGCCGTTAGACAAGAGTTCTCCGCTAAAAAAAAACATCAATGAAGCAGATAAAATAACCTTATCATATAGGGAGTCAGTAATTTCTTTCGAGTTTGCCTCGTTGAACTATACAGCTTCCGCAAAGAAAAAATATGCTTATATGATGGAAGGGTTTGATAATGATTGGATTAATTCTGGCATCAAGAATACAGCAACATATACGAATCTGGATCCTGGAGAATATATTTTTAAAGTAAAAGGTTTGAATAATAATGGGAAATGGTCCGAACATAGTAGAGACCTGGGTATTACTATAACACCGCCCTTCTGGAAAACTTGGTGGGTTAGGATTTTTTTAGTTTTTCTGATCGTTGGCGGTGCATTCTCATTTTACTGGGTTCGAATGAATACCATCCGGACTCAAAAAGCTGCCCTGGAAGAACAGGTAAGAGAAAGAACAAATGAAGTTGTTCTGCAGAAGGAAGACCTTCAAACACAATCAGAATATCTTCAGGAGAGTAACGAACGGCTCTTGGCACAACAAGAGGTCGTCTTGCAAAAGCAACAAGAAGCCGAACAAGCGAACCAGGCCAAGAGTATATTTCTGGCTACGATGAGTCATGAAATACGCACACCTATGAACGGTGTTATTGGTATGGCCTCTTTGCTGTTTGAAACTTCACAAACCAGTGAACAGCGAGAGTATACCGAAACGATCAAAAGTTGTGGTGAGAGTTTATTGGGTGTAATCAACGACATTCTTGACTTCTCCAAGATCGAGTCGGGTAAGATGGAACTGGAAGAAAAGGATTTTGATCTGCGTACCTGCATTGAAGAAGTGTTGGATGTGTTTGCCAGCCAAGCTTCTAAAGTCGGTTTGGATCTGCTCTATGAAATAGATTACAACGTGCCCGCTCAGATTGTAGGGGATAGTGTTCGCTTGCGACAGATCATTGTGAATCTGGTAAGCAATGCTGTTAAATTCACGCACGGAGGAGAGATTTTTGTGGGTATTCATTTATTAAGAATACAAGGTGAGGATGTAGAACTCGGTTTTGAGATTCGCGATACCGGCATCGGCATACCGGCGGATAAGATCGATCGGTTATTCAAAGCCTTCTCCCAGGCCGATTCATCAACCACGCGTAAATACGGTGGCACAGGTCTAGGCCTTGTTATCTGTGAGAAACTAGTGGCGTTGATGAATGGTCGGATATTAGTTGAAAGTATGGTGGGACAAGGTACAACCTTTACGTTCACCATTAAGACCAAGGTAAGCCAGCAGTCCACCCGTACGTATATACACCATAATGTAGCTGATCTAGCAGGGAAGAAGGTTTTGATAGTTGATGACAATCAAACGAACCGCACGATTCTTAAGAATCAATTAGAGCAATGGAAACTTGTACCTGTGTTAGCTGTTTCAGGCGAGGAAGCATTAGCCATTCTCTCGAAGGTCTTGGATTTTGATCTTGTACTTTCGGATATGCAGATGCCAGCGATGGATGGGCTGGCGTTGGGAAAGAAAATTCAGGAGAAACAAAAGGATCTTCCGATCATATTACTGAGCTCCGTTGGAGATGACAAATCCAAAGAACATGAAGGATTATTTGCTTCTGTGCTGACCAAGCCCGTACGACAAGGTATGCTGTTTAAACACATCGTTGCGCAGCTGAATCCGCAGAAGGAAAGAGTTATAGCAGATGAATTAATCGGCAAGAAGAAATTATCGACAGACTTTGCCGGTCAACACCCATTGCGTATCCTTATAGCCGAGGATAATCCTGTAAATCAAAAACTGGCCGAACGTGTTCTGACTAAGTTAGGATATGCACCGGATCAGGCTTTAAATGGACAAAAGGCACTTGATGCCATGAAAGAAAAAAGTTATGATATAATTCTGATGGATGTACAAATGCCTGAAATGGATGGCATGGAAGCGACGCGCAGGATCAGACTCTTGAAGCAGCAACAACCTATTATCATAGCCATGACCGCAAACGCCATGCAAGGCGACAAGGAGGCTTGCCTGGAGGCTGGAATGGACGATTACATCAGCAAGCCAATTAAACTTGAAGATCTTATAGGCTTGCTGGAAAAATTTGCAGAACAAAACAGAATTCAAGCGAACGATATCTCATTACCGGAAGTATTGGGTAGTACGTAGAATGTTTTACGTAGCATTTGTATCCTGTGTTCATAAAAAATAACGTCTCCTGTTAGTATGCTCACATGTGGTCATTTATCAGGGATTCACCTATAGCTTCCTTGTAATCCTGATTTTTTTAAATCCGAGAATTCCTCAATTTAATTCCATGAAGAAATTGCACCTTTGAAGTAGACCTGTTAGAAGATATGAAATATTTCCTTGTTATATCGACAAACCCATTAATAAGAAGGATATTAGAGAATGGGCTGTAGGCAAGGCGTGTTTATACAGGCAATAAGATCTTCCTCAACGCAATGAAATTATACACGTATATTATCATTACTATTATTCAGGCTACCTCACTGCTCGCTTTTTCTCAAAAGCAAAATTTGAAGTTCGAGCACCTGGGTACTAATAATGGCTTGTCACAAAGTAATGTTACGTGTATTCTGCAAGATAGCAGAGGCATTATGTGGTTTGGAACCCGCGATGGTCTGAACAAATATGATGGATATAAATTCACTCAGTATTTAAAAGAATCAAAAAATAAAAACAGCGCCAGTAATAATAATATTCTCGATATATCGGAGGATGCTCAGGGCAATATCTGGATAGCGACATGGGGTGATGGATTGCGCATGTGGGATCGCATGAAAGATAAACTGGTTGATTGTAAAGATAACGCCGGGAAGCATAATATTTCTTCAACTTTCATCAACAGTTTATTGGATGATAAACAAGGCAATTTGTGGTTAGGCACAGAGGGCGCCGGGCTAGGTCTTTTTAATAAAGAAACCAAAAAATTTACATACTACACCCACCGTGCAGACGATCCTATTAGCATCAGTGATGATTATGTTCAAGACATCTTTGAAGACAGCCAGAATAATTTATGGATAGCAACCGTCAAAGGCGGGTTAAATTTATTCGACAGAAAAAATAAGACCTTTACAGCTTTCAAATACGATGAAAAAAATAACAAATCCATAAGCAGCAATGAGATCGAAACTATTTTTGAGGACGGTAAGAAACGACTTTGGATAGGAACCCTGGGCGGTGGACTTAATTTATTCGACAGGACTACCGGTAATTTCAGACGATATAAAAAAGAAAGTGGCAATAACAACAGTCTTGGCCATAACGACGTAATCGTCATCCGCGAAGACGCGAAAGGATATTTATGGATAGGAACACAAAATGGCGGTTTGTGTTTATTGGATCCTGAGCGTGAAAAATTCTACAATTACGTGCATGAGATCAGTGATAATTCCAGCCTTAGCGATAACTCGATATACTCGATTCTGAAAGATGCCCGGGGTAATATGTGGGTAGGAACGTTCAGCTATGGCATTGATTTTACGAGCGTCGATGCCGGCAAATTCACGCACTATAAATCCAATCCGCCGTATAGCAGCCTGAGTAACAATAATGTCTTAAGCATTTGTGAAGACTCGAAGAACAATCTTTGGATAGCGACCGATGGCGGTGGCATTAACTTATTCGATCGCAAGAATGATAAATTTACGCAATACAAACATGAGGAAGGAAATAAAAATAGTATCGGAGGAGACTACGTATTAAAAATAATAGAAGATAGCAAAGGGAATCTTTGGACCGGAGCATGGGGAGACGGACTAACGATTTTCAATAAAGAGAAAAATACTTTTAAGCATTTTAAAAATGATCCCGAAGACCCGGCAAGTTTAAGCAATAGCAATGTTATCACAATTTTCGAAGATGCTGAAAAAAATATCTGGATCGGCACCTATTCCGGAGGGCTTAATTTATATAATCCGAAGAAGGATAATTTTACGCGCTATACAAAGATCCAACATGAGTCAATTGATTTAAGCACCATTGAAGTTAACTGCATCGCTGAAGATAGTAAAGGGAATCTTTGGGTCGGTACAGAGGCCAGGGGTTTAGCCCTTTTGAATAAAAAAACAAAGTCCTTTACACGCTTTCAACATGACGAGAATGCAACGAGTATTAGCAACAACAGCATTGTTTGCATATTTGAAGATAGCCGTAAAAATTTATGGCTGGGTACGAGAGGCGGATTGAATCTATTTGATTTTAAAAACAAAAAAATAACCGTTTTCCATAGTAAGGACGGGTTACCGGGAGAGCAAATTTTTGGGATTTTGGAAGATGACAAGGGAAATTTGTGGCTCAGTACCAATAAAGGTATTTCGCGATTCAACCCTGCCAGCAAGGTCTTTAAAAATTTCGGTGTCTCCGACGGATTGCAGGCCAATGAGTTCAAACGGAATGCTTTCTGTAAAAGCCGGTCCGGCGCTATGTATTTTGGTGGCGCGAACGGATTTAATGAATTCTTTCCGGATAGTATAAAAGAAGAGCGCTATGAGCCCCCTCTTGTCCTTACCGATTTTCAAATATTTAATAAACCCGTACGTATTTCAGATGATCAACATGAAGAATCCCCTTTAAAGAAAAGTATCGCGGAAACGAAACAGATGACGCTCTCTTATAAAGAGTCCGTTATCTCATTCGAATTCGCTTCTTTAAACTATACCACGCCCGATAAAAAGCAATACGCCTATTTCATGGAAGGATTTGATAAGGATTGGAATTATGTAGAGATGAATCATATGGCCACCTATACAAATCTGGACCCGGGAGAATATGTATTTAAAGTAAAGGGCTTGAACAATCTGGGAAATTGGTCTACCAATATGATCCATGTAAACCTTACTATTGTTCCTCCGGTATGGGGCACCTGGTGGTTTCGCACCGGCCTGGTTTTTCTGATCCTCGGGAGTGCTTTCTCTTTTTACTGGATCAGAACAAACACCATTCGAAGGCAAAAGGCCGAACTCGAAAAGCAGGTGAGTGAAAGAACACGTGAAGTCGTTAAACAGAAAGAAGACATTCAAGTACAATCCGAACATTTACAGCGGGCTAATGTAACACTCGTCAGGCAGCAGGAAGAAATCCTACTGAAGCAGGAAGAGATAGTACGCAAGCGTGAAGAAGCTGAAAAAGCCAGAACAGAAGCCGAGCATGCGAAAGTTGAAGCTGAACAAGCCAACCAGGCCAAGAGTATTTTCTTAGCTACGATGAGTCATGAGATACGTACCCCCATGAACGGTGTTATTGGCATGGCCTCTCTTCTATCCGAAACGGTCCTTAGCAGTGAACAATATGAATACACTGAGATCATAAAAAATTGTGGCGAGAGTTTATTGGGCGTTATTAACGATATATTAGACTACTCCAAAATCGAGTCGGGTAATATGGAGTTGGAAGAAAGAGATTTTGACCTGCGTACTTGCGTAGAAGAAGTATTGGATGTTTTTTCGAGTAAAGCTTCTGAAATCGGTTTGGACCTGCTCTATGAAATGGATTACAAGGTACCGGCCCGGATTGTGGGGGATAGCGTTCGCTTGCGGCAGATCATTCTCAACATGGTAGGCAATGCCGTTAAATTCACGCACGGTGGGGAGATTTTTGTAGGTATTCATTTATTAAGAATCCAGGATGATGATGTAGAACTTGGTTTTGAGATTCGCGACACCGGCATTGGCATACCCGCGGATAAGATCGGTCGGTTATTCAAAGCCTTTTCCCAGGCAGATTCATCGACCACCCGTAAATATGGTGGCACAGGCTTAGGCCTCGTTATCTGTGAGAAACTCGTAGCGTTGATGAACGGTCAGATATTAGTTGAAAGTGTGGTGGGGAAAGGCACAACCTTTACGTTCACCATCAAGACCAAGGTAAGCCAACAATCTACCAGTACTTATGTATATCATAATACTGCCGGTCTTGCCGGAAAGAAAGTTTTGATAGTCGATGACAATCAAACGAACCGCACGATTCTTAAAAATCAATTAGAGCAATGGAAACTTGTACCCGTGTTAGCTGTTTCAGGCCACGAAGCATTAACCATTCTCTCGAAGGTTTCGGATTTTGATCTTGTGCTTTCAGATATGCAGATGCCGGCGATGGATGGGCTGGAGTTGGGAAAGAAAATCCGGAAAAAACAAAAGGATCTTCCGGTCATATTACTGAGCTCCGTTGGAGATGATAAATCAAAAGAACATGACGGATTATTTGCTTCTGTGCTGACCAAGCCCGTACGACAAGGTATGCTGTTTAAACACATTGTTGCGCAGTTGAATCCGCAGAAGGATAGAGTTATAGCCGATGAATTAATTGGCAAGAAGAAATTATCGACAGACTTTGCCGGTCAGCACCCATTGCATATTCTTATA
>JGI24890J29729_1001483_pt1 | contig 10458 bp, 7 predicted proteins | sample FreactcultureFD7_FD_29729 | JGI IMG/M metagenome (IMG submission 29729)
GTCTGGAGGGAGACGATCTAAATTCTGCGACATATGTGCTCATGCACGAACTCGCTCACATGTCTGTTCGTGAATATGACCATACGACTCATTTTTGGGATCATTTTAAAAAACTCAAAGAGGTTTGTATAAGTGCTGGTCTATACATACCTTCACATGGTAATCAGTATTGCGGGGACAGTTTGAAGTGAGTGACAAAGGCCGAAGGCCTTTTGACACTGAGTCCTGCGGACTCAGGTTCTGTCCATCAGAAACTTTTTCGCAAAGAAGAACAGGATCGCCGCGACGAGCGCCGTTACGGCCAGGCCCGTCATGGATGCCTCGCCCGCCTCGTTCATGAAGGATGGAACCATGGACCCGAGACGGCCCTGGACCGGTTTGGAAAACGCCACGATAGCAGCGACACCCGCGAGAGCCGCCTGAAACTGCTCGTCAGTCAGACCGAACGGGTTCTTGGTCTTCTTAGCCTGCTGCTGCTGCGGCTGCTGCTGCTGTGGCTGGGACTGCATGCTCATCATCGCTGGATCCTCCATAATTTCATCGATAGGTGTAGAAAAGTCAGCCATTTGAGATTCGTCAATCTTTTTTTCTGGCTCCAATAACCCGGTCGGGACACCCTCTTTCTTCTGGGGTGTCCGGGCGAGTTCTTCCTCGATGGTCGGTGTCCGCATTTCACTCATCAGGGTACTCGCACTCGGATCATACGTCTGCATATGTAATTTTGTTTGAAAATTCAAACAATTTTAGGACGCAGGTTTTTTCACAACTGTGACCGTCCCACCCCTGCGATTTGAAACTGGTTCGGACACTGGACGACTGGCGGGTTTCTGATTGTAGTGTTTTTGGTGCATCTGCCAAAATGCCGGAGACCCGACGCGAAAGTTTTTCCTGATGGGAGACTTGTACCAAAACACACAGTCCGTAATCTTGTTCGACTTGGATGTGTTATCCAGGACAAGGCATCCGTAATCCTCTGTGCATGCATCCATAACCTGACAAAACTGGTCAAAGTTTGGAAAAACCCCGAAAAACGCCTTGTATAAATTTTCACGATTCTGACGAACATTGTCTCTGAGTGTAAAGACATAGTCCACGTTGGTCCGAATCATGGGTGTCATATCCATACAATACTGGGTCGTCATCATAAAGAAAATCTTCCAGTGTCGTCCATTCATAAAGAGTTGACGGATACACACATCCCGCATGAATGATCGATCATACATGCAATCGTCCATGAGGACAAAGACTGGGTGACATTTCCCGATCGCCAAGAGCTTTTTTTGACGCTCAATCAGCTTCTCGAGCGCATCCTTGTTATAGTCTCCATAGACAAACAGGTCGGGAATAAACTGTTTGTAATATCCATTGCCCTCCTCTGTTCCGGACATTGCAATACCGGCCGGCAAGTGCTTTTTGTTCCAGAGAATGTCAGTCACGAGTGTGCTTTTACCAGTCCCTCGCTTTCCTATAAATACACAAACCTTGTCGTCCCCCATTGTGGACGGGTCAAATTTTCGCAACTGGAGGGTCATTCCCAATTACAATTTCAAAACAAAATTCATGAGGCCCTGAGGCGCGGAACCTCACCCCGAAATAAGTTCTGATACATTATCAGGATGAGTTCTGGATATATAGAACTCGCGGCCATTGGCCAGCAGGATGCATATCTCGTAGGATCTCCCCAGGTTACCTATTTTGCCGGAAAATACAACCAGCATACACCTTTTGCACTCGAGGCGTATGAGATTCCATTCAAGACGCAGAATCTGCGGTTCGGGGACACGGCCGTCTGTGAAATTCCAGCCAAGGGTGATCTGGTCCGAGGCCTTTTACTCAAAATGGATCTCCCGGGCCTGTATACACCAACGCCCAACTGGACCTGGCCGATCATGCCTTCGCCCCAAAACTTTCCGACTCTCTGGTTCGGACTCGGGAATGGAAGTATAGTCGGTCCTTTTTCTGGAACGTATACGGATGTCCCGTATTATTCTTCAAACACACTGGACGTGTGGGGCACGGCATTTACATCGAATGTCGCGTATTCGTCAGCCTTGAACAAGTTTCTTTTTACGGGCATAAGTAACGTGATTGTTCCGAGCAATGAACCTCTTTTTTGGGGGTTCGATCCCGAGAATTACACTTTTGTGAGTGGAAGTAACCTCATTTATAACGCGGACCTGTCCGGGAACCTCGTGCCGGACTTTTCACTCCAGCTCGCCGGATGGATAAATAGGGACCCCGTGTTTCCCGATACCCAGATTTTCTTAAACCTTTCGGACTGGGCTCCCGGTATTCAAGCAAACGGTCTCTATAAATTTGCCTCGGCCGGATACTACACGGTCCAGCTTGGGTTTACGCTCGGGCCTGGTTCAGGCACAATTCAGACTGTGAGTTATGGCCATCAGGCGAGTGCGGTATTTTCTCCTCAACAACAGACATTTGACTGGACGTATACACTTGCAAACTCACCAAACCCGACGACCCAGATTATCCTTCCGGTCGTGGTCACCGACCCGACCCAATATTACTATTTTTACGCCTCGACCAATGGGACGCCAATTTCGTTTGTAAATGGAACCTACATGGTGATTGAACCGGTCGATCTCATTGCGGCACCAGCCCCGGGACAGCCCGTGAGCCCGTCGGCCCAGATTCCTTTTTTTCCCCTCGGAAATTTCCCGTCCCAGGTGTCGTGTTCATCAAACGGTAAATTTAGCAATTTAAATGGCAATTATCTCTTCTCGGGAGTTATAGGAGCGGATGTGACCCGCATTGACGTGTACCAGCAACTGACCCGTGTCTGGACGGTTATTCAAAAGGATCAGACATGGGCTTTCAGCTTTCCAATTTCGGAATTAAATTCATCAAATATTTATTCTATAGTTCCGTATAGTGGAACGGGCACATATACCGTCCCGGGAACATTTGTCGCCATAAAAAACATTGATAATGGCATTCTCGCAACCGGCGCAGGGTCTATAGATTCGAACGGGTTCATAAATGTCGCCAGTTATACGAATCAATACGACAGTAGTAATGTATATATAAAACCAAGTGGAAAATTTAGAATTGTAAATCCGGGCACGTATATGGTTTCTTCAATTTTCAGGGGTGTGGTGCGAGACAGTGGTGCACCGAGCCAGTTTGTTTCATTTCTCAATGCAGGTGACAATGCCGGTGCGAACACGCTCGTCTATCAATACAACATAAGTGAATGGGACGCGTCTGGTTCTTCATACGTGGTTTCGTTCCCGGTCAGAATCACGGATACGAATAATTATTATTATCTTTCGTTCAATGGAATTGTTATTCCAGTGACGCTTGGCAGTTCTTCATACGTCACAGTCTACCCGATCGAGACCGCATATATCCCGATGGGCGTTCTTTTTCCGCCCTATAACTATTGCGACTCGGTAGGTACCTTTGCGATCCTTTCGGCCGAATTGAGGATCGGTGGTCAGACGGTCCAGCGTCTGACGGGCGAGTATATAGAACTCTGGAACGAGCTCAACGTCCCTTTGGAAAATCAGGCGGGCCTCAAACTTTTGACTGGAAAATACGATACGGGAACATCGGTTCCTGACCCGGGTCGAACATATTATGTCAATTTGCCCTTTTACTTTTATGGAGCACCCGAACTTTCCGTGCCCATGTGCGCCTTGGGAAAACATAGCGTCGAGGTTTGGCTCACGTTTAACGAGTTTGAAAATTTGACGAGCGTCCAGATTCCCGACCCGAGACTTGCCGCGACCATCATCACTGAGTACGTCTACCTGGCGGACCCAGAAATTGATTGGTTCAAGAACCACCGGTTGGATTATGTGATGACCCAGTCCCAGTATCAAGATTTTGCACTCTTTCCAAACCAGCCCAAACACATTTTGGAATTAAATTTCATCAACCCAGTCAAGGAGCTCGTTTTTGTTCTCCAGAACCAAGGGACCGCTCCATACGACTATTCGAACAACGGGCTCCAGAGTCTCGGACTCACATTCAACGGTCAGGATGCTTTTTTGGCGGACCCGACCGACGCTATATATCTGGGAACCATCGAGCCCATGAATCACCACATAAACTTCTTTTCGATTCCTCCCGGATCGACTATACCTGGTCGTCAGTTTTTTCTGTATTCATTCTCGACCGATCCAAACAGTCCAAACCCGTCCGGCCAGATTAATTTCAGTCGTATCCGTCAGATTCTTCTTGAACTGAATGAGGTTCCACCAGGTCCCAATCAGAGTTTCAGGGTTTTGGCCGTGTCCCAAAACATACTCAGGGTTGAGAACGGACTGGGCGGAATCATGTTTAATTAAGTTCTCGGTCTGTATCAGTAATGGCCGGACGTGCCAGTTTGGCTTTTATTGGCCCCGAGGAAATCTCACTCAGTGGTCAGCCCGAGGTGTCCTATTTCATAGAGAAATTCAAAGGCCAGACTTTGTTCTCGTCACGGGTCGAAAAGGTTTCCTTCTATGAAAATGGGGCCAACTTTGGGACTCAGCGTCAACTCATTTTGCCAAGGTCCGGTGATTTGATCACGGACATGTATCTCTGGGTCCAGTTCCCGGCCCTGCCACCCACGACCAATGTGTTGGACTCGGCCGGGACACTCATGTTCCAGTACATAGAACTCTACATAGGGTCCGAACTTGTCGAACGTCTTTGGGGTGAGTATATCGAGATGAAATTTGACATGGAAATTCCAGCCGCCAAACAATACGGACTCAAAGCTCTGGATGGAAAATACCTGACAAACTCTTCACCTCCTAACGCAGTCTATACAGTTCCGCTCAGGTTTTCGCTCTTTAAAAAAGGACTTCCCTTGTGTGCATTTCGTGAGGATGTTTCGATCCGGATCGCATGGAACCCGTCGATCGAGTTTACGGACCCGCCAGTCACCAATACGGCCCTGTTTAACGCGCATCTCAACATTGAATATACATACCTGTCGGATGCCGAAGTGAATTTTATGAGAAAAAATCACATTCACATTTTCGAACAGGTTCAGTTGGCCCAGTTTATCACGCTAGCCCCAAATACAAAAGGAACCTTTCCGCTCCAATTTTACAATCCAATCAAGGAACTTTATTTTGTTCTTCAGAAGGAATCCGCCCGAGGGTATAACTATACGAACGACCCCGGTCCAAATTATATCACAAACGGAACAAATCTCCTTGAGAGCCTTCGCCTGGACTTTAACAATGTCGAGCGAATCTATGAAAATGTAGGATCCCCGACTTTTTTGAGGATCGTTCAACCGTTGGAATTTCACACCCGACTCCCGGACCGGTATTTCTACATGTACTCATTCTGTCTCGACCCCGAATGGGATTCACCAACGGGTGCCGTAAACTTTTCACGAATTTTGAATCAAAATCTAACAGTCAAACTGGTTGACGGTACCGAAAATGTCAACCTCAGAGTCTATGCACGGGGCTACAACTTTTTGAACGTTTCGGACGGGTCCGCCAAGATGGTCTTTTCAAACTTTTTTTAGCTAGATAAAAGAGACACTGGTTGAATTAACAAAAAATGGAGGACATCTTCTTGCCAGTGATAGAGGCAGCCACTGTATTGGCGGCTCATTACGCCAAGGCGTGCGGTCGGGACGTGGTCGTCGCCGAAGACATGAGTCTCGGACTCATGTATGCGGCCCGGAACGTGACTGGGAAACAGATTGGGTCTCTGTACCCCGAGATTTACGAGGAGGATGAAGAAGAGGACGAAGAGGACGAAGACGAAGAGGAGGAGGACCCAGAGTGGTTCAAATATGAGGGCGAGGACGATATAGCGTCCAAGATGAATGAGTGTGTCGCGACATGGGCCGAATGGACACCGGAAACTCCAGCAGAGATTGCGTTGAAAAACGCCGTAGACAAAAGTTCTGTTTTTTGTAGGAATACATGAGGTGTTTTGACGAAGAGGATGAGGAGGACGAAGAGGAACCTGTAAGATATCTGTATATTCTTGAAGAGGAGGAGTACGAGGACGACAATGAACCGTCAGGGTATACGAAAGATGATCCAGCCCCATTAACCGAACAATTCCAGGATGAAATTAAACCATGGGACCCGACTGAAATCCGGTGTTTCTCTCCAGCTCAAGGTGGAGGTATCTGCGGTAACACGATAACGTTGTTCCCAGAGACGAACGCCTTTCCAAAAAATGTAAAACAGGACGGAAGCTGAGACGGAGGCACGGGACTGCCATAAAAAAACACTTCTTGGTTCGTCTTGACATTATAGACGTTTCCTGTTTGTGTATAATACCCTGTGACATAGATACTCGAACCGTCTAGGGCTGCCGAGACTCCGGTTCCTTCATCGTAGTCGTATGAGTAATCTGGAGGCACTATATACAACCCATTAAGGGGGGTCAAAGACGAATTGAATTCGGCAATGAAGATAGCTGTGCCATAATAACCCAGAACCGCCGGAAACTCTTTCCCTCCAAAAGACACCGGTGCACCCGTCCGAACATCATAAATATTTGCAGTGGGGTTATAATGTCCGGTGACATAAACACGTGAATTTGTCGTCGAGACTCCGTATCCTATGTCAGATGTTCCCTCGATCGCAATTGCATTTAGACCGATCGTCAGGTCAGAACTGAACTGGGCGACGTAGCCATATTGCACGAATCCTATTAATGAATTATCTGGAAGTGAATTACCTCCGAAAGTCACTGGTGCACCCGTCCGAACATTATATACGTCTGCGGCTCCATTATAATAATATCCCGTGACGTATACATTCGAACCGTCGGGTGTTACCGAAATACTTAAACCCTGGTCATTATTTCCTTTGATAACCAGAGCATTTACGGGTTCCAGGTTCGATGTGAATTTTGATATAAACACCCATTGAGATCCCTGTGTGTCCGGAAACGCATTGCTCCCAAAAAAAACTTGTTGGCCCGTCCGAACATCTATAATATTCGCGGTCCCTTGGTAATATCCAGACACATAGACATATGAACCATCAAAAGTCGTCGTGACACTTTGACCAGAATTAAATTCAAACTCTATATTTGTCTGAAACGCAAGTGCGTTCACGGGTTCCAGGTTCGAACTGAACTGGGCGACGAAGGCAGATGTTTTTGAGTCTGATAAAGGAAGAGAGTTACCTCCAAAAAATACTTTTTGGCCCGTCCGAACATCTATAATATTCGCGGTCCCGTAGTAATATCCAGTCACATAAACATTCGATCCGCCAGATGTTGTCGATACTCCGTTTCCTGTTTCATAATTCCCTTCGATCGCCAGCGCATTCACGGGTTCCAGGTTCGGTGTAAACTGACCGACAAACGCCCATCGAGTTCCAAATGATGTGGCCGGGAATGTATTCCCTCCAAAAGTCACGGGTGCACCCGTCCGAACATCTATAATATTCGCTGGTCCCCTGTAATATCCAGTCACATAGACGTTCGACGACATCGAAGATACACCAAATCCTACATCCTCGAATCCTTCGATCGCAATTCCATTCACGGGTTCCAGGTTCGATGTGAACTGAGTGACATATGCCCATGCGATTCCAACAGAGATTGGGAAGTTGTTCCCTCCAAAGTTGACATAGTTTCCCGTCGGAACATCGTAGATAAATGCGCTTCCAATATAGACCCCGGTGACATATACGTTCGAACCAGATGATGTCGACGATACACCAAGTCCCTGTCCCTGAACATTGTTTCCCTCGATAGCTACTGCATTCAACCCGGTCGTCAGGTCCGGACTAAACTGACAGACGAATGCCCGGTTGTTTTCGCCATAAGGAAGAGCCCCGCCCGGCACAGCTAAATCTACAGTGTTCAGATAATTCAAAAAGTTTTGGCCGTTGATACTCCCACGACCTGTTGTTAGATCATACCCGGGCCCGGCATTGTATGTAGTAGGAGGCTGCTCAGCAGATACGTTTAAAATATCATTTGTTCCGACCGTTATATCTTTTAAACAATTATCGGGCATTTTATATAGATAGTCTAAAAATCCATATGGAGCATAGACAGGATCAAAATATTTGGTCGAACGCTGAACATTTGCAAGAATTCCAGCAAGTATAGGACTCGAATAACTCGTTCCGGTTCCAGTATAACTCATATCATTTCCATAAAATATCAAAAAAGTTTTTGCTAAAAGTGAAATATCAGGACATCCCCGAGCACCCTGTAAAATAGAAGACGAAATACCCTGTTGATAAGTTGGTGTCTGAAATAGAACACTTTTACCGCCTCCTCCTGAACTATAATTACCTAAAGCGAGTATTTCGAACCAGGCTTCTTCATCTTCATTTGTTTCGTTAATCTGCGTGCCACCGACAGAGATGACCCATGGAGAAGATTCAGGGTAATAGACGCCATAAGTATCGAAATTATAGTTTGTTGACCCCCAATCGCCCGAAGCTCCGCAGAGTGTTTTTCCACTTTCGACCGCCTGTCTGAAGAGGGGTTCCAAATAAGCGGGATAGAATGGATTTGTTTCTTGTTCAATTTCAAACACCCATGACATGGTTATAATATCAACATCCGGATCGGATAATGCACTCACTATAACCTCAGACAATGCGGGATCGGTTATTTCATCGTGACCAGGCCAATACACCTTAATTTTTGTATTTGGCGGTGACATTGCCATGGCCCATTCAATATCTAAAGTAGTTTCTACGGCATAGGAGGTATTTAAACTAATGTTATGGGGTGAAGGGAACGGGTATCCTGGAAAGAAAACGTCCGTCGGTGCAATAAACTGGGCTGGATCTCTATTCAAAACATTCGTCCACCAGTATAATAAATCATCCGGATCATATCTTACGGCACAATTTACAATACCGATCGTGAGAGGGTTTGTGACATTTGTAGGGGTGGAAAGACCGTAATACGTCATAACATCACTTGGACCGAGTGCATTATTCGGGTTTGTATTATTAATCGCAGCCTCTCCTCTCATTTTAATCTTTTTCGAGTCTGGTGCGACAATAAAATCAGATTCGTTAATTCCCAAAAGAGCATGAACTTCTGTGATCACGGAATCGTCGTTTAAAAACAAAGAATCGGGCGAAATAGAATACGTCCTGGCACTTATATTTCGCTCGGTCAAAGCCTTGAGTACAGAGTCGCGCAAAGAAGGCTTGTCCCTGTACCAGACGAGCTTCATTATTATAATCTTTATAAAATATAAATGAACTTTGAGCCAGGACCCATTACTTCCCAGGCTATTGTGTTCCAGGAACAGGTCCGGGCCGCGGTCAATCAGGATATTCTGAGTCTGCCGACCATCACGCCATGCCTCTCAAAGAATCCATGATTCCCATGAGAATCACGCCACCCACAAACAACATGACAAGAACGTTACACTCGGTCGAATCCGAGACGGGACGAACTTGGGGGTAGACTGGTGGGCTGGGTGCTGCCCACGAGTCATCTAATGGTGCATAACTCAACATGCTACTTTTTACTTAGAAAATTTACAGGGTCACTTCCTTCTTTCCTCGCTTCTTTTTGGACATTTTCACCTCTTTGAGATCGGGATCACCCTCATCGACCGACACGATATCCGAGACGGACTCGGTCTCCTGAAGTTTCTCAGGACGGGTCGACATCGATGGTGGAGGGCCCATCATGTTCATCAGGGCTCCAAAGTCCATACCGGGTCCGCGCATGTCACGACTCCCGGGTGGCGGCGGTGCCGTCTGGGACCGCTGGACCGCGTCAACCATATTCTTCATGAGATCTGGATTTTGCTGCATCACCTGCGTCACGTTCGGGACTGCCGCCTTGAACATGCTGTTGGTCAAGTGGAACATCATCGCGGAGCCACCGACCATCATCATCATCTTAATCTCTGGAGCCACCTGGACCTTTGCCTTGTATTTGTTGTAGAGCTCCTCAAAGACCCCGTCGTAATCATCGATATTCTCCATCATGTTCTGGGACCAACCGTTCAGCTCGACATCGAATGGGTCAAATTTGTCATTCAGAAACTCGAGGCCCGTGACACAGGCAATCAGCATACGGCGCTGAAACTTGATCGACCGATCAACCTCGATGCCATACGTCATGCGCTTATACTCGGTCCGGATCTCATCAATGTCCGAATAGATTGTGAGACGCTGGCTTGACGAGATACCCTTTTTGTTCAGACGACTGATTTTGTTCAAAAGATCCGCCTTTTCATCCTCAATGGTATTGTATCCATCAGAAGGCTCCTGGGGACCGCCTCCGCCAAACTGCTGCTGCTGTTGATGGTCTTCGTCGGCCGGGTCATCCTCGTATTCGTCGTCATACTCCTCAGGAGGAGGTGGTGGTGGCACAGTCCGTTTGCCCGGGTTCATAAACATATCCAGGCCCTCCTCACCAGTCGTAGACGGAGGTGGAGGATGCTGGGCGGCGCGCCGGGCGAACGGACTCGGCCGGGCCGGCTTGGGCTTCAGGGTGATTTTTTTTTCAGGGAGTTCGAACGAAATC
>JGI24890J29729_1001484_pt1 | contig 10449 bp, 6 predicted proteins | sample FreactcultureFD7_FD_29729 | JGI IMG/M metagenome (IMG submission 29729)
GGTAATACCAATACCAAAGAAATTGCGGCGGCTACAACCAAGGTGATTAAAACCTCATCCGGCTGGCTGGCAACAATTTCCGTCATAGCCTCTGGGTCTACAACTGGATACATATACGATACCGCCAATTCCAATCTTCTGACGGGAAACAGGATTTACGCCATTCCATCTACTTTGGCGATTGGTATATACCAAATTCAGATACCGTTTGCGACGGGATTAACAATTNTNACGGGTACGGGGTCAATTGTTTCCTTGACATACACTTAACAGGGCTATCAAGATTTTGAATTTTNGTGTAATAAACGTAAGAACAGACGGAGTACAAAATGTCAGACGCATTTAATTATGGTGACGAACGCGATGCGTTTTCAGACACAAGTGGTCCAGATTTGGGCGGATTATTCCCAACTGGAGCAATTGACTATACTCGTCGTCTTGGAACCGACATTTATAATACTGGAACCGACGCAGCTAACCGTTTAGCGACATCTGTTAACCGTATTTATAATGATATGCCTACGAATTTAAATGTTGCTGGTCCAGAGGGACAACCTATCCAACGCCCTCAAATGCCGCCTCAAACGCCGTCAATTCGGTATCGCAACCAACCGCTGCCACAAGGCTCAACTTATTCCATGCCGTCAATGCCAGATGTTAGCCGGGGCGGGGCGGGTATGAGCGGGTCTGTTGGTTATCCAATACCCGACTTGGGCCAAATCGCGACAAGAATTGGTAACGTTGCTTCAAATGCTTATAAATCAATGCCGTCCCTTCCTAATATGGGAATTGGACAGGCAGATGATACAGCTTCGTCAATTTATCAACCAGACCAATCGGCAACCAAGTCGGGCATGCCAAAAGATCGGTCAGAATATTCATACAAGCCAAAGGAAAAGTCTATTTTTGAAAAAACTTTAGACCTTTTGCATTGGTCGCATCCGAATAACCCTGAAAGCCAAACGACATCTGCCCCCACTAAAACATCGGGCAAAACATCGGCCAAACCAGAAACCCAACCCACTGCCCCAGCGGCTTCTGGCGGTAATTCGGGTGATTTTATTAAAGCATTAACTGGCAATACCAACAAAACACAACTATTGCTATGGGCGGCGCTAATACGGATACGCAGTACCCAAATTCCAAAGTTCCAATGCCTGTTGCTCGTCCAAAAAACTTGGGTGTTATCCCACAACAAAAACCCGCCCCGGATGCTAATGCCCCATTTTTAAACAATGATCCTAATGATACCCGTCCGGGTTCGTTGGGCGAAGCGATGAAGCTGTTCCCTAACCGCCCATTGCAGCAAGCCATTTACTATACTGAACCATCCCACGGCAAAGAAGGTGGAGGTTCAATGCGTCGTCTTGGTGTAGGGGCAGATACGTCTAATCTTGATCCAGCTAATATCGCACGTATTTGGGAACCAGCGGATATGTCCGGTGGTGAGAAGTTTATTCGTGGTGCGTATGAAACAGCGGGCAAAAATCCTATTACGTACAATCCACAAGCACCAGTACGCAGGACTTCCGGCCCAGAGGTTGGGCAACCAGTTCGCCGCCAANCTAAAGTAAATCCTATTCAAGCCCCGCAAACCAATCCTATGGGGGATATGACGGGGTTTGCTTCTGGTGGGCATGTTGCCGCCGCTGATAAAATTGCGAGAGAAAAGGCAACTCCTTGCCATTCTGGCATTATCAATATGGCGGTTGGTGGCCGTACTGACCATCTTCCTATGCATGTNTTGGAAGGCTCTTACGTTCTCCCCGCCGACATTGTTTCCGCTTTAGGCGAAGGCAATACAATGGCTGGGACAAAAATTGTTGATCAAATGTTCGGTCATCATTCGCATCATGTCCCACATAAGGCATCGGGGGGCGGAACTTCAAAGGCAAATTTGAAAAGTTCGTACACTCTTCCCGCAGATATTGATCTTGGGGTTGATGGTTCAGATTATGCTGGCAGCGACATTTTGGCTAAAATGTATAGCCAAGGTCCGGGCGGCGCTGATATTCCATCTTCACGCGCATCAATCAATTATCCAAGTCTCATGTTTCCTATTCCCGGTAACAAACAATTGGCTGAAGCTTCTGCTGCAACTGGTGGGAAAATTATGTCGGGCAATCACCGCCCTGTTCCTATTGTGGCTGCTGGTGGTGAGTACGTTATTCACCCAGATAGCGTTGCAAAATTTGGTGGCGGCGACATGAATGCGGGACATGATAAGTTGGACGCTTTCGTTAAATACGTTCGCGCACACCTTGTGAAAACTTTACAAAACCTTCCGGGGCCAAAACGTGATTGATATGGATTTCCATGTTTCAATAGCAAATTCTGAAGATGAAAACGTAATCTTTGATTATTTAAAGATTATGCATGAGGAAAACGCTGTTTTTCACATTGATGAGGAAAAAGTAAGAAACTTCATTAAAATGGCGACGGACCGGAAAAACGGCGTCATCGGGATTATCAAGGGAGATGATGGATTGGAAGGCATGATTTGCCTTGTTATTGATCAACTTTGGTATTCAAATGAGTGGTTTTTGAACGAAGTATTTAACTTTGTTCATCCTGATCATAGGAAATCTACAAGAGCAAAGGCTCTCTTAGCCTTCGCTAAAAATGTTTCAGATGAAATGGAATTGCCNCTTCTTGTAGGTGTCGTTTCAAATTATCGCACGGAAGCAAAAGTAAAGTTATATGAACGTCAGTTTCCTAAAGCTGGCGCATTTTTCATGTATAATAGCAATTATGCAAGGGTAGCTGGTCATGGGTAATTTTTTTAGTGGCGGCAGTTCATCAACATCGTATACGCCCAATCCGGCAGTAGCGTCTGCGTTTACCAATATTTTAAACGCGGGGCAGAATGTCGTTGCGAACACGGGCGCTCCAAACTATACGCCGCAGACCGCTCAACAATATTCGGGATTTGTCCCCGGCCTTGTAGCACCTCAAACACCAGACCAAATTGCGGCAGTTCAAAACATAGCTGGATTGCAAGGATACACCCAACCTTATTTTCAACAGGCAACGCAAGCTGCGCAAGGCGCTGCGCAACCTGTTCAAATGCAACAGTTTAGCCCAGATTCCGTAAATCAATACTTATCTCCGTATCTGAATGATGTTGTTGGCTCTGCGGTTGCTAACATCAATCAAACTAATGCCCAACAACAACAACAAGTGTTGGGCAATTCAATTCAACGCGGCGCTTTTGGTGGCGACCGTGCTGGCATTGCTCAAGCTGAATTGGCTCGTCAACAAGGATTGGCGGGTAACGCTACTATCGCTAACTTGTTAAACACGGGTTATGGTCAAGCTCTTGGTGAGTTTAACCAACAACAACAGCAGGATTTAAACCGCCAACTACAGGGCGGCGCACTCAATCTTCAAGCCGCTCAGACGTTGGGAAACCTTGGCCTTGGGGGTCAGTCGGGTGCATTGCAACAGGCTCAGGCTCAGTATGGCGCTGGCGCTACGCAACAACAGCAACAGCAAGCTGGTCTATCCACCGCCTATCAACAGTACCTCAATCAGTATCAATCTCCATACAATCAATTAAGCTGGCTGACTGGCTTGGCATCTGGTGCAGGTACTGGTCTTGGTGGGACGACGACCGGAACTCCAGCTTCTCCTTCTCTTGCGTCTCAAATTGGCGGAATTGGAACAATGCTAGGTTCGTTCGGCCTTGGGTTTAATTCGGGCGGGGCGGTTAAAGGTTATGACGCGGGCGGGACCGTCGCATCTGATGCTTCTGCGTCAGATCCATTAACTTCTGCGTATGCTGCGTATCAGCAACTTGCTAAATCCGGAAATGCATCTCTTGCGGATCTTCATAATGCGTACAATGAATATGTAAAAGCAACTAATCCTACGCCGGGTGGAGTGTTACCTAAATCTGCATCTTCTGCACCATCAGGTTTAGCTCAATATTTTTCCGGTTCAAACTCTGGAGCAACTACTCCTCAAGCTGTTTCTGCCGGGTTATCAGCTATTGCGGCTGGCGGGGGTGGGGGACATAACGATAGCTCAATAAATGCCCGTAATGCATCTTATTCTCCTGATTATTCAAGCAGCAACGGCCCTGTCGGCGGTGGGGGGTACGGCCCTTATGATAATGGCGGCGGTTCCGGAAGCGCGTTTAATAGCGGCGGATTCTTTGGCGGTTTATCCAGCGGCATTAGCGCCGCTTTGCAAGGAACATCAAATCAAAATAATACCCCCGCTAAACCCGGATATACAGGTACGGTATCAAGCATGGGCGAAAAACGCGGTGGTCGCATTCACAAAACACAAGGCGGCGGTTTAATCCCCTACACATATGGCCTTCAAACAAGAGACGATATTCAAAATTACAATGCGAATATTTTTGGTTCTGGTGCATCGGCGGACACGCAAGCACAAGAAGCAGCCGCAGCGTCTGATATGTTGGGCGGCATGTATCGCGGTGGTTTAGTCGGACATTATGCGCCGGGCGGCGATGTGTCAGATGATAGTTCTTCGTCAATTCCAGCCGCCACATACCAAGGAATGTCTGGTGTTTTGCCGGGCGCTAATGCGGATTTTTCCTCACCAATAGATGTTAAAAATTATGTAGTTGACTCTGCTCAAAAACATAATGCAGACCCTAAAATGGCGTTAAAAGTTTTTAATGCTGAGAGCGGGTTTAACCCAGCGGCAAAAGGGGATGATAATTCTTCTTTTGGTGTAGCGCAATTGCATTACGGAAANGTTTCCAAACAATATCCACATTCCGGCCTTGGCGATTTGTTTACTGAGCAAACCGGGTTGGATGCGCGTGATCCTAAAAATCAAAAGGCAGCTATTGATTGGTCATTGGATTATGCCGCTAAAAATGGTTGGAATGATTGGTCAACCGCACGTCAAGCTGACATGCCAGCGCCAAACGCTAAAAATGCATCCACTCAAATGGGCGATCAAAGTGGTCAAACGGCTCAAAAGAAAGGTTTCTTGTCCAACCTATTGCCCGGTCTTGATGATCCACAACGGTTAGCAATGTTTAAGGCTGGGGCTGCTATGGCGGGTACTCCCGGTCCATTCGGTTATGCCTTAGCTAAGGCAGCATCTACCTACGCTGATCAGTTGGTTGAATCCAAAAAACTTGAGTCGCAAACTGGATTGCAGGGCGCTCAAGCGGAACAAGCAAAATCTGCTGGTCTTAAAGACCGCGCTCAAATTGGTCGCGCTGGCATTCTTACTTATGGCGAAGAAGGCCTTCCAGATGTTACCGTCAAAAATGTTCCAATCGGTGGCGGTGCAGGCACTACCGTTCCTTCAACTGGTGGTGGTAACTTTAATGTTCCTCCCGCAAGCCAAGGCTCTGCTCCATCTGGCGGTGGAACTAGCCCAAGCGGCGCACCACAACCTACGGGCGCTCCACAAGCTCCTAAGGCTCCCGTTGGACCTAATCAAGCGCAGCCATTGCAATCGTTCCCATTTGCATCCATTCGCGATGACAGCACTAATGCGGATCAAAAGAATGCGACGATTGAAGCTGAAATCAATAAATTGAATAGCAATCCAGCTACTCAATATGGCCCTTACAGCCAACAATTGGCGGGTCAATACGATAAGCTGAATGAATCCGCATCAACGGAAGCAACAGCCGCCAATGCTGGTAAAAAAGATTTGTTGACGCTTGTTAAATCCGTTTCAAATCAACCGCATGATGGTCTACTTGCTTCTGGCGCTCAAAAGCAATTTCGCGACACGGTTGGTAACTATATTCAAACGGCTGGTAAGGTGTTCGGTGTGGATGCTGGATTTGAACCCGGCCTTTCCGCAGACGAGCAAGCGAGAAAAATTGCGGCTTGGAACTCTGTTCAACAGGGGCGTCATGCTGGCTTTATTACGCAGGGTTTGGAACAAGCGTTCCCAACAGGCGCATTGCAACCTGAAACCCAGCGACAACTTGTCGCTAATATGATTGTGCAAAGCCAACAGGCTCAAGATTACCGTAACTTCATGGATTATTACGGTCAAAAAACCAATGGGACGGGTGGCAACGGAGACGTTGTATTCCGTAAAATTGCAAGCCCAGAAGAATATAGCAGAGACGCGACAGCAATTTCTGCGCTGCTCAAACTTTCTGATTCGTCCCCACGGGTTAATGGTCAAGTGTCCAACCCAATTACCGATTTAATGAGCGGTAAAGGTACACCTCAACAGTTTGACCAATACGTTCATAATCTGTACGTTAAGACGAAAGACCCGCGCTTCGCAGTTCACAATCTTTCACGTTATATCGTTGGCATACAACAGTAAGGTAATCCAATGGATGACCAAAACCCATTTGAGTCAAAATATGGATCAGGTGCTGCTACCCCAGCGCCAGCAAAGTCTGCTGCCTCAGGCGGGAATGAAAATCCATTTGAAGCAACTTATGGGGATTCATCTTCACAAGTTTATAAAAGATCAAGCTTATGAAAATAAGATTGAATCTTACCGCCCTGTAGCGGAAGAACAAGCAAAGAGGCAAGGCGCGGCTGGTGTAAATTTACCCGCTTCGTCCATTCCTTTTATTGGACCTATGGTTGCGAATGCTTCTGATCATCTTGCGGCAGCACTAGGTGTTGGTGAGGGCGGTGATTATGGCCCCGCTAAAGATTATTCAGAGCGCCTTCAAAACATCCAAGCACGGTCAGAAGCATTAAAACGCGCACAGCAAGAACAGCATCCTATTGCTTCCGCTGCTCAAGAATTTGGCCCATCTNTTGTACTCCCTGCCGGGGAAGTTACAAAAGGATTGGAAGTCGCGCTCGCACCCACAACCGCTTTAGGGCGGGCTGCAACCGATATTGCTGGCCTTGGTTTGGAAGGTGCTGGTTATGGAGCCGCTTCCGCTGCGGGTGANAAGTATTTTGGCACTGATCCGAATGCGGCGGACACAAGCGTTACTCAAGGTGCTTTGTTGGGCGGCGCTCTTGGTGCTGGATTAGGTGTAGGCGCACGGGCTGTTGGTGCTGCTGGCAGCNTGGCACTTGAGCATGCTCCTGAGTGGGCGACAAGCTTCTTCCAAAAAGACCCAGAGTTCGCCAAAGGTCTTGCTAATGTGTGGGAACAGGACCGCCAAAATGGTCATGTACGCAATGCGGGAACGCCACAAGAAATGAAGGGCATGGACCTTGATCAATTCCAAACCCAAATGGCAAATCACTTAAAAGACCCAGCGGCGAATCAAATGCCTCAATTTGGGGACATTGGAGGTGACACTTGGCAAAACCATATCAATGACATCATATCAAATGGTAGCCAAGACCAGATTGATGCCGTCCAGAAAATGTATCAGAGCCGTGCGGGATCGTCTGGCAATAGGTTCTCTGACTTCTTGGACAGAATGTACGGTGTCAATGAACATATGAATCTTGCTGACCTTGAGGCTGATGCCACTCAAAGACGCAATGAGATTAACAATCAAAATTACAAAATGTCTGACATGCCTAACAATGGTTTGGGAAAATGGAGCAAAGAGTGGAATGGGTTTTTGCAAAACCCAGATTTCCAACAAGCCATTCGCAACGCGGACACTGAATTAGGACAAACGGTTTCTGGTTATAAATCACCGTTTTCTCGCGTCATCCGTGAACCCGGCACTGGCAATTTACTTCCTGACTTACCAATTGGTTCTCTTCGGTTGTCTGAAGGAAACAAGGAAACACTGTATCAAAACAAATTGTTCAATGTTTCTGATCTTGAAGGCAAGTCGGACAAAGACCTTTTCAATATGTTCTACGAACACCCTGAGGGTGAAGAGTTAGAAGAAGCTGACTATTTATATGCTAAAAATGCGGCGGACAGAAAAGTAAAAGCCGTCCAAAACGCGATGAATAAAGTTCCGTTCAAATATGCAGTTGACCCAACCAAAGTTAACACCCGCGTATTGGATCAACTTCAGCGCGAAACTAACATAATTGGGGAAAATAAAATCACTCAATCAGGCGGAACTCAGTTTGGCTCCGGCAAGGGTGTAAAAGCTATGGGCGAAAAGATCGTCAATGATCTTAAAGACCCGTCCAAACCTGTATTTAACAAAGCATTCACGAATGCTCACAATGGTTATGTTTTTAAGCGCGATCAAGAAAACGCAGCCAAATTAGCGTTGCGTTTTATTAACAGCATTGGGGACACGAAAAAAATCCATGAGTTGGTTAAGGTTTCATCACTTCTTTCGCCTGAAGAAAAAAACTTCATGCAAAAGGCGTTCATGCTTAACCTTTTGAATAAAGCGAAAGTTGGGGATAGGTTTAATCCTGCGGTGGTCAATAAATATTTTGATAATGCTCAGGCGCGTAAGGCTTTGACAAACATTTTTGGACCGCAAGAAATTAAACACATGGAAACATTTGCGCGGATNGAATTGTTGCAGAACGATACAAATAAGATCGTTAATGGAATGACTGGACGTACTCAATCGGCATTTACGTTTTCTCCGCTGGATCTTCTTATTGGAACCCACAGCCTATGGGCGGAAGGGCTGAAAAAGGTTGCTCAGTTCTCTGCGGACAGCGCACAAAGACGGCTGGCTGGCCGTGTATTGAAGCAAATGAAGTCCAACAATATTGATGATCTTCAGGCGGCTTATAGGGATTTGTACCAAAACCAAAATATGTCAAACAAAGTTAAAATGTTTGTCAATGATAATATTGGTAAGGCTATACGCCAACGCGCTACCGTGTCTGGCGCTACCGCTATGGGCCGCAAAGAAGGCGGTCGTGTGGGGTATGATGAAGGCGGTGATGTCCGTGCGGGCGACAGCGTAGGTGGATATGGCGGGGACACTGGTGGTTTCAGCGGTTATAATGGCGGCGGAAAAGACAATAACGACCAAAGTAATGATAATGTTCGTGCTGATAGCGTTTCGCAATCACAACAAGCATCCAGTGATTCACAAAGGGAATCTTATAATAGGTCTAATAACCAAGACGTAAGTAATTTTGCATTTGGCAATAATTATAATGTTTCTGGAAATGTTGGGGCCGCACCATCTCAGGGCAATCCTGAATCCGTCGCAACTCCTCATTTGGATTATGTCAATAAGATCGTTGATTCGTTTCAAGGCCCAGAAAGTTCGTACGGACAAAATACGTACAATATGTCTTCCGGAGCATTCGGCCCTTGGGGACTGATGCCAAACACCGCGATTGATCAGTTAAAACAAGTTCATCCTGAAATGATTAATNAGGCAACTGGTCAATTTAATCCGGCAGACGTTGCGGGTGGAGGTTTGAATACAAGCCAAGACCCACAAATGATAGGAAACAATGATCTTCTTAGGAACATTGTTATTAATCAAGGGTTGCAGCGTGAATTGGTTACCAACCTAACCAACCAGAATATGCAGACACTTGCGTCTAACGGTTTTGATACTACTCCGGGCAACGTGTACGCCGCCCATATGCTTGGTGTGAACGATGCGATGAAATTGCTGTCTTCCGATCCAAAGGCAGCTATAGAAAGCACGGGCGTAAACCCTAAAGCTATTAAATCAAATAAATTAAATGGTATGACGGTAGAAAATTACCTTGGTCATACAAGCAACGTAATGGCGAAAGCCCCAACTCCTCCTCCAGCGCCAACGGCTGGCCGCACCTTCCAAAAGAAAGGTGGTCGTGTTCAACGTTCTACAGGCGGTCGCATCCCTGAAGTTGATAAAATCTTTAAGGAAGCAAAAAGAAATTTAGACGGTCATACTAAATCCATGTTGAATGTGCATGATGATGCGATTGTTAATGCTCTCAGGATTGCTCAAGGGCGGATTTAATGGACCCATTTACCCTCATAGCTGGCGCTACCGCGATATATAATTCTATTAAGTCCGCCGTTGATGCTGGTCAGGACGTGATGGAGACTGCGGAAAAGGTTGGTAATCTTTTCAGTAAGGTTGCCCAAGTTGTTACAATAGCTCCAACGCCCCGCAAAAAGAAACTATTCCAAAGCCAAGCGGAATTTGAGGCGGAGGCTGTAAAAATTTACGCGGTTAAGGCTAAAGCCCAGCAAATGCAGCTGGATGTTAAAAATATGTTTGTTGGTCAATATGGCCCCGCAGCATGGGAAGGCATCCAACGTCAAGTTATTGAAATGCGGAAGGAAGCGGCGCGTCAGGCGGCGGTTGCCTTAAAAGAGCAAGAGGAAGCCCGCAAGGACTTAATTATGGTTAGTAGTATAGTTGGTTTTCTGGTATTAGGTATCGGTGTAATCGGTATTATTCTTATGATAACGGTGAAGTAAAATGGACATTCTCAAAACTTTTGGACCATTGATTGGTTCAGTTGCTCCGACTATCGCGACCGCGCTGGGCGGACCAGTGGCTGGCATGGCGGTAAAAGCACTGTCTGGCGCTTTATTCGGCCATGAAAATGGCACGGAAGACGACATTATGTCGGCTCTTGCTAATCCAAACGGCGACCAATTGGCTGCACTTAAAAAGATTGA
>JGI24890J29729_1001485_pt1 | contig 10443 bp, 10 predicted proteins | sample FreactcultureFD7_FD_29729 | JGI IMG/M metagenome (IMG submission 29729)
AATACCGATTTGATTGCAGCTGATTTTTAAGCGTTCAAAATGTTCGTATGCTTTGAAAAGCTTGGCGCCGTTTACCGTTTCGTACGCACGTATTCCTTCGAACACGCCATAGCCATAATGCAAGGTCTGACCGTACAGATCCGTGTGTGCATCTGTGGCTTTGATGAACTTGCCGTTATGAAAAAGTATCGTGTTTTCGTTATAATACATACGTTTTTTAAACAACTGTTAGTTTGTAACCAACCCTATAAAACAAAACCGTCCCGATGCAGATCGGGACGGTTTATGATGTAAAGTCAGTCAGTATTTTATATCACAGTCGCCCCACCTTGCTTCTGAAGTAGAATGACGACCACGATCAGCACAAAAAGAACGTTTATCAACCGGTTGCGGTTCATTATGCGTTCTGTTATCGTGTTATAGTTCAACATTATATTCTGTGTGAGTGCAATTGTCAAAAATTATTGACTGCAATTCAAGTAAAACGCTGAAAAAATTTTCTGTTTCGGCTGTAACGAATGTTAGGTTGTGGACTGTGAAAAGTTACTTGGTGAGTGCATACGGGTGTTAGTGTTGCGTTGTTAAAGCTACGAGTAGGGTGTTGGCATTAAGCCAAGTCAAAAACTAGCAGCTCGAAACTCACAGCTCGCAACCGCTCCCCATCACGAAGCCAGGTACTCCACGATCCCATCACGAATCGCCGTAAATGTTTTCACCAGCGTTTCCTCTTGCTCTTCAAGCAACGTTACGCGAAAACCTTGCAGCTCGGAACAGAAAGATGAGATCGGCACAACGCAAACTCCTTTCGCGGCGAGCAAATAATACACAAATCGTTTATCCAATGGAATGCTCTTCATCGGTGTACCGTCGGCATTGTTCACCCAGCTTTCGACGAGTGTTTTCGCTTTTGGATCGTCGATCCGGATCTTCTGTGTTGGCTTCAACGTGCCATCGCGAAAGATAATTGTATTATAAAAAGCGCCGAATGTTTCATTGAACGTCAACTGCGGTACGGTGCGGAAAATATCGGCGATGATCTTACTTCTTCTACCGATGCGCTGGTTGGTTTGCTCGCGATACGTTTTGAAACGCGGATCACCAAAAATTTTCGGTATGGATACCTGTGGCAATTTTGTAGAACACACCTCAATCATTTTCGCATTATCCAGCGCTTGACAGAAACGATCGAAATCTTTGTCATTACTACGATTATAATATTCCATCCAGCCGCATCGTCCGCCGGGCCACGGTAATTCCTTTGAGATTCCCTTCATGGAAATACCCGGTACATCTTCGATGATCTCCGCTAGAGAATACGCCCGTGCGCCGTTGTACGTGATGTTGATGTAAATCTCATCGGCGATCAAAAACAGATTGAATTCTTTTGCTATCGCGACAATTTTCTTCAAGGTCTCCAATGGATATACCATTCCGGTAGGATTATCCGGATTGATGATCAGAATGCCAACGATGTTCGAATTATATTTTACTTTATTATACAGGTCATCCAGGTCAGGATACCAATGGTTATCCGGATCCAGGCGATACGTGATCGGCTCGTGCGCTGCGTGTGCTGCCTCCGCGCTGGAGTGTGTAGAGTAAGCAGGCGATGGTCCGATGACACGCGAGGTGCGGGAGATGAATTGATATACTTTGGAGATAGCGTCTCCCAATCCGTTAAAAAAGCAAATGTCTTCGGATGTTATCTGCACCCCGCCCATAGCATTGGTTTGCTTGGTCAGGAACTCGCGGGTGGAGAGCATTCCTTTGGAAGGGCAGTAGCTGTAGGTATCATCTTCCTTCATCAGCTCGGAGATCACATCTTTGATCCACTGCGGAAGTTTATGATGTTTCTGGATCGGATCACCGATGTTTTCCCAGGAGATCTCGAGTCCGAGCTTTTTAAGCTGTTCCGCTTTTTTTACGATCTCACGGATTTCGTAGCTTAACTCGCTCGCTCCTTCACTTAATAGTTTTTGACGCATGGTGTTGTAGTTAACCGTTAATGATTAAAAGTTAATAGGCCCCAACCTGCTAACTTCTCCATCATTGATAAATTTGGTCTGGAAAAAATTGCGCTAATATAGAAGTTAAAAGTTAATCGTGCCCATTAACTTTTAACGATTAACGAAATCAGAACTGGATAGGCAGTAGGCTATTACTCTTCACATAGGCGATCTCGCCATTCCAACGAATCCTGAGCCATACATCGTGTTTGCCGATGACCTCAACCCGGTGGCCTTCATCGATAATAGTTACTACCGGTGCTCCGGCCGAAGGTCCTTTCATAATATAGGTATCGGGTACCGAGACGATGGCGGTGGTGATGCGTTCTCCAAAATTGACGTGCACACAGAAAATCGCCAGGATAGCAACTAAAAAAATCGCGGCTGCGATTGGTCTTCTTTTTCGTTTTACACGCACGTAAAAAATAGTGCTGATGATCAATATCGAGAGTGCCGCCAGAAAAACGGTGATATAAAAATGATAATCGTGATAAAATGAAAGGAACTGGTCGGCATCGGTAGTTTTATAACCCTCCAGGTTAAATTTTTTGGCCATGTCTTCCATTTTAGTGATCACGGACTTATCATTCGATGCCAGAAAATATAAATTAAGATAGTACATAGCCTTTCCGATATTATTCAATCCTTCTTCGATGTAGGCCATTTTCAACAGCATGGCAGGCGAATATTGTTTTTGACTCAGAATGTTTTGATACTGTGACAACGATTGAGTGTATTGCTTTCCTTTGAAAAGTGAATCAGCTACTGCGAGCCGGTGAGAAGAAGATTGGGCATCGGCGTTGGCAATTATCAAAACGGAAAAGATTATTATCAGAAATTTTAAACCCACGCGTTGTATTTTTTTCATATCCTGCTACCTTTGCGACCTCAATTACGGAAAAGACCGTAAATTAGACAAGATTTCACGATTCTGTAGCTCAGCTGGTAGAGCATTACACTTTTAATGTAGGGGTCCTGGGTTCGAATCCCAGCAGGATCACATTGCAATCATCAAATAAATTCAAAACCTCACAAACGCTATTGTTCGTGAGGTTTTTGCTTTTTACGCCCTCTAAAATAATTCATCAATTATCAAACTGTTGGTGAGTGATTCGGTGAGTAAGTAAAAGTCCAAAAAAGTACTCACCAGATGTCATACAAACCTGACTATCAACATGTTCCAATCGTGAACATCTTGTGCTAAGATCTCGACAAACCTAGTTTTACTCACTAAAAAGGTTCGTCACATGCACAAAAATTTCAGCTTCCTTTTTTATCTCAAGAAACCAAAAAATTATAACGGCGGATCAGCGCCAATATACCTACGGGTAACGATCGAAGGAAAAAGAACGGAGATATCCACACAAAGACAGTGCGCACCAGAAAAATGGAATTCACATTCCGGAAGAATGGTCGGTGTTAAAGAAGATGTTCGCGCATTGAATGTCTATTTAGACACGCTGTTAACAAAAGCGTATGAAGCGCATCGGGAAATTTTAGTAAGTGGTATGCCTTTGACAGCAGAGTCCTTCAAATTAAAATTTATTGGAGAAGATGAGGAACGACCTAGAATGCTTATGGAGATATATGAACATCACAATAAGCAGTTCGCAGAACTAGTAGGTAAAGAATATTCAGAAGGAACGTTAAAAAAATTTAAATCATGTGTAGCGTCCCTTCGCCTTTTTCTACACTGGAAGCTTAAAAAAGAAGACGTTAGTATTAAGAGTCTTGGATTTGAATTCATTACAGACTACGAGTTCTATCTAAAGTCCGTTCAAAACATCCAGCATAACACTGCCATGGGGTATATAAAAAAGCTGAAAAAAATTATCAGGCAAAGCGTAGCGAATAACTGGTTAGATAAGGATCCATTTATGGGTTACAAAATTAGAATTCGCGAAACACATCGCAATTTTTTAACAGGCGAAGAGTTGCAGATCCTTTGCGCTAAAGAGTTTTCAATTGCAAGGCTAGACCATGTTAAGGATATCTTTTTATTCAGCTGTTTCACTGGCCTGGCATACGCCGATGTGATGAAACTCACGGCGATGGATGTTGCTACCGGCATTGACGGTGAGCAATGGATATTCACAAAAAGAATGAAGACAGATACCCTGTCGAGAATACCGCTATTGCCAATTGCGATAGCAATAATTGGTAAATACCGCGACTATTCAATTAAACTTGGCAAAGGCTATCTCCTTCCAGTCTTGAGCAATCAAAGAATGAATTCTTACCTTAAAGAAATAACCGATGCATGTGGCTTTAAGAAAGAACTGACCTTCCATTGTGCCCGTCATACCTTTGCAACAACTGTGACACTGGCTAACGGAGTACCAATAGAAACAGTTAGCGAAATGCTCGGTCATAGCAGCCTCCGTACGACGCAACATTATGGTAAGATTGTCGACAGAAAGATCAGTAACGACATGAGTGGCCTGCGAAAGATATTTCAAATTCCTAACTCAATTCCAAAGGCTAACACCCCATAATTGTATTTTTAATTTGTCGCTTGAATGGAAATAATTTTACCTATAATTAGGTAGTTCAATTCTGAACGTAGTTTCCTTACCAAGTTCTGAGATAACACTAATTGTACCCTTCAATTTATTTACCGCTTCCTTTACGATATACAAACCTAATCCGGAACCATCGCTTTTTTCAGTAGCACGATAAAACATGTTAAATACTTTATCCAATAGCCTCGGCGCAATACCAATACCATTGTCACTAAAAACAACAAATGCAGTTTCATTCGTAATTTCAATATCAATATTGATAAATGGATTTTTCTTTTTCGAATCTTTGTACTTCACCGAATTTGATATGAGGTTACCAAAGATGATATTTAGTCTATAAGAATCAGAGTAGAAAGGAACTGATTTTTTTATGTCCACCTTTTGCGCAATATCGGACGCACCCGGCATAAATTTCAACCCATCGAAGTATTCTGTAAGCAGTAACTGAAGATCCACTTTAGTAATATTCAATTCACTTCTCGCATTCTTAGAATAATCCAGTATCTCCCTTACACTCCCATCAAGTTTTTTAATACTACGGCGCATCAAGTTTAAAAAATGCTCTCTAATGCTTGCATCATCTCCTTCTTTTTGGATCAGATCTATCAACCCCAAAACAGACATCAAAGGTGAGCGGATATTATGAGAAACATTATACACCAAACTATCCATCTCTCTGTTGATCTTCAGAAGCTCCTCGTTTTGTCTTCTCACAGCTTGATCAGCTTGTTCACGTCTATTATAAAGCTCTCTGCTATTTAAAGCATTTTTTATCGCCGCAGGAAGTCGGGCAAGATTAGATTTTAGAATATAATCATCCGCACCTTGTTTCAAGGCATTAACTGCAAACTCTTCTGAAACGGTACCAGTAACAAGAATAAATGGAATCACCAAATCCGATCTGCAAATTTTTAAAGCATCAATAGAATCGAACTTGGGCAGTGTATGATCAGATAAAACTACATCAGGTTTAAATTTTTCTAGTGCTTCACAATAATCTTCTTTATTTGATACACATAAACTCGTAAAAACAATTCCATCATTTTGCAATACCTCCTGAATAATTTCGTAGTCTTCGTTATCATCTTCTAAAAACAAAATCTTCAAATTTCTTTCAAGCACACTGTCCATGTTTTTATTAGTTAATACCAATACGATGAAAGAAGTAATCCAAAATCTTAGTATAGCGTCCATAATATTTAGATCTGAACATGAAACACTTTAATTCGTAAAGCACATCGTATATGGTTCATGGCTTAACAAATAAAAAAAGAGACTCGCTATAACTGAGCCTCTTTCCTTTAAACTAAAAATCATCAAAAGCGAATTTTCTTTTCTATTAACCTGTCATTAGAATCTGTGAGCGCTTCTTCAATTGCATGGTACCATTCACAACTCCGGTTACGGTTATGTTAGAGCCGTAACGTCAATAATCACTACATCATAATGAAAATGCGGTTGATAGTTTCTAAAGCCGTGATCTATTTCAAACTGGATGATATTACCAATATTTCTTATTGTCAAAAATTTACCGGTTGTTTCATTATAAAATAGAGCGCCATCATCATTGATTGTTGAAATGCTAAAAAAGCTTTCCTCCCACATTTTACCGAGCAGTCTAAATCTTATGCAAGTCTATCATTTAAATCATATAACAATCTTGTCAATTCAAGAATTGAAATAGATTTTTTAGTGACGCTCATTAAATTAAAAATAATATTTACATCACAATTACATCTGAAAAATAACACTTTGAAAGCATTCCGATAATTATCATAAAAGATAATTTTATTGTAGCATAATTTCCACATTTACCATTCTAAAATAGTGCCGTTATAGCCTCATATCGGAGGTTTTGTGTTGGCATAGTTTTTTAATAGATACTCCTTACTTTCCTTTTTTAAAGCCGATATTTGCAAGAAAACATTGTGTTGAGTTTGTCTTTAATATTTACAAAAATTACTGGCACGCGTTTTACAACTGCTCTATAAAATGCATAAGCTCGCGCCAATTATTATCGTTGATGATGATCCTGATGATCAGGATATGATTAAAGAGGTATGCACACTGCTTGAAATTAAAAACAAACTCATTTGGTTTAATGACGGTCAACAGGTGCTAGAGTATCTTATAGATGCTACGATACAACCTTTCCTGATTCTCTGTGATGTTAATATGCCCATAATAGATGGACTAAAATTACGCAAGATTATTAACGATGATGAAACGCTGAGAAACAAAGCAATTCCATTTGTTTTCCTTTCAACGACAGCAAATCAAGCACAGGTAAACTCAGCATATAAAATGACCGTGCAGGGTTTTTTTGAAAAAGGCTATGATTTCGAAAGGCTAAAGCGAAAAATTGAATTAATTTTCGAATATTGGAGCGAGTGTAAGCACCCAAACTCATTTTCTGAAATCTGAACACTAACAAGATCCACAACACCTACTTCTTAGTTAAACAAAGCCAAATTAAATTGCTACAGTAAAATAAACACGTGTTATCGCAATTTCAACTCGCTTCTTAACTCTGCCAGTATTTCTTCTTTGGAAGGCAATACACTAGAGGAGAAAAAATAACAATCTTCCAAAGGATATCCTTTAATCCGAACTTGTTTCCCACGTAACGGTGAGTAAAGCGTTTCATTAGTACTAACCCTCTCTACGAGACCTACTTTTATTTTATCAAAGATTGGTTCGAATTGCGGGCCTGAAAAAATAGTCAAAGCTGACTTACCTATTAATTTATCTAAATCCTCGCCGAGGACATTTTAGAGTTCGAATTTAGGAACAGATACTTCCAATTATAATCAATTATGTAAGCGGAAAAAGGTAGTTTATCTAAAACATCTAAAGGTATTTCCTTGAATGTTTTACAAATCTGAATGTTAAATTCTTTTGTATTTGTTATTCCAACAGCACCCTGTTCCTTTATCTCCAACATTGCTTAATCCCCATTTATTTCTGAATAAAGTTTTCGCAAGAGTATAGGAAAAAATCATGCCAGGGTCTTATCTCTCCAAATTTTCAAAAGCAATGCGATATCAAAATAAATTGCTCCCTACTTGTTAGGAAGGTGTGAAATCCATATTTCGGTTTAGTCCATTTTCGAGTCATAATAAATCAAATATGACTACAGAACTTTTAACGCAGGAGGATTTGAAGCATTTCCGAATGCAATTAATGGAGGGCTTCAAGGAGCTTTTAGAAAATCATTCCAACCCGGCTTCCAGACAATGGCTCAAAAGTTCCGAAGTGCGAAAGATGCTGGGCATTTCTCATGGCACACTACAGAACTTACGAATCAATGGAAGCTTGCCATACACCAAGCTTGGTGGTATCATGTTCTATAAATATGAGGACATTGAAAAGGTATTAAAGGCAAACAGCACATCCAAAAATCGCTAGCCATGAAAACCTTGCTGCAGCTCAGTGATTTTATTCAGCGGGCAGCTTCAGATGAACGTCTGAAGCCTACTCATATCTCCTTGTACTTTGCTTTGTGTCACGCTTGGATTATAAACGGATTTCAAGAATGCTACAATGTTTCGAGGAAACAGCTGATGAGTTTATCCCACATTCGGTCAAAGGCCACGTACCATAAAGTAATAAAAGAGCTAACAAACCTGGGCTATATTCAGTACCGGCCTTCCTATCATCCATTTGAAGGTAGTGAAGTGAGCCTTGTTCAGCGTAGTGTTTGTTTTGATCCGGCCTCAGTCGAGAAAGATGATGACCTCAGTCAAGATTGCGCTCATTTTCTCGCCACCTCAGATGGGGAAGCGATTTACCTTGATCAAGATAAAGCCCACCTTAGGCAAGGTACCGGCCACCTTGATAGATTTTCTGTCTGACCTCGTCACGACCTCAATGAAACTATTCCGATACAAATTTCATGAAAGCTACTTCGGGGTATGAACCAGTCTTATGCGCAGCGGAGATTTATTCGGTCGACTAAAAATAGTTGCTCATGGTCGTTATCCTTATCAAAATGGATTTGATCAAACAACTAAGAATGTTCAAAAATGGAATAATTAAACAATCGAGGTTTCAAAGAAGGTAAATCGAATCGAATTATATCTAAGGATATCCAATTAGGCTTAGTAATATCCAATCACGTCCAATCATGTCTAATTATATCTAATCATTTCCAATGATGTCCCCTATAAAACACATAATTACAATAAAGCACCGTACTGGATTGGTACGGAGCAAGATGTACAAATGCTAGCGCATTTTGATCTTGCTCTCACCGCAGCCTGCGGTTCGAGTTAGAAGCCCTCGGAACTCGGACTTCTTTTTGAAACTAATAAGTTATCATCATGACAAGAAAGAAAATATCAAATAGAGAAGAGTTATTAAGTTATAAAGTTGGAGTCCGCTTTGATGAGAAGACCTTCAATAAATTGAAAGCGTGGGTGCAACAGACAAACGCATCATCCGTTGGAGAGTTGGTTAGAAAAATCGTGACAAAAGAACCGGTCACATTTTATACAAAAGATTGCACGATGGAGGAACCGACTAATGAACTAGTTAAAATTCGTAAAGAGCTTAATGCAATAGGTGTTAATATCAACCAGATAACGAATTCTTATCATACTGCTGAAATAACCCAAAAAGTGTTTCATGCGCTCAAAATTGCGGAACAGTATAACGAGGTTAGTAAAAAGATCAACCTCATTTGGAAACTGGTAACTGACATGCAAAGGAAATGGTCTGCAAAGTAAAAAGCGGAAAAAGTATTAAGGGCGCGCTTAACTACAATGAAAATAAAGTAAAAGAAGGGCAAGCCGAATGTATTGCTGCAATGAACTTTATCGCTGATCCAAAGGATTTGAATTTTTATGACAAACTCAACAGGTTCGAAAATTTAATCAGCCGGAACGCAAGAGCCAAAACGAATGCAGTTCATATCTCTTTGAATTTTGATGTAAGTGAGAAATTAAATCAAAATACGCTAAACGATATTGCTTCGACCTACATGAACAAAATAGGATTTGGTGATCAGCCATACCTGGTTTATCAACATCACGACGCAGCTCACCCCCATGTTCATATTGTCACCACCAACATTCAAGATGATGGAAAGCGGATCAATATTCACAACCTGGGCAAGAATGAATCGGAGACCGCTCGCAAGGAGATAGAATTGCGATATGGTTTGGTGCAAGCGCAGTCCAAGCCTAAGCAAAGGAATCTTTTAATAGCGAAGCCGGAAAAAGCTATTTATGGAAAATCTGAAACAAAGCGAAGCATCTCAACTGTCGTTAGCACAGTTATCAGAAATTACAAATTTGGTTCGCTACCTGAATTCAATGCCGTGCTCAGACAATATAATATCATCGCAGATCGCGGCAAAGAAGGAATGAGAATGTATGAAAAGAACGGATTGATCTACAGCCTTTTGGATAATCAGGGAAATAAGATCGGCGTTCCGATCAAAGCCAGTGCTCTTTATGGTAAGCCTACCTTAAAATACTTACTGGACCAATTCGAGCTTAATCAGATATTAAAAACACCACATAAAGAAAGGTTAGTAAAAACAATTGATTCTTTTTTCAACGTCACCCGGAGACATACAAAAATTAACTTCTGCGATTACATGAACTTCCATGAAATCAATGCAGTGTTTCGCGAAAATAAGGATGGTAAAGTTTACGGATTAACTTTTATCGATAACAAGGAAGGAGCCGTCTTTAACGGAAGCGACTTGGGAAAGGAATATAGCGGACAAACGTTGATCAATAGGCTGGAGGATTATAAAACTGGTGAAAAGGAAAAGGTTGAACTCGGCAGTGGCATTCATAGGGAAGCTATCTATGAACATAAGGCAGATTGGAAAATAGGAATTCCAAGCTTGGTTCTTGACTTGATGAAGACGGAGAAATTTTACCTTGAAACGAGTCAGCCTTTTA
>JGI24890J29729_1001486_pt1 | contig 10438 bp, 12 predicted proteins | sample FreactcultureFD7_FD_29729 | JGI IMG/M metagenome (IMG submission 29729)
GTCCCTCTCGGTTCCGTCAAAGTTGAAACACAAATCCATTGAGGACTGACTCCCTTCGCAGAATGAGGATTACTAGCCGTCTTTTGTTTGAGCTTGTGGGAATCTGAAGGTTGCCTCCAAATCTTTATCGTGCCATCTACTCCTCCCGAAGCGAGGATTAAACCTAATTGAGATGGACTCCATGCGAGAGATAGTACGGGTCCATCGTGGGCTTTGAACAATACGGGAGAGTGATCNTAGGTCGAAGGAGAGTGNGGNGAACGTTGTACGATCCTGATTTGTGAATCTAGTGAACTGGTTGCGAGGTGAGTCGATTGAGGAGAGAATTGTAAAGAGGTGATTAAATCAGAGTGTGGAGAAGGTAACGCAAGTGTTTGAGTAGCTGCCTAAATACCTTGGAATGTCAGCCTACGAGTATATAGTAGAGAGTACACAGGACTGACCATGATTGAGTCAGCGAAAGAAGTTAAAGAGATGCATCTTGTTCTCTTGTTCTCTTGCCTCTCACTTTCACATTCATTCCATATACTGCTATTGACTCGTTCTGCTGTACTGCTTTCTGGGCCTCTCTCCTACCTCTATCCCCAATACACCTCTCCACTCCTCTTATCTCCTTTTCCCCTCATCATTACACCTCGGCTTCATCCCGATCGACTAAACTCCAAGCTATAACAAGCGATGTCACGTAACAACCCCCTACCAGTTTCACTCCAACAAGAATGTCGCAAAGCCTGTAAAATATTCTCTTCCTTCGTTGACCGTACGTCGTTTCCCCCTTTTCCCTTTTCTCCCTTCTCCTCCTCCTCTCTTTATTGAACCCTCTTCCTCTCTCTCTCGCAGCCGTTCAAGGATTGGATCACATTATCCCACCCTCGATCCTGAGGAAAGCGAAAGGGTTCGCATTCATCACGATTGTGAAAGCTGGATTCGTTTTCAGTGCGAGGGCGGGAACGGGAGTGGTCATTGCTAGGTTGAAAGATGGGACTTGGAGTGCACCTAGTGCGATTGGAACTGCTGGAGTTGGAGCAGGGTTTCAAATGGGTGCAGGTGAGCTACCTCTCTCTTTGCACACGAAATGATGGAAAATGGAGAACTGATGTGGGCCTCGCGAGAGAGGGAGAGAGTAGAGATCACAGAGTTTATGATTATATTGAATTCGAGTGCGGCCGTTAAATCTTTCATGGCGAAAGGATCTCTCACTCTGTAAGGTTTTCGTGAGACCTCACAAAGAAGAACACGAGTTTTCGGCTGACTTCTCAGCGGATCTTGACGGGGTTAACAGAGGTGGTAACATGTCAGTTTCAGCAGGACCTTTGGGACGTAACTTGGAAGGTACCGGTACTCTCTCTGCGAAAGGAGGAGTCTCAGCCATGTACTCTTACTCTCGATCGAAAGGTTTGTTCGGAGGTGCTTCAATCGAAGGATCCATCATAGTCGAACGTTCAGACGCCAACTCGAAAGCCTACAACCAGAACGTGACGGCGAAACAATTGTTGAGCGGCGCAGTCGACATGCCTGGATGGGCGTTCGAATTAGGCGATACGATCAAAAGGAGGAGTGGGAAAGATAATCGGATTCCTGGGTGGATTGAGGATGGGGAAGACGTCGATCGGGGGAGAGGGGATAGAGAGTATGATTCGGATGAGGATGGGGAAGAGAGGGAGGTGCGTAAGAGTGATGGATTGACTCCGAGAGAGTATGGGGAACGAGGTTACTCGTTTGGAAGTCAATACGCTCAAGGGGGTAGTCATCTCTCGAAAGGGGACTCTTACTCTGGATCTACATCCAAGGAACGTAGCTCGAGTCCGAGTACTACGGGAAGAGAGAGGAGTGGATCGACGGGAGGTAAATTTAGTGGAATGTTGGGAAGTATTGGAAGGAGTAGGAGTGGCAGTGGTGCTTCAGCTATCGGGATGAGTAAGAAGGACAGTAACAATGGTGGGATGTCAAGTGGGGACAGAGGAGAGAGGAATGCGAGTTCGAGACAAGGAGGACCGATCAGCGGAGAAGATTACAATTTCGGAACCAAGTTCGAATCGACTTATGAATCGGAACAAGCACAGAAATACACTTCTTCAACTTCTTCCCCTCTCAGATCCCCTCCTTTGACGAAGAAGGACTTCTCTCTCATCGACGCAGAAGATCCATTCTCGGAAGGAAACTCTCTTCCTATCATGTCCACCGATCCTCCTCCGGCAGCAACGAAGAGACCTGGGATGTTTAGTAGGAACAGTTCGTCAAAGTTGACGAAGAGTAGGAGTGGGAGTGGGAATGGAAACGCTTTGAGGGAGAGAGTGGGTCAAATGAATTGGGATACTTTCGGTGGAACTCAAAACCGCGACCAAGACGAAGATCCTTCTCGAGCTTCCTTCGACTCTCTAGATGACGAACGAACGACGAACGATGATCATTACACCCGCAAACGAGCTTCGACATTACAAGGTACCTCGAACTCATCCGACGTCCTATCATTTTACCAACGACCTCCCTTGTCCTCCTCGAAATCCGGTTCGGGTCGCACTCGTTCGTTTACTTCACCATTCGGAGGAGGAGGAGGTTCCTCGTCCCCTTCCCTCTTCTCCAAGAAGAAGAAACCTGAACAAACGGCCTACAACGATCCTATGCGAGAAATGAGAGAACGGAATGGAGGAGGAGGAGGAGGAGGATCCGAACTTTACCCGATCAGGTCGAACGATTCGTTTGGACAATTAAACTCGGATAGTGAGTTCAATGATCCGGATTATACCGAAAGAAAGGATGGAGGAGGGGGGAGACAGAGAGGAGATTCAAATCCTCAAGCTTCTTGGAGGGATACTACTGCAGAGGATCGAGAAGCGTCGGCGAGACCTAGTCAATCGAGATCGAACTCTGCCAGAGGGGATGCGTTCGATTTCAAACAAGTTGGACGAGATTTCGACGAGTCGACGACGAATGGAGGGAATAGGAGTAGGAGTGGCACGGTCACTTCGAGCGGTGGAGGAGGAGGAAGGAGTAGGAGTGGAACGGTGACCGGAGCGACTTCGACTAAAGGAGGAATTGGAACAGCTACAGCTAAATACGATTTTAGGGGAGTCGAGGTACGTCTTCTCAATGTCCTCTCATCTATCTGATTTCGGCCAGTGTTTGATGGAGGTACCGGTCGAGTGAACAGGCTACGGATTTACCTTTCAACAAGAACGACGTCTTGACGATTCTCAACAAGGACGATGAGGAATGGTGGAAAGCGAGGTTCAAGTTGAAGGAGGGAATGATTCCGAGGAACTACGTCCACGAGATTGAGTGGTTCTAAGCCAGATTTTGGGGAAAGATGAGGGGAGAGATGAAGAAGGAATTTGATTGATGTCGATGGGAAGAAAGAGGAAAACGAAGACAGACTCGAAACCGGCTTGAACGGGGGAGAACAACGAGGCGACATCATGAGTCGAAACGGTATGACTCCTCGCTGGTGGACGACTATACCTCGAATACTTGTAGCTTTAGCAAAACGAAATCTTGGATGTTGCGAAATGAAAATAATCAGTAGTGCTAGATCTGACTTTCTGCTTGCTCAAGCTTCTCCCCAACCGATGGCTCTTAGTGTAGTCGAATCGATACAACTTGAGAGGGGAGCGAGACAGTCTGAGATCGAAAGTTGCTCACTCCTCCTTTTCTTCTCACCACTCACCCATCTCAGCGATTGTCTGAGCAGGAGGGCTTCGACACTAGCTCATAGGACCTACAAACAATCTATAGCCCTGCAGCGGCCTCCACGCTTCCTTGTCGGCCCACAATTTCCTTATCAAGATGTGGACTCAGCTCTTCTCCTGGCTGGCCAACGCTCTCTACGTCTCAAGCTTCTCCGTCTGTACACGACTGCCCGAAATCCTACTCTGCTCCGCTCTCTTCATCCTCTACTATCTCGTCCGAAGCTGTGGAGCTCTTTTCGGGTGGGACTTCGGATGAGGCTATGGGCAAGTCGGAGGATCCCAAACTCGAGTTCAGAGGTCTCCACCTACGTGTCGATTACCCCCGAACGTGATGTCTCGAATCCTCAAGTTCTCGCTCATGTCGATGAGGAACTCTGGAGGAGCAGACGTTCGAAACAAGGGGCGTGCTTGTCGTCTTCTGTCGATGATCACGAAACAATGGGAATGGTTAGCTGAGCGGGAGAATCGTAGATGGGCTATGTTTGGTTTGGCGGTCACTCCGGGATACAAATTCTGTGGACTCGAATCAAGTCGGCGACGATACGAGGAGTCTGCGGGCGAAACGCTAGAAGAACAGTGTCGACATTGTACATTTGGAGGTCTGGCGTTGTCGCTCGGTGACTGCAGCGGCTTGGGCGAGGGAGTTAAGGAGGAGTGGACGAAAACTCTCAGATGGCTCATTCAAGGTCACAAGTCGATCAAGCAGTTGCAGCTCCTGCTGATGGACAGCAAGGCTCCCACTGGGTTGATAGCCGGTCCGACTGTAGCGAGCTTCCCTCGTATGTCCCGACGTTCTTGAATCTGTCGCGAGGTGTAGCCTACTGAAATGTCTCGCTGCTGTTTTCACAGACCTCGAAAAGCTCTTCCTTCTCGCGCCCAAGATCTCAGTGTTTGGATTTATTTATCTCGAACCGGCGTTCTCTCCCTCGTGCCTCCGCCGAATCGACCTCAAATTCGTCAATATCGTCGTTTGGCCTATAACTCTCCCTACCGTCATGACCCTCACTCTCGACACCATCTCCATCGACGATGACGACAAGTACCACGTCTGCAAGGTCTTCTTCTCCTCCTTTCCAAATCTCGAAGCCCTCGGTCTCAACGGAATCGAACGACTCGCTCCAGAATCGCTCGCACAGTTTAAAGTCATCAATTCGGTCACTCGCCTCTATATTGGCCCTAGGTGTCTCTTTCGTGACAATTATAACACACCCATTCCCCTTGTCGACCACCTCTCCCGCTACTTTCGCTGCAAGGTCAAACATCTCGTCCTCCCACCGAACGATTCTAATCTTCCCATTCTCGCTTCCATTCTCGACACTCACTCCGACAAGCCCCATCCCCTTTATCTTTCCCGCTTATCGACCATCAAAATCGCTGTCGACAGGACTAAGCAAGGCGGACTGCTTGAGAGCGAGAAGGGAATCGTAGAAATGCCCAAAAATCATGGGTTGTACGATGTCTCGCTCAAACGCTGGATGGCGGGAGAGGGAGAGAATATGGTGGATTGGGAGCCTTGAGTACTAGTAGATACGACCATACGGTCCGTCGAAGCAGTGAGAACAGACGCAGCTTTACGAAAGACGAACCTTTACGAACTCTTGAGAGCCGACGAAACGCACGAAACTTTGTCTCCCTTGTCCTTGTCCATTGTTTGCGAAATGCGAATGGAGTCCATCTCTTCACTGCAAACACGAACGACGTAAATTAAGACAAGCCACAGGAGGTAAATAAACACTTCGACAAAGACTAATTTGGTTTTCAGAATATCGTAAAACTCCTTTGCAACGATTACAATTGACTTATTATTGTCACTACGCTATCAGTAGAAAGGGTCCCATCCGCCCACTGGAATTGGCCCGATCTCATGCCAGAATCTGACCTCGACGTGCGAAAGTTTCGCTTTTGTCAACGCTTCCTTCACAACCTTCGTTTCGTGCACACTCCAGTCGCCGAGATACTTCTCATGATCCTGACAGCTGGTTTCGACTGCCTTGGGGGGAAGGGCTATCTGTACGGATTCAAGTCGTTTGAGATAATTTGGATGGGGTTTGTCGCTTCGGCTTGAGAGGAGGCAGTCGAGAAGAGGACGGGAAGGCTCGTTCGAGCTGAGGATGAGGTGTTTGATCTGTGGACGGAAGTAACGAGAGAGCGGGACGAGGAGAGGATCCGATCCGACGCAGTTCGAACAGTGACCGGCAGTGTCAACAGTGCATGATCCAAGGTACAGATGGGTAATCGAGAACATCTTGAAGCGAGAGAATGCAGAGGGTGCGACGTCCTTGAGACCTTGGAGACCGAGTGCTCTGAGGTGTTGGAAAGAATCGAAGAATTCGCGAGAGACGGTNTCCGTAGTTCCTCCTTCGTTCTCCGGTAAGAAACGAACGTTGCTNAGNGTAAGTGTACGTATAGCTGTAAAGGATACGCGCCAGCTAACGATGTCGAGACCGGAGAGATCGAGTCTCGTGAGTGTTGTGGAAGAATTCGAGGAAGAGGGAGGCGAGTGAAGGTGAATCTTTCCTCGCGAGTGAGCACGAGGGGAAGCCAGGTGGAGTTTCTCGAGTTCTGTACATTCAAGCGCTGTGCAATCAGCTCAACCGAGACCTTGCAGATCTGAGCGCAGAGACGAGAGCTTACGAGTGAATCGCCAAACGATGTCGATGTACTCTCCGGATTCCGAATCAGTCAATTCGAATTCGAGTTGAGGCCAGGTCTGATATCCGAGAAGTATGCTGTCGAGTGTTCTCTTCCATACTACATCTCGCTCAGCTAGACTCGCTCCGCCAGGGTTGTCGAGAGCGATTCTCAATCCTCCACTCGGGTGGCCGGAGGTAGCATGGGCACGACGCAGATCTCGTAGCTGCTGTTTAATTGCCGCAGCGCCGAAGGGCTGCTTCGAACCGTCCCATCGTGTCGCCCTTGTTTGTAGCTCGACCGGTACCCATCTTGAATACTCTGGACGAACGATTCTTGCCCATTCTTTGCAGACGAGGGATAGGGAAGGGAGATGTGAAAGCTTCTGGTCGATGTGGACTCCGCCTTGATCGTGCAGATTGTCCAGGAAGGCGAGGAGAATTCGAAGTAGCAGGGCGGGAGGAAGACGAAGTTCGATTTTCGACGAAGAGGAAGATGATTTTGCTTGAATTTTCTTGTAAGAGCGATTCGAGCGCGTAGGGGGCATTGCGAGTACGGAAGAGACGAAAGACGTTGATAGAATCGGCACTGAGAGGGAAGAAACGCGAGATCTGTACCGAGACGAGTTGTCAGGATCAGCGGATGCTCTCGTGAAGGATTTCAGACTAGTGTCGAGTACTTACCCGAAGGCTCGAGAAGTCCCATCGAGCTCAATGAGGCTTTGTCGTGTCGCAATCCACTTCGAGAGATGAAAGAGGTATTTGAGGATGGAAAGCGATCTGAGAGGGTGAACGACTCGACTGATAGTTGGAGCGTATTACCACGACCCGTATCGGTAGTCTTCGATAGTCTTCGGTCAAACAAGTGTTTGTGATGAGGTTTGGGAGAACTCAACCGCTGTTTCAAAATTTCAAGTTCTTTGTTCTTCTCTCTTCACCTCCAGTCCTCAGTCAGACACGATGGTTACGATTCCTGGCAGCTATCACATACAGGAACAAGAAGAAGTAATCACCGAATCAGGTTCGACAGCGATTTCTCCTCCACGTTTCCCTTCGAATGTTCAACGTAAGGTTTTCGATCACCTCTTCCAATCGATGCATCGTACGATTGGAGGCATGTTCAGATGGAAGCTAGACCTCCTCAAGCTGTACTCACAAGTCAACAAACAATGGCGCGAATGGACTAGATTCGAATATTTTCGTTACCCTGCATTCAATCTTTCGACGATGATGCCTTTCGGACTCCTCCCTCCAACGATTATCAACTGGGACAAGATTCATTGCAGCCTCGATCGAAGGTCGAGACTCGCAGATCAAGGGTATTCACCATTGGGATTGAAGTTGAAAGTCGATAATCCTCGAGGAAGAGTCATGAAACCGTGGAAGAAGGCGTTGGAAAAGATCATCAAGCAGTACAAAGCTGTACCTTATTTTGAACTAGTGCTGGACGATACGGAAAGTGGAGGGTATTTCGAGCTCATTTGGCGTTTCCCTCGTGAGTGAGATTCATTTTCTCTCCCTGACGAAGCTCACAAAGCTAAAGAGCTTGTGTTTGCGTACTAGACCTCAAGAGAGTCTTCGTCTGCTCCTTCCCGCTTGGAGAGAACCTCCAATCTGCCATCGTCTTCCCCCCAACTCCCTCACTCTCTTCTTTACCCAAAACCCTGGTCCGACTCGATCTCGCTTTCATCGTCCTCGAACAATGGAATCTTCCTCTTCCCTCCGTCAGAATCTTGACTCTCGATCACGTTCGATTCGGGCGCAGAACTTCATCCTTCGAACAAATGGTCGAAACTTGTCGAAACGTTTTCGGATCTTTCCCAAACCTCGCTGCCCTCGCCCTCGATGGACTCTGTCGTCTTACCTCCGATGCACTCTCGAAACTCGGCATGTTCAAAATCAAGCAGCTCTACCTCGGTCAATGCTGTTTCAAACCTACCCTTGGATGCGATTCCGAGTTCCCCCAAGGCAATTGGAAGATGCGCGAGACTGCCTTCCTACAATGTCTTGCTCGACACCTTCGTACGAGGATCAAGCATCTCTACCTTCCAAGCTGTACTCAAGCAACGAGCGTTCTCGAGCATCTCCTTTCGAGTCGAATCGACGGCCAATGTCCATTCTACCTTGCCCGAATCGAATCGATTTGTATTGCACCCCCTCCCGAGAGAGATGGCAAGACGGAGGAGGAAAGGGCGAAGGCGAAGGAAGATGAAAAACTCATCGCTGGTAGTTTCTGCCAGACTGTCGGATTGCGAGGAGTCACTGTGAAGTTCTGGGACAAGTTTGACGAGATTCCTCTCAGTGAATGGGACCCCAAAGAGGATACGAAATGAGACAAGTCGAGTAGCAGCAGGGAGATCGAGGCGAGATAATGTAACTTTGTGATTTTGCGATCTTCTTTCGGAGTTGAATCTCAGCTGTCTCTCGTCTTCTCGAATGGGACGTCTTCCGCTAAGAGCGATATATTGTGATATAGCAATCAAGAGTGAATGTAAGACTACCTGATAACGAAATGTTTCGGATCAGTCGAGAATTTTCGAATAGTCAGAAGGGAAACTGCCCACAAATAAACACTAGATCTACTCACCGTGAGGCGACGATAGCTGTGACCTGTCGAGTCCCCCTCCATTCTTCATCTTGCTCTGCGAGCAATCGACGACACACGATGCAGGTTTCTGCTTGGAGGACCAGTCTCAGCATTTTCTTCCGAGGCAGGAACGAACGAAAGGACCAGAGACTTACATATACGATTCCATAGCATTTCTTCTGCGTCTTCCAACATGACTTGTATCCCAGTTCCTTCGCACAAACCAACGAGGGCTCTGATTTCGCGTTCCCGATGTGACCCGACCGGTCTTACTCCATTCTCCCTCGATGAAGTAACCACAAAGCGTGTCAAGGTACTCGACAATTTTTGCCGGAAGATGAATTGAGCGCGGTCGAGTCGAATTTCTCGGTCAAATCGAATTGTTCGCAATGAAGGGATAAGGGCGTCCCAGCCTAGGCCGTAGTTGAAGATGTGCGTCTCAAATCCGTTCCTGAACGGGAGACAGTCGAAGTTGAGGGTTCTGATGGAAGGAGAGCGAGAGAGGGTGTACCAGAAATCTGGCGTCTCGGGTAGACAGATTAATGACGAGTCGTTAGCGTAGAGGTGGAGATAGTGGAGGTGGGGCATTGTTGAGTAGTCGAGAGTCACAGCGATGGCAACGTTGACTTTGAGAACCTCGAGTTTCGGGAAGACGGGATCGAAGAAGTGGATTTGCACCCTTTCGAGATCTTCCGCTTGGAGGTCCAAATATGTGAGGTTTGGGAAGATGACCTCCTCCGGAAGCGAACTAGAGACCTGCCACACCGTGAGATGTGTGATTTTGCGAGTGGTTTCTGTTGATCCTCTTCGATTCGCGCACGTGCAGAAAGGGTTTTTCAGCTTGGTGATTTGCGGTCCATAGTTTGCTATGATTTCGAGGTACGAGTTGCCCGGGGGAACCGCTTCGTAAGCCGAGAAAGACGTGGTGTTTCGAGCAAGCCGGAGGAACGAAGCCAATGCGTTCTCGAAAGTTGTGACTATCCTTGAGATCCTAGTATCGTCATGTTTCCTGGTCCATTCATGCATGTAACGTACCTCGTCCACCAACGAAGCGAGATGTTCATGTTCCTCGAGGACTTTAAGGAGTTTCCAACTCTTGACAGTGTAAGCTAGATCCGGCCCCTCGTCGTCCTCCTCCTCCAAGGGTGCCAATGCGAGGGTTACGGATACGTATAGCGAGCGTTGAACCGAAGGAAGGAACCGGCGGGATACGAGAGCCAGTCGAGTGAGGTCGAGAGTCGAGAAACATTGATCTCGGAAGATTTCGATGACGAGTTCGTCGGGGAAGCGGGAGATGGAAAGGGGTGACATGTCGTGATCGATGGAATCGGACTGGGGAAGAGAGAGGGAAGTAGGGGATGTGGAATCGGTGGAGAAAGAGTGGGAAAGGAAAGGGTACGAGTCTGCGAATAGGAACAGAGTCTATCGTCAGTCTGGGCAGCTTATATCGAGTATAAATCAAGTGGTAAGCTCACTGAATGCTTCTAGCGAGTTCGAATCTTGATCCGAGGTCGAAAGAGGGTTGAGGAAAGTAT
>JGI24890J29729_1001488_pt1 | contig 10433 bp, 8 predicted proteins | sample FreactcultureFD7_FD_29729 | JGI IMG/M metagenome (IMG submission 29729)
ATTATATTATGCCATATTTTATTAAGAAACTTAAAGATGGTTTTAAAGTCTGTAAAAAATCGGATCCTAGTGAATGTTTCAGCAAAGAAGGTATCCCCTATGATAATGCTGTAAAACAAATGAAAGCAATAGGAATTAGTGAAGCCCATAAAGGTGGTGAATTATCTGATTCTAGTTCTGATTCTAGTTCTGATTCTAGTTCTGATGATGAAGATGTCAAAGGATCAGGAACTAAATCTTTTTATGATCAATTAGATGATTTAGGTATAAGCAAAGAAGGGTACTTAAAGGAAATGAAAAAAAAGGCCAAAAATAATGGTTATAAATCGGCCAATTTATCATGGTGTCTTGATGGTGTCCATAAATTAGAATATTTAAGCCCTGAAGGTGTGAAAAAGTTCGGCCGTGTAGGGTATAAGGACTATTATATTTATCAACAATTAGAAAAAAAGGGTGAAGTTCCTGTAGGTTATGCCNACACCATGAAAAATAGATTCCGTAAAAGTCATGGGGAAATCACAAAAAAACATAATCTTAATAAATATAGTCCTAATGAATTGTCAATTAATATTTTGTGGTGATATAGTATAATAATCTTAATGGATGTTTTTGAACTTAAAACGATCAGTCCCTTGATCAAACCTTTTATAGATGTTCTAAAGTTTGGTCAGTATTCATACCAAATAATAGGATCTTATAGTCTTGCTAGTCAGCAATATGCTGGTGATATTGATGCTATCACCATAATAGATGGTAGAATAGATAAAGAATATGTTGATAAGATGCTTGAACATATAATAGATAGAATAAATAGGAATGAAAAAATGTATTTTATAGAATTCAAAATCCAGTATAAAAATGGAACTAAAAAGAAGTTTTTNCCACCTGATTTAGATGATATCAAAATCCCAGCTAAGAATTTTGATAAAATTGATTTCTTAAAATTTGATTTTGTCATCTANTTTAATGGTGTATTTCAAGACCTAAGTATGAATTATTGGTTNGGTCGTATNGATAAGAACATTAAGAAAGAAGTTAATAAAGATATAATAGAACTGACCAAAGAAGGTTATTATTATAAAATAGTTAAAAGACTTTTCACCATATCCAAGATTGATAAAGATTATCCTAAAGCATTAAAATTATCAAGATATCTTAACACCAATATTGGTGATGAATACAGAACTTTAAGTAATCTTAAGGCCATAGAAACATTATTAGAACATTATGATGATGAAGAAACAAAAATCTTAATTAGAAAAAGTTTATTTAATCTAGACATCAAACCATATATCAGTGTGATAGAAAAAGAAATTAAAAAATTACAGAAGAAGGTAGATGATGATGCTTATAAGTTTCTAAAAACAATTTATATAAATTAAATATATAATACTATATAATGGCATTTAACTTAGATAAAATTGGAAGACCTATAGCAATGATAAGTGGTGGAAAATTAGATAAGAAAATGATTTCTTTACATGATGAAAATGGTGTAAAGCAATTAAAATTAGATAAAGATGGAAAATATATTCATATTCCTAATACATCACAGGAACGTGATATCCTTTACATAACTGGGCCGAGTGGTTCAGGTAAGTCATGGTATGCAAACACTTACATTAAGAATTATAAGAAAGCACACCCTAAAAATGAAATTTATATTTTTAGTCCTGTATTAGAAGATGAAAGTTTAGAAAAAGATATTAAAAGGGTTAAAATTGATAAAAGTTTAATAAGTGACCCCATCAAAATAGGTGAATTATCTGAAAGTTTAGTTATTTTTGATGATATTGACGTCATAAAAGATAAACCATTAAGGGAAGCAATTTATGCTTTACTTAATGAAGTTTTAGAAGTTGGTCGTCATATTAAGGTGTCTTGTATCATAACAAATCATTTACCTACAAATGGCAAAGATACTAGACGTATGCTAAATGAATGTCATTCTATCACCTATTTTCCGGCTGCTGGATCAAAAGTACAGCTTAATAGGCTGTTAGAACAATATATTGGGATGGATAAAAAAGATATTTTAAAAGCAAAAAAAACAGGGTCACGATGGGTAACAGTTTTTAAAAATTATCCCCAATTTGTGATGACAGAAAAAGAAATGTGGTTGTTAAGTAATGATGACGAAGTTTAAAATAATTTAGATTTATTTATATTATTATACATTATATAATAATATGGAGGAACAACTTAAAGAACAATTAAAAGAACGTGGTTTAAGTGATGGTAGTATTAAGCTATACATTAGAAATTTACAAAAATTAAATGGTGGGGAAATAGTAGATTTTAAATTTTTAAAAAGTCCTGAAAAGATTGTTACTAAAATTGAAAAGTTAAAAAATAACACCAAAAGATCAGTTTTAATAAGTATTGTTTCAGTCCTTGGATGCTGTCCCGATGATAAAAAACTTGTAAAATTAAGAAAGCAATATTATGATCTTATGATTGAAAAGAATAATGAAATAAAAGAAAGTGCAACTGATGAAGCAACTGATGACCAAAAGAAAAATTGGATATCATGGGAAGATGTAAAAAAGAAATTTGAAGAATTAAAAGAAGAAGTAAAAAAATTCAAGGGTGAAAAAATCTTAAGTGATAGCAATTGGACTACCTTATTAGGTTATATGGTTTTAGCATTATATGTCCATAATCCACCTAGAAGAAATAAAGATTATCAATTAATGAACATTGTCAAGAAATATAATGATAAATATGATAATGATGTTAATTACCTATCATATGATGAAAATAAATTTATTTTTAATAACTATAAGACATCTAAAAAATATGGAAGACAAATTTTAGACATAAATGATGAATTAAAAGAATGTATTGACTTTTATCTTAAATATCATCCCAAGGTTAAAGGTAAAATAACTAAGACATTGAATACACCTTTCTTGGTATCCCATACTGGAAATCCATTAGTTCAAACAAATAGTATGACTAAGCTATTAAATAAAGTTTTTGGAAAGAAAATAAGTAGCAGTGCTTTACGTCATATTTTTTTAACTGATAAGTATAAAGGTGTAGTAGACGAAATGAAAGAAGATGCCCTTATGATGGGACATTCAACAGGTCAACAAAAAGATTATATCAAAGAAGTATAAGATGCTGACTAAAAAAACCACATAAAGATTAAAATATATAGTATTGTATAATATGCCAGATTATAATAATGGAAAAATTTACACGATTAGAAGTTATAAAACTGAAAAATTTTATATAGGTTCAACATGTCAAGAATTATGTAGAAGATTTTCAAAACATAAAACTGCTTATCTTCATAATATTAAAATAACATCAAGATTATTGTTTGAACATGGTGATGCTTACATTGAATTATTAGAAAATTATCCATGTAATAATCGTGATGAACTAAATAAACGTGAAGGTGAATTAATAAGACAATATAAAAATAATTGTATTAATTGTGCTATACCTAATAGAACACATGCTGAATGGTGTAATGAAAATAAAGATAAAATAAAAATACATCAAGAAAATCGTAAAATAAAAATAATATGTGATATATGTAATAAAGAAATTTGTAAATCAAATAAAGCCAGACATTTAAAAAATCATATTAAGGAAATTTAATTTATATTTTATATAATATATATAAATGAAATTTAAGACTTTACAAGAAGCCGAAAAATACAAAACAGAAATGAACAGACACGAAGTTATGATGCATAAAGGTGATTTTGTTAAAGAACATCAAAAGTTAATTAAATTATTATTAGAAGCAGGAAAAGAAGGTAAAGAACAAAAAAAAGAACTTAGAAAAGTAGTAGGTGGAATAAGAAGAAGATTAGGTGGATCAACAAGTTGTAGATGTGGTCATCATAAAAAAATGACACGTTTAACAGGTGGAAAATTAATAACTTGCCCAGAAGGATTTACTGATATGGGATTAACTTGCACTAATTGGAAAACTTTAGAAACAATAGGAAAAGTAGATATTGAAGCAACTAACGATGAAATTAAAAAAGCTTTTGAAAAAGTTGGTGCCGATATCAAACATGGGTGGGAAGAATTTGCTAATTTAGTAGAAACAGATTTTATAAAATTAGGTGAAAAAATAAAATCTGATTGGAAACAGTTTGAAGGTCAATGGGAACAAAGTTTTTTAACTATTCAAACGAAACTAGAAGGTTTAGGTCAAGATATTTATAATTATGTAAAAGAACCCCGTAATATGTTATTCATGGCAACCACAGCATTAACATTACTTTCATTATCTGGTTTATGCTTTCCATGTGCCCTTGGTGCTACATTATTAGACAAAATAGGAAAAGTAGCATTAGATGGTTGGGGTAGTTTAACACCATTTGATGCCTTAGATGTATTCCTTTCAGTAATCCAATTTTCAGGTGGAAAAGTGGTAGGATATCCTGGTGGTTATGATTTAATGCAAAGCATTGAACGTGCAACAATAGGTGCCCATTTAGATGAAGTTCAACAAGCAACACTTATAGTAAGTCATTTAAGTTCAGTAGCAAAAATAGCTGTAGCAGGATACAATGCAATGAATGCTGATGGTAGTGATCCAAATAAAGTAGTTGTAATAGATAAAAATTTAGTAGATACATTAGATATTGATGGATTATCTAACATAATGTCTAAAGAAGCACAAAAGTATTATGCATTAGCAGACATACCATCAAGTCGTGGTATGTATAAAAAAACCTATCAATCTTATGTGGATTTAGTTAAACAACGTTTAATGACTATATACCAAGGATTAAATATAAATACTATGGTAAAAGTCAACGAATTTTTAGATAAAATTAAATCTAAATTTTCTTTTGAACCTATGATTATTAAATATATAACAGTAAAAATTGATCCAAGACAAGCAAAAGAATTAGGTTACACTGATGATGATGTAACTAGAGAAATTGATAAAGCTAAAAAAATAATAGATAGATTAGATATTGATGGATTATCTAATTTAACATCTAAAGAAACAAGTATTTCACCTAATAGTAGTATTGGTCAAATAACCTATGATGATTATATAACGTTAGCTGAAGAACGTATAATGACTATATTCAAAGGATTAAATTTAAATACTAAGGTAAAAATCGATGAATTTTTAAATGATATTAAAACTAAATTTGCTTTTGATCCTACAATTGTTAATTATGTAACAAAACAAATTAATCCAAGACAAGCAGGTGGCAACATGATAAATGATGTGGCAAAAATTATAAAAGATAAAACTGAAAAAATAGCCCAATCACCTGAATTTAGAAAAATAGTTGAAGAAGTTGGTAAAACTAAAGCAGGTCAAGCTGTAGACAAAAAAATAAAAGAATTAGAAAAGTTTTTTAGTCCTGATTATGAAAATTACCCAAATAAATCTAAGAAAACCCTTGAAAAGTATGGTAATGACATCATAACAGGTATTGAATTAACTAGAACAACATTAGGNAAACCAGTTAAAACAGCCCTTGAAGCTTTATCATTAGGAACTTTTGATGAAGCACGTCAAAAAGCTGGTTATGATCAATATTTCCATCTTCAAATGATATGTAGTGTNAAATCACCTAAAGGACATACTAAAAAGATAACTATCCAAAAAAATGAAAGAATTATAATTAGTGATACCATTAGTGGTCTTGATGAATCAACAGAATTTAAAATAATACCATTACATAATAAAGTTGTATCAATGAATGAAATGTTAGAAAAAACAAGACTTAAAGATGGTGACAAGGTGTTCTTTGGTTATGATGGATTCAATAACAGGGGTCTTAACTGTCAATCATTCATTAAGCATTTATTAGAAGGTGTAGGATTATGGACTGACGACATTAAAAAATTCACCTACCAAGACTTAACTAAAGTTATTGAATCTATACCTGATTTAGGACGTGATTTAATTAATTTTGTTCCTGCTTTGGGCAATTGGTTTAGTAAAGTAACAGGTCAAGGAATTGTAGGTGGAGTAAATTGTGAAAAACTAAAAGATATGACACCTGAAGAACGTAAGGAAGTGTATTGGGAAATCCAACAAAGAATGGCCAAACAGCATAAACATACAGTAAATGAAAAGTTTTTTATTCCAGTTCTTAAATTTTTTATTGAAACAGGTGATACTATCGTTAAATATAATAAATTCTTTTTAATGTCAGGTAATCCAAATTTAATAATGATAGGAATCATTGCTAATGCTTACAGCTATATAGCACCACCAGGAAGTAAATACTATACACCATGTGAATCATTAAAAGAAAAAATTAAACGTATTAGTGATGAAGGTTTTAAAGCAATAATAGATTTATCTGTATTACAAATCAAAAAACAAATGCCATGGACTAAAGATATATTTGCTTTGTTTGGTAAGGGTTTAGATGCAAATGAAGATGGTTATGCTATACATGATGTTTTAGTTAAAAGATCTGTACCATTAGAAGAAGCCCAGAAAGTAGCAAGGGACATTTTAAAAACTAAAAAAAATAAATACCATAGGGACACCACAGAACATTACAGATTCAGAAATATTCCTAAAACTAAATTTATTTCAAGATCTTTTAGAACTAAAGTGGTTAATAAGGACGTAGAAATTATTTTTGGTAAATTAAAAGAATAATTAATTTAATTTAATTTAATTTATATTTATAGTATATATAAATTAAAATGCCCATGGCCAATACAAGCTTAGATAAGTATTACAGCACCACAGCACACTGGGATCCTTGGAAGGTCTACAAAGAATTAGTAAATGAAGAAAGTGCTAACGGTGCAAAAAAACAAGTTATTAAAAGGGAATTTAATGGTGTAACACAATANAATGAAGAAAGAAGACGTCAGACTGAAGGTGACAAACTATTTATTGTTGATTTATCTAAAACTATTGTTAAATTTAAACAAGCTATTGATCAAGCAAGAATTAATATTGAAGATGGTAGATTAAATCCTTTAGCTGATTTATTTTTTCAATTTAATAACTTGATGATATCATACCAAAATTACAATAAAGAAAGATCAACTACACCATCTAACATCAGTGATATTAAAAAACAATTTACTGANTTTATACCTACATTAAAACAATTACAAGCTGTTTTTAATACTTTCGTTGAACAAGCAAGAATGGAAGGAACTTTAAAAAATTATGATCTTGTTGCCAGTGTTCAATTCCAAGAAATGCTTAACAATCTAGAATCAAATTATTTTAATGTCATAACACTTGCCAATGATCTATCTGACATAGCAAGACAAGAAGAAATGTTAAATAGAATGAAAGAACGTGAAATAAGAACAAGGGAAGCTGAAGTTGCTTTCCAACAACAACTAGCCCAAATTACTGAAGTTCAAGGAAAAATAGATGAATTAACACGTCAAATAGATGAATTAGATCAAAAACGTGAAGTTATATTAGAAGAAAGAATATTATATCAAAGAAGATCAAAAATAGCACGTCAATTAGATATTGAATTAGATAGAATTGATGCTACAATTGCTAAATATCGTGCTGATATAATTCAATTAAGAAAATTACTTCCTGGTTCAGGTTCAACATCAGGTAGTGGTATGTTTAATAAACCTAAATATGGTGGGGCTTTTGATAAAACTGATGTAGTTGATAATTTTAAAAGTTTAATAAAAGAATCATTAGATAAACGTGCTGGTCTATACCATTCATTAAATAATAAGAATTTATCACAGGATGAAGTNATTGAATTAAANNAAAAATTACAATCAGTTAATAAAAATATAACTTNTTATGTTGATAAATTACAGACAGCAACATTAGCTGAACTTTCTGAAATTTTACAAGAAGATAGAAGTAAGATAGAACAAGCTTCATTAAATAAAGAAGCACCTAATGGATACCAATTTGTNTTAGACCCTATTACTGGTGCNACTGTCTTAAAACCTATAAATCCAACTNNACCATCTGATAAACAAAAACAAGATATACAACCTATGATCAAAAATGCTGGTCAAATCATAGCATCAGAAAATGCTTCATACACTGCTTTTAAAACTGGTAATATTTCACAAGATCAATTAGATGTTAAACGTTCAGGTGCTTTATCTGACCTTGTTCCATTACTTAAAGCAATTGTTGCTGTCAAACAAGATGAAGGTGTAGCACTTTATGCTGGTATTAATGATCCTGAATTCAAGAAATCAGTTGGTGATGCTGTTCCAGAAGTAACAACAACTGGATCATTTACACCAATGCCACCACCACCACCACCACCAGNACCACCAGCACCACCAGCACCATCAGAAGATAAAGATAAAAAAGCATATGATGATGCTATGTCAGAATTTAGAAATACANTTGGTAATGCCAGCATGGCTATGTCTGATAAAACTGGTGCTGATTTAGAAGCTTATTTTGATTCAATTGTCCCTACATTAGTGAAAGATTTCAAATTAATTGAATCATCACCAGCTAAGGATCCTAGTGTTAATACTGATAACTTAAAAAATTCAATGAATGGTTTAGGTGATTTAAGACAAAAATTTGATAATGCATTAAATCCCCCACCTAAACAAATGACACCAACAGAAGGTTATCAAGCATATCAAAGTTTATTAAATGATGCAAGAACACAAAAAATAAGTTTAACTGGTGATGCATTAAAAGCTTATTACACCAGTATCGTATCTGATTTAGTTAAATATTATAATTTAGCCATCCAATTAGGTGGTAATGTGAATACAAAAACTTTACATGGCTTATTAAATCAAGTTGATCCAGATCTTACCACAATGTTTGATGCTGTATTAAATGGATCTGGAAAACGTGGTAGAGGCAGACCACCAAAAGGTGGAAGGGATAAAGAAGCATTTAAATATGAATATGTCAAAGCTGATGAATTCTATAAAAAATCTTTTTCTAATCTTAAGAAACCTAAAGAAGGTGATGTTATATATGGTAAAGAANTNCCCGATGTATTATTTAGTAATCCAGGNCTTGGACGTGTTAATAAATATACTGAAGGTTCTGGTGCATTCTTTAATCCAAGTGCTGGGTCATTCCATAATCAACGTGTAATAGGTGGGGCTGATTTAGTTTCATACAATAAATCATTATTAGACAAATTAGGAATGCCAGTTGGAGGTAAAAAAAAGGGACACAGAAAAACCAAACCTAAAAGTGATGAAATTTAAAAATAATTTATTCTAAAATCACACCATAAAATTAAGTTCAAAGGGTACTACCTTTGACGTTTCTTTATTTTAAACCACAACTATTGTTTCTTGATGATTCTGATTCATTTAATGGATCTTCACTTGCTGATGGTGGTTTTAATGTTATTTTTACATATGGTCTAACTATGGTTTCAAAATCAGCATGACTTATACAATCATCAGCACTAGGATAATTTTGATTGTAGCCTTTAAGTGGTGATTGTGTATCATTATATAAATAACTTATTTCTTTATTTATATTCAGGATTCTTACCATTAACATATTTCTATCATCNATTAAGCTNTTAATTGTTCTTGTTAAACGTTGGATCTGGTTGGCACGTGTGAAAGACAGTATAAATAATATAATAATAATTATATTATTTTTAAGTTATATCAATAAATGTAGATACCACACCATCATAATCCATTTTTAATTTCTTGGTTTGATCCTTGAAATAGTCATGAAACTTTAGAAGTGGTTTATCTATNTTCTTAATTCTGAATACTACATGACGGCCACACGTATTCACACCACGTTTTAATTCTTGATAGTCTNCATNATTATAAACTACATGTAATTTTGTTNTATCAAACATTTTAGTTAAAAATCTATCAGTTATGCCTAAACTATTTCTAACACCATGTTTAANCCAATTTAATTCTGTATCAGGCTTAAGTCCGTATGGATCATAGAATTCCACTAAATTTTTTTGTCTTAGGCAACAACACCAATGGCCTGAATGTTCTGAATCTTGNTATAAAACAATAAAAAATGTTTTATCTGATGGTAGAAGCTGTTCAATGTTATCATAATCTTTTAGTTCATTATATAACACGATCTTAGCATTAGGAAGATATTTTTTTATATCATTATCACTTAATGAATATTCTTCTATTTCTTTAGTTGATGACATATATATATATATATTATATTTTATTTAAGCAGTTCCCCATTTTGTTCTTAAATAATTAGTCACTTTAGTTGCATCAGATGGCGTAACGATACCATCATAAGCTAATATTTCACATAAAACCATTCCTACATTAGAAGTTGGGGCACCACCACCAGAAGTTCCACCACCATTCAACCAAGCATTAGTCACATTTCCAGAATCATAAAATCCTGTATCATTACCNGCNGATGATCCNACAGCNGTTCCATTAAGTGTAATATAATTGTTTGGTGATGATGTAGATGTAGCATCATAACTTAATCCTAAAGTATTATAAATAGCATCATTAATGGTTGTGTTTGG
>JGI24890J29729_1001489_pt1 | contig 10431 bp, 13 predicted proteins | sample FreactcultureFD7_FD_29729 | JGI IMG/M metagenome (IMG submission 29729)
GGACAACCATGAAGATGTAAGGAATAGGGCCGTGGCCAGAAAACTTGGGTGCGAGCCGAGCAAGTGGTACCTGAACAATTGGAGAGAATACAAGCACTGCAAGTACACCAGCAATGATGGAGCTCTTGAGACCTGTAGAATCTGGAACATAGGTCTCAGCCACCCGAACAGGCTCTGGAATCTTCGTTGGTAGTCTTACACTTGGCGCAGGTGGTGGTGGAGGTGGAGGTGGAGGTGGAGGTGGTGGTGGAGGTGAAACAATGTTGACAATTGGTGTGGAGTCCTCCTCCTCTACGACTGGTAGAGGTGTCTTTGCAACTGGAGGCTCTACAACCTCAGAGATGGATACAAGATCTACACCACCACGTAGACGTAGAACAAGATGAATAGTAGACTCTTTCTGAATATTGTAATCAGCCATAGTACGTTCATCCTCTAGCTGTTTCCCTGCAAAGATGAGTCTTTGCTGGTCTGGTGGAATACCCTCCTTGTCCTGAATCTTAGCCTTTACATTGGCAATGGTATCAGAAGACTCAATCTCTAGAGTTATAGTCTTTCCCGTCAGAGTCTTGACAAAAATCTGCATTTAGTATTCTAGCAGTTTAAACTTTTAACTGTTTAACGCGTGATGCAATTTTTTCGATGAAAATTCCACATTGCAGGGCTACCAATCTTGAAGTTGTGCCTGATGCTCGCCTTGTAATAGAATATTCTATCTTCCAACTTGCTCGATAGGCTTGTGTTGTCAATGACGAGACATTCATAATTCTCAGTACAGTTGTCATACAACTCTTTGAAAATCTTGAATGTCGATACAACTCCACCAAAGAAGTGTTCGTAGAGTCTCTGAAGATTCTTGAGACTTGAATCCGTCTTGAGTACAAATACATAATCTCCTTGACCTCTGATGCTTGCATCGAGGCCAAGACAGTCTTGCATAGTCACCATGAAGAAAACCTTCCAGTGTCTCCCATTGAAGAAGAGTTCTCTGACACACTTCTCTCTCATATAACTTCGATCAAACATGAGATCATCCAAAAGTAGAAAGACTGGACTTGCACCTCCAGTTCTAGCCAGTATAGTCTTTTGTCGTTCAATAATCTTTTCAATTGTCCCCTTGTTAAACTCTCCATGAATAAATAGATCCGGTACAAACTTTTTGTAGTGATGATTACCCTCTTCTGTACCACTCATGACTACACCAACTGGCATGTGCTTTTTGTACCATAGAATATCAGTCACAAGTGTCGACTTACCACTCCTCCGTCTCCCTATAAACACACATGTACTATCATCTTGAATGCGCCTAGGATCAAATTTCTTGATCTGGAGGTTCATCACTACTATTAAAAGGAATTAAAGCTACCTAGCTATACGCGATGGAGGCTGCTATGAACATTTTTATACCTGTATATGAATCTGCAGTTATACTAGCTGCTCATTATGCAAAGGCGTGTGGCCGATCAACAGTCACTGCAACTGATATCCAGTATGGCTTTCGGTTTGCCGCAAGAAATGTCACAGGCAAACAGTTGGGCACACTCTTCCCAGAGCTGAATGACTCAGACTCTGACGAAGAGATGGAGGAGATGGAGGAGGATGATGAACCCTTCACGAGATACGAAGGCTCAGATGAGCAACTACTCAAGGTGAATGAGTGTTATGATACTTGGGCCGAGTGGGAACCTGAGACTCCAGCAGAAAAGTCTCTAAAAAAATCCATAGATAAAGCAGATGCTAAAGAGTAAGAAAACTTTCTACTGGCCTCTCGAAAATAATAAGAAACTCATCGTTGAAGATGAAGAACCTATTAAACCACTCAAGCAGTTTAAGGAGATTATCAAACAGGAAGAAAATCTGGACTAGTTATATATGAGTATAACTAGCGATGAGATTAACGAAGATCTCAAAGGTATAGCAGCAGGAATTTCATTTGCAGTTGCATATGCATGGATCGATGTAATTAGAAAAACAATAACACACTTTGTTCCATTCCCTAATGATTCATTAAAGTATTATATGCTTGTAGCTTTTATTGCTACTGTATTATCGATTCTAATTATGGCTCTCATTAGAAATGAGTCTAAGAAGAGGCAAAAAAAATCCTTGCGCCGATAGCTAACAGTATAGCTAGTACAAAATATATTGTGTACTTTGGAATGTATGATGGAGTATTTGGTACATATGTAGATTCTTTAGTCATAGGAATAGGAACGGGTGGGAGACTTTTAACAACAGGTTCAGGAGCAACTGGTAGAGTACAAGTTACTCTAAGAATTAAATATGTCGTATCAGATCCAGCCTCTGTAAGTGGTGTTCCGTTTTGGTTGTACAAAGAGACTGAAAGTGCAGACAAGGAATCTTTTGGTGTATCATAAGCTAAATAAGCTTTCCAATGACCACCTCTCGTAAACGTTGTTCTGGGTGAAGTGTAAGGATTCCAAGATACTATAGATCCATCAAGGTACTTGTTACTGATGGTACCTACGGGTGATATTCTATGACTATATTGATTACCAGCTAACTGATCAATATATACATATACTGCACTTGAGTTGTCAGTTGTAGATATTGATGCCCTGAGTACTTCAACTTCTGAAATGTTTGTGAGATGTAGAGTTGATATATCAATTGTAAAGTTGGTATTTTGAGGTGACTGCAAGCTATCTATCGTAATTGTATATGTTTCCATTACTATTTAGTAGTTTCTTTTTTTGTANGGNGCTGCCCCGNCATTCTTAGAGTTTACNCTNAGTGNCTGGTACTTTACCGGTGCTGCATTATTCGTTGGCATCTCATACTTTGCCTTGACTGGTGCTGCATTACCAGTTGGCATGTAACCAGACTTGAAAGGTGCCGCATTATTCGTTGGCATCTCGTATGGTGCCTTACGTGGTGTACCAACTGCTAGGTTACCAGAATATGCGCTTGCGGCCATTGGAGCCATTGGGGGCTGTGGAGCCATTGGGGGCTGTGGAGCCATTGGGGGCTGTGGAGCCATTGGGGGCTGTGGAGCCATTGGGGGCTGTGGAGCCATTGGGGGCGTTGGAGCCATTGGGGGCGTTGGAGCCATTGGTGCAGTCTCATACATCCGTCTTTTTCTGTAATTTACTTTATTTGCAGGCTTAGAAGCATAGCTGCATGAACTGGGCTGAAGGTACATGAACAGCAGAATTACAGCAACGATGATGAGTAGAGTTTTCGAGTCCATTGAGTTTGCCATTTATCATTCGTCGATATTTTATTTTCGCCTGCGTTAAAGATTTTAGCTTCCTTTCTTATAAAGTTTTATATGGCTGACATTGTCTTGAATAAAGACCAGTCCCTGGTTTTGAATATGGATCCAGGAGAGCAGGCTCTTCTGGATGAGATTGAATTGAAGTCTGCCCCACCCCCAAGACGACCCATGCCACCCAGACAGGAACCTAACCTGGATGTATTTACAAATCCAACGAAGCGTGTATCCTTCAATAAAGAGAAGGAGGAGTTCCATCCTGATGATGGTTATGATGAGGAGGATTATGGAGAGGATGAGTATGATCAGGGTCCTGTTGGACCACAGCCATCTCCTGGATACTCCTCAATTGAGGATGAGAAAGCTGACTTGCTGAACAAACTTGCACGCCTTGAGAAGAAGGGCTTCAAGACGTCTGGTAAACTGAATGCATATTCTGAAATTGAGCAGATTCGCACAGAGTACAAGCGAATTATGTACCAGATTGAGTCTGATCAGGGTATCAAGTTTGCCAGGCGCATTATGATTGCTTGTGTTACTGGTATTGAGTTTATTAATAAGAAGTATGATCCATTCGATGTACAGCTCGATGGATGGTCGGAGAATATGATGGAAAATATTGATGATTATGATACTGTATTTGAGGAGCTTCACACCAAGTACAAGGATAAGATTGCTGTGGCTCCTGAGATTAAGCTGATGATGATGGTGGGAGGATCAGCTATGATGTTCCATCTTACGAAATCAATGTTCAAGTCTGCAGGTCTGGATACTGGAAAGGTGATGAGAGACAATCCAGATCTTGTGAAGAATATGATGGATGCAGTCAAAAAGTCTCAGACGAGTCAGCCACCTCCTCCAGACACTGGAGGGCGTAGAGAGATGCGTGGACCTGGAATCGATATTGGATCAATGATGGGTGGGTTTATGCCACCACCACAGCCAGCAAATTCCAGACCAGTCTTCCGAGAGGAGGCTCCTCCAGCACCCTCAGTCATCTCAGAAGATGAGGTGTCCGACATTGTCTCCATCAACTCAGAGACGAAGGATCTCACCATCAAGACTGGTAAGAAGAAGACAACAAAAAAGAAGGAGGTGACAATTTAATCTAAGTATTAATTAATGAGGTTATATCCCAAAACCTTGTACAAGGCGCCAGATCCCCCACCTCCGGTTCCTCAGCCAGCTCAAGTGGAACCACAGGTTCCAATAGAACCTTATGTCATGGAAGATCCAGAGGATGATACGCACTACTTTCTAATGTATTTCATCTTTGGTGTTTTTGGTCTTGCTCTACTCGACAGTCTAAAATAGACATTTCGTTTCAGTGACTTCGCAATCAAACCCAGATTGCTGATACATGGACGCGCGTTTTTTCCACATACCGTAAAGAACACTCCATTTATCAACAATATCGTATATGGCTGGTGTATTTTTGTTCCCACCCCTAAGAATTCTTCCCACAGCCTGTTTCACATCAGAGTGTGGAGAGGCTAATATGACTGTATCCAGCGCTGGAATATCGAGACCCTCATGCGCTTGGCTGAATGTAGCCACAATAACTCTCGCCTTGCTCGATGTCTCGAGATCCTTTTCAGACATACCACCTATGTACAGTGCAGAATCCTTCACCTGAGACTGTATATCAAAGCAGTGACTTCTACGATCAGTCAGCACCAGAATCTTACGGGTCGGATTCTTATGAATAATATCAAGTATCAGATCTGTGCGTGATTTAATCTCACATAGAGCCGTCACCATCTCTACTATCGAGAGTTGGCCAATACGGTTGAGAGGAGGTGCTCTCTTGAATTCATCACACATAAACTCAATCTTGTGCACCTTGACGTGCTCTTGATCTGTCCGTTCAAGAGTAAAGAATGAAGGGCCGAGAAACCAATACAATATTCGTGTCAGACCATCCTTTCGCTCTGGAGTCGCAGTGAGTCCAAGAGTGTACTTGGGGCACAACTTGAACATGAACTGTGAGAATGCAGGTGCTCCTATATGATGAGCCTCATCCACAATCAAAAGGCCGATCGAGTCGAAGGTTCCGATGGGATGTTCACGTTGACACATAGTCTGAATCATCCCAATGACAAAGTCGTGCTCAAGCTCACACTTGTCACCCTGAACAATGCCAACACTTGCCCCAGGACAAAACTGGTTGATTCTTTCACGCCATTGATTTGCGAGAAACTCTTTGTGGACTATGATAAGTACTCTGAGTCGTAGGGAGGCAGCAATGGCGAGCGCAATAGTGGTTTTTCCGCCACCGCAATATATCGAAAGCACTCCGCCACTCTTTGTCTCCATGAAGGCTTTGTGGGCTTGGATTTGAAAGTCTCTGAGTTTTCCATTGAAAAGTAGTTCCCTTTGTACCGGTTCTGGTCTGTGATCCTTTGCTGGTCCGAAACGCTCCTCTCCATAGTATCTTGGGATGCACATTTTACCTTTATCCGACCTAAAGACTTTGAAACTTGGCGGTCGAATTCCGACAGCATTCTCTATTCCTCTTACTGTGAGTTCCTTTTTAATTTCAGCATCATCTGGTACAATATACCCAGTACGACTCAGCATATTTAGTCTGTGCTCAACTCCTTTAGAACCTTAAAGTTTTCACCATCCCAAGGTCTCAGCTCTATAAAAGCTCTCACCTCCTGACCAACTTCAAGCTCCTGAATAGTCTTGAGACCATTCACTCTGCACATGACCCTGTTATATCTCCAAGGTATCTTGATCTTTTCATAGTCGAGATCAATATACATACGTCCATGAATTTCGTAGAATGTTTTTGTAACCTTCATTTATTTTATATATATATAGAAGATGATCCTTATACCGATACTGCTCATCATATTTCTTCTGTGGGCACTTTTGTTTGCACGGAATCAGAACCTAGTCATATTCCTTCTGGCTCTCATCTTCATTGTTGCACTTGTAAGCTACATATGGGGTATAACCCACAGAGCAGAATCTTACAAGATGAAAGATGACAGGATATGTGAAGATGGATACACATACAACAGACTTACAGATCAATGTGTAGATGATGATTGCCCTGAGGGTCTGAGCTATAATTATTTACTGAATAAATGTACTTGCTCTTCACCTGCTCTCATTGATGATGGTGAGAATTGTGTGTGCTGTAAAGCTCATTCAATATACAATGTTGATATAGATGAATGTGAATGTATACCAGGGTATACTATGAATGAAACTGGACAATGTGTCAAAGTATGTCCGGGTGCAAACATGACTCGAACAACTGCAGATAGTCTATGTGTATGTAGAAATGGATATGAATATGATGGTCATAGTGGATGTAAGGCCGCCACGTGTGGTAATGGAGTTCTAGATATCACTACTGGTAGATGCGTATGTAATGTAGGCTACATTCATGACTTTTGTACCGATTGTGATGTTGGATGCTTTCTAAATTCTAGTAATGTATGTGAATGTTCAACTGCATATCTTAATAGACTAGTTGGGTCTGGTTAATAGAGTATCATTTCCCTTACAATAATTAGGTTGACTGGAAGTATCATCACTTCCCCTATAGAGGCACCATTTTTCAGGTTGGTTACAATATGGTTTATACCCTGTGGATGATGTTAGACAAGAACTCACTTCATTTGGTATGACTTCACCAGTAATACACTCCATAAACCAAGTTGCCCAGTCGTTATTCTGTTTGCAGCTTCCATACTTTATTCCGCCAAGTGCTGGATTAGAATCTGTTACAGTATTATCGCCCTGATATCCAATACCCCATTCTAGACATTGGTTTTGTACTGGTGTACAAACTCCACTCTCTCTATTGTAAGTATAATATGAATAGTAGTCGTAATATACCTGTGGATGACGAATGGATTCATATCTCCATGTTCTAATTTTAGCTGGTCTGTTACAGAATCTATGCAGAGAATCATCCATCATAATACATGCTCCAGTTGCTGGAATATTCTGGTAATTGTACTTTCCAAAGAATGCTTGGGATCTCCATTCTGTATATATAGAGTCAGCCTTTGCAGACCCAATGGCTGGATTCCACTCACAACTTGCATGACAAGATTCCTTGTCCGGATATGAGCAAAACTTTGGATATCCTGCAATACCACTATCAATTAGGATACCACCCTGATCTGTACAGAGAGACTCGAATGCCAGATCGAACAATGCATCGTAATCAGCCTGTGGAATACTCTGCAGTCCAACTGTGATGGATGTTAGTAAATCTGCATCATTGGTAAATGTAGTCACACTGCTCAAGATCTGAATGAGTAGTGGATTTGGTAAAACATTAGCATCGGTAGTGTTTGCATCTACAGAAAGTAGGAGATCAAACATTTTACCAACTACTAAAGTATTCAAATCATCTGGGTGTGCAACTCGGTCAGCATCGAGTGGACCTACGATGTATGGGAAGATGAGCCCTTCCTGAGTCTCAAGCTGACCAATGAGCTCATCACGTCTTGCTATCAAATCTTGTGTTGTTGAGAAATTGACAAAACCCTTGTTACCAAAGACATCTGCAAACATACCTGCAGCCATTATTCCATCGAGAGCCCACCCTACAGGTCCTAGTAAAGCATCAGCCTCAAGAAGTTCTGCTCTTTTGCCAATTGTTTCTGCAATTTTATCCCCATTCATTCCACCTTTGGTCAATTCATCATAAAACAATTGTTTAAATAGTTCTTCTGGATCCTTCACTTGATGAAATGTAGGAGATTCTTTTGCTAAATCACCACTCTTGATACCACTCCTTATAAACTTGTCAACTTCGGTTGGTTTACCTTGCAGATATTCAAGAGCTCTACCAAGAACAGTCTTTTTCTCGATTGTCTTTGTGGCAGCCTTAGAACCTAGTTTTTCCAGTTCTATATCAGCACTCTTCATAGCATCTTCAATCAGGCTTAAATTTTTCTTGTACTCACCTTTGAACAGATTGTATAATTCTGAAGGTTTCAGAAGCTTCTTCAGTGCTTCATAGAACAATATTTGACCTGCTGAATCCACAGCCATCTTCTTTGCTTCACAGCAAACTCTAGAGAGTCCAGTAGTTCCTTCGCACCCTATAGATGGGGGGCCAGGTGGCGGACCACATGGATCTAAATCACAATCTCGTGTGTTTCCATCCTCTTCAGGACAATCTGTACCACCACCCTTACGTTTCCTAGTTATGTTGTATGTTTGGGTTCCTATACCACAATCACCTTCACATTCACCCCATGATCCCATACAATCCATTCCAGTCCCGGGTGTTGTATTTGTGCTGTGATGAAATATGACATACCCTGAAATCACCAAGACTATAAGAATGAGAATGACTAGTACAATAACAGTGACATTCATTACGTTATACAAATTTTTTAATTACAACGAAAATAATCATAAAGAGGATAATGACAACGGCTAGTCCAATCAGAATCCACTTGAGTATACTGGCACCACCAGACAATATAGACTCTGCGGCACTTACAACATAGTTAGTGATATCACCTACAGTTCCAGTTGCCTGGTGACTAAGTGTCGTCAAGACTGTCATCTGGCCAGTGGTTGCCGTAATCTCGGGTCCATCAACAGTCACTTGATCTTTATCTATAGCCGTAATCTTGTACAGAGTAGTACCACTAAAGCTGAACGTGACAACATCATTGACTCTTGGTCTGAATGTACCCGCCTTACACAGTCCAACCGGTGTATACTTATATGTAATTACATCTTCATCTATATCTTCAATATCGACAGTTACGTTGTTAGTACATTTATAGCCTATAGCAATATCTGTGGTAACAAATACAGCTCCAATTCCGGCAAAGGCTGTCACAGCCGTTCCATTTCCAAAGATGGAATTTGCAGTATTTTTTGCTTCAAGTTCAGCACTTGACCCCGCAGCCGTTGTCTTTGTTACATCAGCTGCAGATTCAGCTTGAACTTCAGCTGCTGTTTTACCTTCTGCAATGTCAGCCTGTTCAGAAATCCTACCGGAATTCTTTTCGACATCTTTAAAGAACCCTTTTGAATCTTCATTTATAGCTTCTGACATGCTCTCTAGGAAACTAGTGTTTGGTTTGGCAATTTTTGTACCTGAACGTATATCAGCCGTAACACCTTTTCCAAAATCAATATAAGAAGATTCACCATCCTTCACCACCTTTGCCCCATTCTTTGCTAGAGCCTCTGTCAAGTCTTCTATGAATTTCGACATGTACTATTCTTCAAGATTATATTCAGCCTTTAGCTCATCTAGGTTCCTGTAGTACCTCGCAAGATCCTTGACAAATCGAGCATCTTGTTTTGCATTCGTCTTTACGATCCACGCGAGATTCGCCTTGGAATACTTTGTTCTGGTTTGATTCTCAGTTGGTTTTCTAGGCTTGGACTTTGGAGGTTCTTTGGTGTCCGCCTTGATGCTAATGAATGAAAGAGCTTGCATGACTGTATCTGCAAGATCATCCTTCTTCTTTGATTTGTCAAATTGTTCGAGCCACTCCTCATTCTCCTCTTCTAGAAACAACCGACATCTATCAACCGAAGCCTTTTTACGTATCTTATATTGTTCTCTTCCTGGCCCTACTACATCTGGAATCTTGTGGCGAGCATCCCATATGATAACATCCTTGTCGTGACATAGAAAGTACGTGTGCAGAAAGTGCTCCACAGACTTGATCCCCTTATTCTTATCAGGTTGCTTTTCAATCACAACCTTGCTCACATCATGGAAAAACTCGAGACGTTCATCCAGATGCTTCTTCATACAAGGGAACAAGCCATCCTGATGCATAGGAGGAACACCTGAAACGTCCCAGTACTTAATCTTCTTTTGGTCCATGACACACATTGCAAGATTCTTAATTCCGACATCAATACTTAGCATCATATTACTTATAGAGGAGGAAGTCTCTATAAGTAATGTCGACCCGAATTATGTTTACACCTCATCTCAAGGTTCCGACCGTCAAGACGTGTGACTCGTGCAAGCACTACATGCCATCGATGCGGTGCAAACTCTTTGGAAAGATTAGTCTGTTGAGTGGTATTGTCTATTCATCAACCATATTTGAAGTGAGGCATGATGACTACTGTGGTGAGGAGGGGAGGTATTGGGAGCCTATTCCTCATAAAAATGACCGTGAACGATTCTCCAGTAATTCGTAGGGCCATATCTTCTATTTGATCGGTTGAGGTTTGTA
>JGI24890J29729_1001490_pt1 | contig 10426 bp, 1 predicted proteins | sample FreactcultureFD7_FD_29729 | JGI IMG/M metagenome (IMG submission 29729)
CTCGACACGCAAGCCATCCGCACACTAGGTCTGCAAAAGGCTGTCTCCCTAAAGATACTGGATGCACGGGCTCACCCGTGCATCCGTAACGGTTTCATTGGGGTGTGGTTTTATCGACGATCTCCAGCATATTCTGCGAAAGCATAATTTTCATCTCTCTGATTTTTGCCAGCTCATCCCGCTTTTCTTTGGGCGTAGCTGATGATGCGCGGATAGCCTGCTCGTACTTTGTAAGATCGCCGATCTGATTTTTAAAGCTGGCAGCTACTTCGCCCATCATGTACTCGTTGCTGCGCTTATCAATCAGTTCGGTAGCTTTAGCGGTTTCACCACGCTGGATAAAGTCATCTACTGTGGCTTTTACCTTGGCAAACTCGTTCATCCGTTCAAACGCTTGAGTGATGATTGCGCCAGCATCGTTTGGTTGAAACGCGCTGCCAACAACCGGCATCTCTGACCAGCGACGGTACGTTTTTTCTGGAGACCCTGCGCCGCTAAAGGGCGAGCTGACAGCCTGCAAAAACGCCAGACCCATACTTCCGGTGTAACCTTTAACCAAATTCTCAACAACCATTGGCGAAGCACCAAATGTTTTACCAAATGCTTTGGCTATTTCCGTGGTGTTTTCGTTGAACTGTGCTTCTGGCAAAAGCGTTTGCAGATGCTTGGGCACAATGTCTGATTGTGTGTAGAACGATTTGCCCAACGAGGTTTCGATAATTGGTTTAAGCGCTTGCGGAATGGGCAAAATTGTAGGTACTTTAAAACCTCCAACATCAACGGTCGCCATACTTGTGCCGCCGGGGATTGTGTTAATCAGAATCTGATTAAGCGCTTTGACGGCTTCTTCGCCCCCATGTTTGTTTTGCAGGGAGTTGTACAACGCTTCAGGCAAAGCCTTAAAAATATAGCCAATTTCAAACGGGATTGGAATGCGCAAGGGCTCTTCCAGCCCGGGAACACGCACAAACCAGTTACCGTACTTTTGATCTGGTGTGGCGTTCTTGTATGCTTCGTCATCTTGCATCATGGCCGCGTAAGCCATTGTGCCTGCCGCAATTATGAACCCTCGCATCAACAGTTTTTCTTGAATTTTCAGACGTTCATTAAAAGGCATGTTGCCGGTCAACGCTTTGTACAACACGTTCAGTGATTGAATCTGTGCGTTAAAGAACGGGATCATAGCGTTAGCCCAATGGATGCTGGGTGACGCGCCTCGTTTGCTAAAGTTCATGGACTCCAACGCCATATACGTGGCTTCCATTTCTGATAAGCCTTGCTTGATGTAGCTGTTGTATTGCGCACGGCGTGTAACCGCATCGGCTTCCATTGAGATGGACTCTGCTTTAGCAAGCGTTGCAGCCCACAGACCTTTGCCTGCGGTAATATCCCGCAAAATCTTGGTCAAGTCTTCGCTGCCACCAGTAAACACTTGTCCGCCCGTAATGCCGCGAGATTCAAGCGTATTTTTGGTGGCGCTACCAATCTCACTCATTGCGCCAATCACAGGCATAAAGTCCGCACCGCTCAATAGTGGAGCTGCCAACGAGTCCCGGAACAATTGCCGTGCCGCATACAAAGGAGATGCAACAATAGCTTTGCGCAAGAACGTAGCAGGAGCAGACAGAACACGCATAGCAAACGGCAACTGGGTCGGAATACCTTCCATGCCTTTAACCAAGATGTCAGCAGGAATCCCTGCTTTGTCTGTGTTAATCAGAGCGTACCGTTCACCGGTGTCTTTTTCATCTACAGGTTCAATTTTAAATTTAACAATGTTTGGACCTGCCAAAACTTTGCGGCTGATCTTTGCCAAATCCATGGCTTCCAATTCAAACACCGCATTTTTGGTAGCCAAGTTCCGCAAGGACATGTCTGTCAGCAAGTTCGTGTTTTGCACGGCGCTGGTCATAAAATCCAAAATAGGTTGGTCACCGCCCACCAGTTCTTGCAGATACGGCTGCTCCTTAATGTTACCAATACGTATAGGAGATTCTCCGCCAATCAACAGCTCAACTACACCGTTTCGTTGGCGGTAATACGGAACATAGTCTTCATCTTTAAGCAGCTTGTCTACAAGCGCACGCGGGATTGCGTTAGTCTGCCCCGCAAACCGTACCAGCCCCTTGTTGTATTCGTTATACTCCGCCCGCGCTTGTTTGAACAGCGCTTCCAATCCCGGAGTATTAGCGATAGCCCGCTCAGCGCTGGCCAATTCAGTGTCAGAGATTCTGTTGCTGATACTCAGTGCGCCCGTACCTTTGGTCTTTGCACGGATGTTGGCCAAATACAAAGTAAAGAAACGGCTGGCAGCATCAGGACTGCCAACCAGCGGTGCGGCTTTTTTCAAAATCTCTGCTACGGTACGAATGCTCGGCCCTTTAGCGCTTTCAATAATGTACTCTTTACGGCCATCTGCACGCGTTTTTTCCGTACGCTGAAGCGCCCCGTTGCCTACGGATTGCGCTACAAAGTTCATACGCATGTCGTACATACGCAAGTAATACATCATTTGCATGCCTTGCAAGCTGTCCATTGTTTTGGACAAACGTTCAAAACCGGCAAAGCGATCAACAAGCTGAGTCTCAAAAGCCAAACCAGAACCGTTGGCTTTAATTTTGTCGTACAAATTACGCTCTCGCGCAATTGCTTTATCAACTACCGCCGCCGCCGCAGCCAACTCGGGGGTTGCATACACAGGCCGCAATGAAATCAAACCTGTTGGAGATTCGTACGCGCCTGCAAACTCCTGCTGCATTTGTTTCGTTGCTTGGAACAACGTGTAGTACAAATCAGAAGTGTTGATAGTGGAAAGAGAAGTGAGCCCTTTGGAACGCAACCAGTTGCGGATTGCACCCAAAATAACTTTGATGTAGCGCCCAGCTTTTTGCACAAAGCTCTCATCAACGGTACGCTCTTGCAAGTGCGCCAGCATTTCACGCATTGCTTGCACTTCACCCATACGACGGATGTCCGCAGCCTTTTCAGTATCGCCTTTGCGTTCGGCTTCAGCAGCTCGGTTTTCCCAAGCAAGCGCCGTCAAGCGCACTTCTTCATCTACGCCCAAAGCTTTTGCCATGCCGTAAATACCACCCTCAGATGTGCGTACAGCTTTAGTCAAGTCCATCATGCCTTGAGGGCCAAGCACAATGTCTACGCCGTAATGGCCGACAGCTTCGTGCATCAGTGTGCGTTCCAAATCTAAAGCGCTAGAGTGCATGTCGCCAATAACAACGATAGTGCCGTCAGGCATCACGCCGCCTTTAACGGCAGATTTTTCAATGTCAACGTTGTCGTTGTACAAGGCTTTCAAGAATCGCGCGGGTGCTTCACGCATCGAAGGTGCGTAAATAAACTTAACGTCTTTGGGCAACGTTGCAGCAAATTTGTCCGCAATTTTTTGCGCTTCGTTGGAGTTCATTGGATCAGTCACCAACGCTTCTTCCAAACGAAACACTGTGCCGGGCGTGTACTTGCTGTCTTCTTTCAGCTTGTTCCAGTACCCTTTGGTGACTTCTTTAAACGCACTCTTGTACTCAGGAGAATCCTTTGCGTACATCTTAACGATGCGGTCGTTTTGCGCAAACTGTTCTGCTTTTTTCAGCAGCTTGGCTTCATCCGATGTGGCTGTCTTAAGCTTGGCGTTAACTTTCACCAAAGGCTTAATGTCCGTGTTGCTTTCTTGCACCGCCAGCGTACGCAAGCTTTGCGCCATATCCGCAACGTTTTCAGCAATCGGAGCTTTTGTTCCTTTGGCGCGGGTCTCTGGTTGTTCGCCCAACAAAATAGCATCGGCTTTTTTCTTGGCCGCAAAGTATTTGTCGGTCAAAGTTTTTAACCGCGCCTCGTTCTTAACCTCCATGGGTTTTAAACGCAAGACTAGTTCTGCTTCACGGGCTTGGATGTTTGCAATCTGATCGCTCAGTTGTTTGTGCTGGCGGTCATAGGCCAACTCGCTCAAGGAACCATTATCCTTTTTGTCTTCCAACACAGACAGTTTTGTTTTGGCATCGCTCAGTTGTTCCTGAATGTTGCGCACCGCTGTACGTTGCTGACTAATTTCTGTTTGCCCTTTCAAAGAACGAACGTGTTCAATGTCTTTGCCAAGCTGGGTTTGTTCAGCACGCGCCACCAGATATGCTTTGCGCTTATCATTTGGCAAACGCGCTACGTCTTGAGCTACTTCTAGTTTTGTATCCAGTTCTGTTGGGGCGGAACCAATTACTTCTGCAACTGTTACATATCGGGCCCCTGCAAGGTCTTCCATTTGCTGGGTCTTGCGCTCAAGGTTTTTTCTAGTAACGTCAATCTTGGCAATGTCATTTTCAGACAGCGCTTTTTTGTATGCAGAACGCGCCTTCTTTAACTGATCGTAGCTATTGGTTGCGTTTAAACCTTTTTTAGCCTTGGCCGTTTCGTCTGCGTCAGGATCGTCTTTAGGGTTGTAATCAAATACAGGGCCTTCAGATGTGTAACGTACAGACCAACCCGCGTTCATTGTCGCAATTTTGCGTCCCGTACCAAACTCGCCTGAAAGCTGGCCTGCTGCCAAACCTTCTTTGCTCAGTGCTTTGACGCGAGTAACCGTGGTTCCGGGCAAGCCCAAACCTTTTTCAATACGCGCTTGCTGAGCAACGGTTCGCTCACGCAGTGCCTGCTTTTCTTGGTCGACCAGATTTTGGACTTCCATTAACTTGGCTCTGCGGACGGCAATGTCTTTGGCTTTTTTCTCTTCGCCAGCTTTTAAAGAAGCTTGCGCTCTTTTTAATGCGGTCCATGCCCGGGTCAGTACAGGGTCCATTCGGCGCAGCACTTCAATCTCTGCGTTACGCGCAGATTCAATGTTGCTGCGCAGGGTCTCGATAGTGGCGTCTTTATCAGCAAGGTCCTTCTCGAGCCGGGCTACTTCAAAACGACCTGCCCAATATTCTTTAGCAACGGTTTCATCAGAAGGTGCGGCGGCTTTGTACTTGTCAAGGGCGTCTTGTACTTCTTGCCGGTTTTTCAGCAACTCTTCAAGGATGGCTGCATTTTGCTTGGCTGCGGCAGGAATGTACTGCTGCGCACGTTGCTTGGCTCGGCCCAAAGCATTTTTAAACGGATCAAACGGATCGTCTTCGGTGCTGTACTCCTCCATGAAACTCTCAGTCAAAGCCTTAATACGTCCTTCAGCCGTATTCAAAAGTTTCAGCCCCTCAAGATCACTGCGCTCAAGCATCAGTGTTTGAATTTCATAAATATCGGTAGTTCGCTCTTCAGGCGATTTGTTTTTCATCTCTTCGCGAATAGCAGCAATACGCTTGTTCAACGCTGCAATCTGCGAGTCCACTGTAACTTTAGTAGGCGCACCCTCTGCGGCTTCTTCTTCTTCTTCCTTCTTTGCTGGAGCCAGCACGCCGTTTTTACGGGCCAGCTCATCCATGCGGTGCATCTCTTCTTTGAGCCGATCAACGTTGGCTTGGGCTGCAGCTAACCCAGTATCACGGCCTTCGCGAAATTCTTGACCATCAATTACCGCTTGTGCAAGAAGCGCCTGCACATCGGGCGAATACTTGCTGATGTCCAACAACTGGGCATTGTCGGCTTTAAGCTTAAACGCATCACTAGTGGCTTGCAGTGTTTTTGCCAAATCTGCAAAACGTTTCGATTGACGAACCGTTGCTTGATCTTTTGACGCCGCAGCATTTAACGCACGATCTTGCATGGCCGACGCTTGAAGCTGGTACTGCCCAGCCAACTCGGAATAGTATTTAAAGATTGAGCGTTCGCCGGGAAGCTTGCGCAAATTCTGATACGCGGTCAATGCAACGCCGTAATCTGTCCGGGCTTTTTGCAAGTCTTCTAAACGCACAGGCAACAAGTTGGTTACTTCTTGTAGCTGCTTGCGCATCTTGGCAATCTTGCCGTACTTGCTAGAACCAAGAAACTGCTCTGCGGTTTCAAAAATAACACCCTGCTCTTCTGTGGAGCCAAACAATTCGCCTGTTTGCGTGTCAACAGTTCCAACAAATAAACCAATATCAGACTGCGCCGCACGGTTCTGCGCTGCTGCATCCTGCAAAGTTTCTAACTGCTTATTAAGAGCTTTAAGTTTTTCCAGCTCAGAAGTCGTTAAACCGCGACGTGGGGGCAGTTTTGTTTCGCCGACCTTGACCTCTTTGTTTTCTACACCGCGACCCAACGCATCGATTTGTGCTTGCGTGTCTTTGATTGCACGATCCAGTACCCGCTGGTTGTACTCTAAATCCGTACCAAGCTCAGCCGCTTGTTCTTCGCCCAAATTAAGCGTGTTCATGCGGGCCAATAATTTGGCGGTCGTATCGTAGTCTTTGTCAGCAAATGCGTTTTTAATCTGCTGTTCAAGCGCCGCAATTTCGTCACGGCGTTCTTTAAATGCCAACGGGGCTTTGGGCTCCACTTGCCTTGCGCTTAGTCCGGCTTGCTGGTTGTCGTACCGTTTCTGAAGCGCCTCGATTTCAACACCTAATTTTTCGCGGGCTTCTTTGCCGCCGTGCTGGTTTTTTAAAGCATCAAGCTGTGCCTGCTTTTGTTTAATTTGCTCAAGCAGGTTTTGCCCACGCTCAATAGCGGATACTTGCACACGCTTTGGCAACGGGGCAAACATGAGCTTATCGCCCGCCGCCGTTAAATCCGCTTTTAAAGTTTCAATCGCGCGTTGGGGGTTGGCAAATGGGCGTTGGCCTAAAGGACGAACATCTTTTTCAAACGTGCCTGTTTCAAACACAGGCTGTTTAAGTTGCTTTTGCAGGGCTGTAATCTCTGCAACTACTGCCGAATCTTTTTCAGAGTAGATGTCAAAGCCGCGTTTTTTAGCCAAATACTTTTGTTGGGCTGCTTCACGAGCTGCATGCTCTTTGCTTCCAATCGGGCCGTCAGGCATTGCTTGCCATTGCTGGCGCAGGGGCTCAACATAGCGGGCTTGGTAGCCCTCCATTTCTTGGCGTAAACGTTTCAGTTCGTCTTGCTTGGCCTCAATTTTTCGAGCAGTACGCCCTTTGTGTTGATTGATCGCCTTGTTTAGTTTTTTCTGCAAAGCCTCACGCGCAGGGCCTTCCAGCTTTGCTAGCTGGTCCTGCATCTTTGCGATCTTATTAACTTGGCCAACAACCATTTCTTTTTCTGGCTGTGCTGTAAGACGCGTGCTAAGTTCTTTCAATGCTGCGTGCATTGAATTGGATGCCTCCATTATCTGAGCAGGTGTTAGTGGCGGCTGGTTTTCGGCAGCACGCAGGTGTGCCGCTTCTTTTAATGCCGCTTGTACATAACGAACTCGCAACTCAGACAAACGTTTTTTGTCAGCAGGATGCTTGATGCCTTCTTTTTTAAGGTCCGACAGCATGGACAGCAAGCTATTGAGCGCCTCGTTCTTAATTGTTTTTTGGCGGTTAGCTTCAATGCGGTGACGCAACACGCTCACCTTGTCCGTTTGCGCGGAAACTATTTCAGCCTTGCCCGTTACGCCCAATGCTTTGGCTAGCTCACTGGTGTCTTGCGCAGACATCTGCTCAATTGACGGCAGGGTTGTGCTGATCGTAACGGTTCGCTGTGGAGCAGCGGCAAGTGTTTCGGCTACGTTTTCTTCTCTGCCTTCAATACGGCGTTGCTCTTTGCCCTGCTCAATGTGGTTAAGCAAACGCTCCAATTCCTGCGCCTGCATGTCACGCCACAAAACTTCTTTGGCGTTTTCGGAGAGCCTGCCTTCTGCGTCATACAAGTTATTTTCTGCAAACGGGTCACGCATGTACGTGTCGAGCAGGTCTTGCGCAAGCTGTTTGCTGGCACTAAGTTTTTCACGCAGCAAAGGTTCAACAAACGCAGCGTCTTGTGGGTCTGTAAGGTCCAGTTTTTTGTTGCCTATGCCTTTCAAACCCAGTACGCTTTTTACCTTAGAATTAATAAGCCCTGTGTCAATCGCCTCATCAATATCGTTTTTGGCGAGCTTAGTTGGTTGCGCTTGCAGTGCTTCGGCTTCCTTATCCGTAAGGTCGCGGCTGACACCTTGCTCATCAACTGTATAAGCTACACGACGTGTTGGCCCAGTCGTGCCGCTGATTGGCACATTGCGATACAGCACCTTAGACGCCGCTTGATTTGTCTGCGCTTCAGGGCCTACGTAATCTGGGTCAATACCCCGGCGCAAAGCATCGGTATATTCTTCTGGCGTCAGTTCTTTTTTCTTGTTTGCTTCTTTTTGTTTAAGTGCGTCTTCGTACTCTTGTTCTTGTTCCAACAACGCTTCGTCTTTGCTAACGGCGGTGGTGGGTTTTATTTCGGTGATCTGTTCTTTGGCTTGTTGATTTTGTTCTTGTTCTTTTTGCGCCATCCGCTTTTCAAAAGCAGGGCTGAACATGTCCATCTGTTCTGTAGGCAACGCTTCCACGTTGCGGCCCAACATCCCGGGAACTTTGAATGTCTCACCCTCAATATGCTGAACGCCTGTCAACTGCGTTGCAATTTTGGCGGCTTTCTCAAAGTCTTGGCTGTCAATTGCTAATTGCAGCTCTTTGTCCAGTGCTGCCGTATTGACGGTGGGCGCAGCAAGTTTAAGCAGTTCCTTTTTAGTAGCCAACAAACGATCTTCAGCAGGGCCTAATTGAGCCAACTGTTTGGACAAAGCAACTACACGCTCAAAATCTTTGGCATCTTTTGCTGTTTGAATTTGTTTTTGCAGATCAGGCAGTACACGGGACAACTGCGCCAACTCGTTTTGCGTACGCTCTGTAAGCATTGAGTGCACGTCATCAGGCGTCATCTCTTGCAAGTCTGTCTCGGTATATCCCAGATTTTGCGCAGCACTTGCAATTTTTTGAGCGCGTTTTGTTTCCGCGTCTTGCAACGGGGAGTATTGTCCGGCAACCGTCTGATCGCCCATCATGGCCAACAGCTCGGGCGTGCCTGCTTTTTTTGCCTCTGTTATGGCAGCGGCTTGTTCTTTTTCTTTTTGCTGTGCAGCAGCGCGGTCCTCTTCCTCTTGCAATAAACGAGCTTGTTCTTCTTGACGGGCTACATCTTGCGCCTGCTGGCGCTCGCCTCTGGCAGAAGCGCGGTCGCCAAGACGTCCTACAGCACCAAGCGGAGCCAACAAACCAACTTGGTAGGCTGTTTCGCCATACTCTTTAAGCGCATCGGGCGATGTCAAAGACAACCCTGCCTGCGCCCGTTCCAACATTTGCTGCGCAATCTCCGTAGGAATTTCAGCCACTGTACCAACGGCTGTGCCTTTGGCCAAAGTAGTCAGTAAACGTTCGTTTGCCAGCTTCTCAACTTGGGCAGCGGTTTTACCCATAAACGCCCCGGGAGGGATGCCTACAAGTTTGCTAATAAGGTTTCTGCCCAACGGGATAAAGGTTCCCGCGACATCCAAGGCAGCTTGAGGTAGGGCAGCGGCAGCGGCAGTTCCCCGATTGATGGGTGCGCCTTCTTGCGCTTGGCGTTCAATGTTGCCGCCAAACTGTTGGATCAGTGAAGGAACCGCAGCACCAACACCTGCACCAACCAACTCCCCTGTAGGACCAAAAAGTTTACCGACACGCCGCCCTACGTTAGCCCCTGCAATTGTCGTACCCATGTTGGGCAATTGTTCCGCTAAAGCAGAAGGGATTTGACTAATAGCTTCGCCAGCGGCTGGCAGTATGCCTTGTTCTTCGTACGCTTTTTTAACGCGCTCCATACTGACGGAGTCGCCGTAGCGTTCGCTAATATTTTTTCCGCGTTCAATTCCTGCGCGTGCGGCTTCTTCTGGAGAACCTGTGAACGCCCCAATTGCGGTGCGCCCGCTAGACAGAAGCGACTCAATGCCTTTGTTAAACGCTGAGCCTACACCGCCACGTTCTTCTGGTTTTTTTTCCGGTTGCGCCGACAAAATCTGGCGGCGAACGGCATTAATAAGTTGGCTTTCAGAAGCGCCAGCGGGCCCCTCTACGTCATAAATGCGGCCATCGGGGCCTTGTACGCTGTAAATGGGCATTGCTGCACTTTCTAATTGTGTTTAGCCGGGGCGGGACCTTACAACTTTGTACTCGGAACTGTTTGCTCCGAAACCAGATTCCATTGTAAGGTAATCTTCAAAAGTTTTCACGTTTGGATGGTCTTTTTGATACATCAACCGTTTATATGGGTCATCCCAAACTGCCCGCATTTTTTCAACTGACATGGGTTCGCGCTTGGCCATTTGCATTTTGTCAAAATTGGCGGCAAAAACAGGGTCTGAGCCATATAAGTTAATCATATCTAGCTGCGCACGCTGAGCAGCACCCGCAGTGTCCCGCATGGCTTTAGCATGCTCTTTTGCTCCCGCTAAACTGTAAAGACCGCTGATCTCGTGACCGCCCAGTGTGGCAATACCATTCATCTGGTGCATCTTAAACGCAGACATCGCGTCTTTTTCTTTATCGCGAGCAACAAT
>JGI24890J29729_1001491_pt1 | contig 10414 bp, 15 predicted proteins | sample FreactcultureFD7_FD_29729 | JGI IMG/M metagenome (IMG submission 29729)
TCCTTCTATTTTTGACCAGGATATGACCGCCGCCCTATTCATTGCCGTGACATTAAATAGATTGAGCAAACAAGTAATAGCGAAAAAATAATTATTAGCGCCTGGAGTGTGGCGCGCCGCTCTTTAAAATTTCTTTTGTATATTTGCATCGTATGAAGTTTATTGATACGCGCTTTACTTTCCAGGTCGAAGCGCGTATTTTTTTTGTCCTATGGACAGCGCTAATATACATATATATTTCTCTCTGACAAATCGCTGATTTTTTTTATAGATTTGAGCTAACATAAACAGTATGGAGATAATAAACACCCTTTCCAGGCCCGATAAAAAAAAGACAACATTTGTAAAGGATGGCATTAATAGCGATATACGGCGCGTCCTGGAAAGTCAATTTAAAAAAGCGGTAAAAGAGGCGGCGCCGATTGCGCCGCAATTTAAAGGCGCTGACCGACTGGCCACGGCCCGCAATATATACGACTATCTAAGGACGGTCATAGAATACCAAAAAGACGAACCGCCATACCAGGATATAAGACTACCTCGGTATTTTCATTATTCTAAAATAGGGGACTGTAAAAGCTTCTCATTAAACGCCCTGGCGATATATGCGAACATATACCCACAGGACGCGCTTTACTTTCGCTATACTGGTTATCTGCCAGGCGTCACTGTCCCGTCACACGTTTACGCAATCATTAAACCAGCGAACCAAGCGGAAATAATTATTGACGGTTGCTGGTATTATTTCAATTCCGAAAAAAACTATACATTTATAACACAATCAAAGGATATGCAAATTAGAGTACTGTCAGGAATCGAGCGCGATAATATTGTAAGGAATGCCGTACCAGGTTCCAGCACTGGCCTGGACTATGAAGCATTTAACGCCAGTTTAAGCCCGTCAGACCGTCAGCGTCTGCAAAAGGTAGTCCAGGCAAAAGCAGAGGCCGATTTTTTGCACGAGGCCGCTATGCATGGCATGGACGCGGAGTATGTGCATTCATGCCTATGTGATATCCAGGATAGCCTGGGAGAAACAAAAAGCGAGCGCCGCAAACGTCGCGCAAAAAAAGCGCTACATTGGTTCAATGTCGCGGCGCTATTCCTGGGACGCGGCGCGTTTATTTTGTTCGTCACACTGAACGTAAACGGGTTAGCCTCAAAGCTCCAAAAATTGATTGATTGGGGCAAATTTGGGAACGTGGAAAATGTGTGGTATCAATTAGGCGGGAATGTAAAGAAGTTCAAGAAAATCATTAACCGCGGTTCTAAGAAAAAAAAGCTGTGGCTGTCAAAGCGCGCGCACGCCAGGTATAACGAGAAATTCGAGGGCAAACGAGACGAGCACGGCAATAAAATAAACGACGCGCTGAATGATTCGATAGGCGTCGCGCCAGCGATAGCCGCGGCGGCCCTGGCCGCTATTCCTGTACTGGCCGCCCTTATCCCAAAGATGATACAAGCCTTTAAGACGGCGCCCGATGGTAAAGGCCAGGCTGATGCTGGCGAAATGGTGAACCAGGGCCAGGACCTTGTGCAAAGTGTAAAAGAGCAGGGATATAAACCGAACGCTGAAACTATTGATACATTTTTACCACCAGGTCAGAGTGCAGACCTGGCGCCAGCGGCTCCAGCGGCTCCAGGCGGCGGCGGGTTCGATGTTTCTAATTTTGGTTTTAAACCACAGGAAGAAGTTGAAGGCCTGGGAGATTTTGCAAGTGTAATGTCTGACTTGACGCCCGCGCTGTCAAACCTGGCAACGGTCGGGATGACCGAACTAGGAAAGGTCGTGAGTAGGTCAAAAAATAAAAATCTTCGCGCCATTGGTGACGGTGTTAATACTATGGGTTCCGAAGGTTTCGCCGCATACGCGGCGCAAAGGGCGGGCTATAATGACGCGGCCAGGTATCTGAGGCCAGCGCCGCCTAAACGGGCCGCTATCAGTCCCGTAATGCTTTTGGCGGCGGCTGGCGCGGCTTATGTAGTACTGAAAAAATAATTTTCATAAACCAATAAAATCAATATCAATGGCTAAAAAGAAAGCGCCTAAAAGGCCAAAAAAATCAGCGTCTCTCCTTACCTGGGAGAAGTACGACGCCCGCATGAAACAATATCATAAAGATATTAGCGGGATAGAATCAGGCAAACGGAAAAAGGCCGCGCTGATAAAAAAGCACTGTAACTAAATCCTAAAAATCAAAATCAAAATCAATGGCACATAAAAGAAAGAAAAAAGGGGGAATGTTTGGCCTGGGTTCCGACCTGGGACAAATCGCAATCGGCGTGGGCGGTTCGCTGGCGCTTGATATGGTACTTAATAAATTCGCGCACCGTGGGCACCATCGGGGCGGCGCCGAACCGCCGCACCAGGACGCACCACACGACGAACCGCCGCGCGTATCTGATAACCTGGGAGACAGTTTAAACGACGCGCTCCAGGGTATAGAGGATATTAGCGGTATGCCTAAACCTATGATAATAAAAGGCGCGGCGGCTGTCGCTCTTTTGATGGCGGCTGAGAGTTATCCGCAGTATGGAACCGCTTTGAAGATAGCCGCGGGCGTCACAGCATACCAGGCCATAACATCACATGACCGCGTCCGTCGTATGCTGGGATTGCATGGTGTCGAACTGGCCGCCGTCGCTACTGACGCCCTCAATGCTATTGAGGATAAAGTCGCGGAAAGAATAACAGAGTATAAGGAATCAATGCACGGCAATGTACTGGCCGACAATCCAGGCGGCGCTTATTCTGATTCGATGCATGGCAATGTATTGGCCGACAATCCAGGCGGCGCCTACTATGGCCATGAGGATATGGGCGCCTTTAATATGTATTAAGCGCGTCCTGTCCTGTCCTGTCCTGTCTTAATTCAATATTTTATAATTCAATAAATCCAATCAAAAAATGGAAGGAATAGAAAGGAGGTTTAACCCCCAAAACCCGTGGAACAAACCGCGCCAGGCCAAACCACAGCCAATGAATGAGCGCCGCGCAATACTGGAGTATCTGAAAAGCGTTTATGCTCCAGGCGTGATAATAACAGAGTCCTATTTGCGTAACGGTGTACAGCAAGGCAATGGAGCTACACAAGTGATAAATTTCGGGTTCCAAAAATCCGACCAAACAACGCCGACACTGCCAACTGACAACAAACTAGATATGTCAGATACTTTTGAGGTGACAGGCTTTAAGCTGTCCCTGTACACCCTGGCGGCCACTACTACGGGCGGTATATCGACGCCGTCAGTATTGTATAGCACGGCGCAAAAACAATACTACCCAAACCCTAATGTATTTAGCGGCGCGGTCGGCGGTACTGAATGGCAAAACCTGTTAGCAGTGTATAACGGTTTTCTGTACGTGAAAATAGATAGCACGGTATTTTACGAGCAGTATCCAGCCGACAATTTTTTACAGGTCGGCGTGACTGAACAGGGTACGGCGGTTTCGGCGGTCGCGGGTACTGGTGTTGCAAAATTCACCAGTGGACACAACACACATACACACGTACCTGTAACACCTATGTTCATGATGAACGGAAGCGCTAAACAGGTCATACAGATACAACTGGCCGAATCTGTAAATCTCGGTTCCCTGGACAACGCAACGCCTACCAGGGCTAACTTTGTCGAATTGACTTTACTTGGTTTCAAATGCCAGGGCGGCGCGGGTCAGAAGGTCAATAAATCCGTATAATACGCGGTTTGGTTTTAGTCTATCAAATCAAGGTCGGGGCGGGGAGTAATATCCCCGCTTTTTTTTATCTTTAAATTCTAAATAAAAAATCAATATGAATAGCTACTACATACGTCCCTTTGTTGGAAAGAATTTTTATCCTATCGAGGTTCCGCTTTTGAACTTTGGCCAGGGCGGGGAAAACTTCTTTAAAGACTTGGCCAGTAACTCAATTCTAAACCCGAACGCGAACCAAAAACATAAAGTAGTTATTCGCGGAATTGAGGTCTACCAGGATACACAATATGCTGTTAGTCCATCGGGCCGCCCTATCATTCCCGTAGCTAACAGTTCGGCCCTGGTTTGTACATTCCGCGTCGGCAATGATGAGCCAATTTATCAAAAGCCTTATAATGATTTTGTGAAGTCGATTAACTACGGGATAGTAGTAGAAATCGAACCTACAAAAATCAATCTGCAAAAATCTTCGATAGTAGTCCAAAGCACACTGCCAAATAATACCTTTAGCGCTATGGTCGGCTTTTGGTATGACACACTAGACGAAAAGGAATATGACCAGCTGATGAAAACTGTACAGTATCGCAGATTAAACGTGATATAATGCGTATAGGCTACAATCACACAGAGAAGCAAGTATTGTATCTGAACACACAGCCAGTTGTGTGGAACAGGATTAGCCTGGCGTACAATGCAAACGTAGACCGCGGGCGCGTTCGGGATATTACATTTTTTGTGCCAGGTTATTCTTATCCATCTGTCGAACCGTATAACGGTATTCAGTACACCACTATTTTACCGTATAATCATATACTGATAACACTGGCCAGGCGTCACGGCGGCGGATATCACTTTATTGATTGTCCCCTGGTGCAATTTGCTGGCGGCTCGATATTAAACGCGCGGTACAGGTCGGCCCTGGATTTAGAAATCGACTTAACTAAGAGCTATATAAAATTTACTCCAGCGCCAGGCGGCGGGTTCCCTGTCGGCTTTAATTTTCCCGCGGCTTTCCCTTTATTTTTCGACCTGTACCCACAAGACTAAAAGACTATGGCAGTATATACCAAGCGTGATATTATCCAGCAAAATATGTCAGAAAATAAACTGAGATTTTGGCGGGTATGGGATGATGAACAAAAAAAAATTGCGGAAAGTTTCGCGGCATCACTTTCACCTGAAGAGTCATATAGTAAGTTGCTGGACGTACTGGATAGCGTCACAGGTTCGTATGTTGTTGTTCGACTATTCGCGGCCAAACCAAACACTAAAGAGGACGGCGAAAGTAAAGCGGGTAATGTAGTCGGCCAAAATACTTTTACATATCGTGTCGCTATCGGACAGAAAGAAACGGGCGTACAAAATCCCCTAGCTGGCGTCGATTTTGCCGGCATTTTTGGCAAGGTAACGGAACTCCAGGCACAGATTGGAGAGCTTAAACACCAAAATGAGATTGCGGAATTAAAGCGCGAAATAGCGGGATTGCAAAAGCCACAAACAAAGAACGCCCTGGAAACTCTTATTGAAAAAGCATTAGACAAATATTTGTCGGCTGATTTTAAAAAGAAAGTGAATACAGAGGCACCAGCGGCACCCGTCGCAGATAAACCAATCAATAAGGCCGCCGAGGATCTTGGCGGGCACCAGGACGGACAGCGCGTTATAGTCGATAGCGTTTCTAATATCGCTGATGTCATGGGCGATAATACGCTTGATGTTATCGGCGCCCTGGGAGATTTTGCAAAAGACAATCCCGCGGGATTTAAAGAGTACGCGCAAATGTTGTTAGATGCTAAAAAATAATTGCATAGCGTAAAGGTTTCCCCGCTGAAAGCGGAATGTATTAAACTATGAGTAATGACAGAACAGGAATACAATACTAAAATGGATAGGCTGGATAAAATGGAGAAAGATTTAAACGCGGGCACTGATGGCGCCGACGTTCTTAAATTGGCGGGCGCTGGTGTTACTGGCGTTTATACACTTCATGCTATTGATACAAATCAATATACAAAGGCGAAAGTTAGCGGCGCCGTCACTGTCGGTCTATTGCTTTGGTATTTTCTTCCTAAAGTCAATTTAAAGGGCGGTAATCCTTTCGGGGATGATTGGGGCTGGCCCAATCAACAGGACGGCACTAAAAGCGGCTCAGATGCTACTAAGAATGATAAAACAGATAGCACGACTAACAACGTCCCGAATATGAACCAAAGCGATAAACCAGCCGACAAAGGATATTTGCCCGCGCCTGATGATTGTATAGTAATTTTGAAAGATGGCACCAGCCGCCCCTGTACAGATGCAGAGGCCCGCGGCCAGGTAAACGGAATAGGACAGAATTTTAATAAAGCCACTGATTTTATCAGCGCTTATAAGGGCCTACTTAAATCGGAATCTCTAAAGAATAATATTAACCCTGGTGTAATCATTGGCCTGGCCAGGTTAGAAAGCACATACAAAGATTCAGACGGCGCCTGGACGTTCGGACAGCATCCGATTGCATTGAATGCAAATAACTTTTTTAATATCAAAGCTGACGCCAACTGGCGCGGTGATTCGTTCGCGTGGGGCGGGGAAATGTGGCGCTATTATGACAGTATTGAGGACAGTATAAAAGACGCTTATGCATTCCTGGCCACAAATAGCAGATACAGGAACGCGGGACTATTTACGGCCCTGGACGCGGCCAGCCAGGCCGACGCCATCGCCCGCGGCGGGTACAATGGCACAGCGCCCGCTGATATACAAAAATATAGCGCGGCCCTGGTGCCAGTCGCACAGGACAGCGTGACGCAATATAACGCACTCCCTGACCTGTATTATCCTATTCAGACGGGCAACATCGGCGGCGGTATCATTGCCAGCGCTTTATTTATTGCCCTGGCCGCCGCCGCTTATAAATCCAAACGTAAAAAATAACACCATGATAGCAATCGTAACACATCCTTTCGGCGCCGATTTATTGTTCATCCTGGACAATGAAGTAATATCTTCCCATTTCGTGCAGACTGACCACGTGGCGGGACTACTTCGCAACGCGGCACCTATCGACCTGGACAAAGTGGATAAGGGCTTAAAATCGCTCTTATTGAATAATTCGTACACCAAAGACATAGACGAGGTTTACGAATACACAACAAACGTAAACAACGCCAGCCAGCCAGTTAAACAACTGGCGGCGGCAAAGAAAGCGCCAGCAAAAAAAGCGGCGGCCAAATCTCCAGGAACAAAAAAGAAGTAGCATGAACATAGATAGATTAATAACCTGGGAGAATCCCGAACAACTGCAAACTGATAATATCAGTACAGCCAAAACAGTTCACACTGATTGCGCCGATTTATTTATCGTGAACCTGGGGGCAACAACGGCTTTTGTAAACGGGTTCCCGCTGGCGCCAGGTGCGACTTTGTCGCTAGGTTGTAACCAGCACGAAATAAACCATACAAACCTATCTATTAAAGCGGCGCCGCCGACGCCTGGCGGCTCTGATGGCGTTTGGATATGGAGAAAGAAATTTATTAATGAGCACGTAGATAAAACAGCATAATATGAGTTATAGCGGATATACGCCAGGCGTCGGCGGCGGTTACTGGATGGTACAGCCTGGCACGGTTCCCGCCAGCATTGTGCAGACTACCAGCGGCGGCGCTATAATCCAAACCGCTGGTTTTACAATGGGCGCCCTGGATAATAGCGCGGGCGTCGGCGCGTTCGTTTCTTCCTTTCCTACTAGCGCGCCAGCGGGAACGGCGGTACAGGCTACTATTGCAGTTGTAGACAATCAAACGCTGGCGCATTTAATTTTAAATGAACCCGTACAGCTGGCATCATACATAAACCAGGACGTTAGTAGTTTTGAAATTGGTGTATCTGATGGTAGCACCAGCATAGAAAATAAAATTTTCATAGAACCAACTCAGATACGGCTATTGCATACTGACGGGCCACTGGTGCAAATAACTATCGACACTGATAACTTGATAGGCGGCCGCGGAATAGGCGGCCAAATCTTTGCAATAAAATCAGATGGCCGTATATGTACAAATCAGTTTATTGCATCGCCATCGGTCGCGCCAGCTCTTATCGGTCACGTTATACTGTACGATACCACAGGCGCGCCAATCGGCAAAGTAGGCGTTTTTTAAAAGCTGGTGAATAGGTATAAATAGCAAGGCCCGTATAATGATATACGGGCCTTTTTTTGCATATGCTGGACAGGTTTCCAATCCGTCCGACAGTGTAAAGATATAAACTTTTAATCTGCGAACAACTCAGGCCCTGGCGGGTACATTCCTAATATCGGTTTGCGTTCCACGGTAAAACAAATAACCGTGCAATTATTACAAATTGCGTCGGCGTCTGCCATACTTCGCGCGTCGTATATTTTAGCCTGGTGCGGGTTCGTAGTCATGGCGCCGTCAGTATCAATATAGAATACTGTTTTTACTACGGTTCGCGTCGCGTAGTATCGCTTTAATCTTTCTTCGCTCATATCTCTATGTCTTTAAGGTTAGGCTGTGACGCGCAATTAAATTGAATACCTTTTTTTTGTATCCCGTCTTTCATACCACTGCCGATAGTAATATTAAAATGCGGGCAATGTTCGCCACACGGGAACGGTGATACCTGCATACTGCCAGGCTGGCCCTGGAGGCGCGGCGGTATCTGTATTGCCAGCGGTTGAATAAAAGGGCAATTCATTTGTTTGCCGTCCGCGGTTCTTTCCAGGGCCCGCTGTCCTGTGAGCTGGTGTAGCTCTTCGCTTAGTCTGTACATTGGTCGTTTGTTTTTTATGATTAAGAAATATTGCATAGCGTAAAGGTTTCCCCGCGAAGCGGAATGTATTATTTATCTAGGTCGTTAGTTAATTCTTTCGCGGCCAGCATGAGGCCGAACCCGTAGGCCGTACCAAGCAATCTAACCAGCCATATAGGCGCGCCCGTTCCTTTCACCAGGATAACGAACCCATACAACGAAAGAAGATACACAGCCAAATAACACACGATTTTTAAATGTGATAATTTCACAATGCTTCTTTTTTGATGCCGTTTTTAAATTTAAAATCTTCGATATAATCCTTGCAATCACGCCTGTCGGCACATTGCCAGTATGTGACTAAAGAATATCCGAAGTTGTCCCAGGTAGTCATTTTTTCGCTACTCATTCGACGTTTGCAATACATACAATAATGCGCTTTGTTTCTTTTCCTTTCCATGCTCCAAATCTAAACCCTTTAATTTAGTCCACCAAATTTAGTGGACTATTTTCTCTAAAAAAATTTTTTTTGTCCCCTTTGTTCGATTCGCGCGGGGCGGGCGCTGTCCTTTTTAATACGTTAGAATATGTGCGGAAAGGGCCGCCCTTAATAGCTTTGAGGTCATGAGCTATTAAAGGCGCTAATGAACATACGACAGCCGTCGCTGACCTGGAATATAGTTAGCGGCGTTCCATCGGTGACACTAAACCAATTTTCTTTATGCCAGGTAAACACGTCAGTTAATGGCCGTTCGGGTTCGATGGCGGCGGCCACGCTCTCCAGGAGCGCGTTAATATCTCCATCCATTGCGCCCGTTAATTCCTTGTATAAAAGATATTCCTGGTATGCCTGGCCAGTCTTATCTTTTGGCGCCCTGGTGACAAATCCCGTCACAGTGACGGAACGGACGCCCTGGGAGGCGTCGAAAATTGCATCCAAAACTTTAAGCGGAACCTGGCGCGCGCCGTTCTTATTTTTTACCAGGAGCTTAGTTGAATATTTGAATAGCTCCATTTCGGTGCCATCTTTGCAGGGCGTGACGTGCTGGCCAGCACGTTCCGCTATGCCTTGAAATTCTTTAAGCCAGCATTGTATAATTAATTCCCCTTTGAGGCGGCCCGCTGTTATTTCACCACGATTAAATAGGTCGGTATATATAGCCAGGTCGGCCAGGTTAAAACCCTGGTTAGTCCATATGGAACGGAATTGAATTAAAGACATTGTGCCGTCTATCTTCATGTGAATGTGTGGCCTGGCGCCGCGGCTGTCCTTTGTCGGGATGCATTCGTAAGCGCGTACGCCTTTTATCTTTAGTCCATACTTGCGGAACATATCGGCCACGCGCCGAAAGTGTTTGAACATTTTACGCTGAGTGTATCGGATTTCAGATATGAACGTTTCACGGTTCATATCTTCTGTGCAGTCGATACAGTTTTTTATTGTCAGCGTGACAAATTGGGCGTCTTTAAGATGCTCGGAAAGTTGCAAATATTTGTTTATCAGTTTGCCCGTTCTTATCCGATTGCATACCAGGCACCACTTCGCGCCGCAATAATGAGACGTGAATTTTTCCCCTTTCTGCATTATTTCGCGGGCGCAATTCATCGAACGGAAATACTTGCCTTTCATCGGTGTATCGAGGTCGTATAAATTGCGGGATAGTGCTAAAGATAAAAATTTTGCTTTGGCGCGCCGCTTTAGTAGATTGTCTTTTGTGGCGGGGCTTAACTGGCCGTTATTCAATGGCGGCGCCGATTCCTGGACGGCGCTCANTCCTTCTATTTTTGACCAGGATATGACCGCCGCCCTATTCATTGCCGTGACATTAAATAGATTGAGCAAACAAGTAATAGCGAAAAAATAATTATTAGCGCCTGGAGTGTGGCGCGCCGCTCTTTAAAATTTCTTTTGTATATTTGCATCGTATGAAGTTTATTGATACGCGCTTTACTTTCCAGGT
>JGI24890J29729_1001493_pt1 | contig 10407 bp, 6 predicted proteins | sample FreactcultureFD7_FD_29729 | JGI IMG/M metagenome (IMG submission 29729)
AGGCATCGTTATCACCCCCGGAACAGGCATGATTGTTGCCGTATCGTATAGTTGAGGTCGCCATGCCATTGTCTCCCGGTAAATCACAAAAGACGATCAGCAGCAACATAAGCGAAATGATTCATGCGGGTCATCCTAAAGATCAGGCTATAGCTGCGGCGTTAGAAACGGCCCGTCATACAAAGGCGTTTGGCGGACCTATGCCTAAATTTATGGAAAAATCTGTTAAACAGCCCAAAATGCCTCGATTGTTTAGCGGTCCAATTCATAGTCCCGTTGCCGGTCGCACAGACCATTTACCCATGCACGTACATTCCGGCTCTTACGTTATTCCTGCCGACATTATTTCGGCAATGGGCGAAGGCAACACGATGGCGGGGTTTAAAGCCGCCAGAAGGATATTTGGCGGCACACCTTATGGCAGAACGGGCAATGTTTATGGGGCAACTTCTGCACCTTACGGCATGGAAATGCCGCATAAAGCACATGGCGGTGAAGTAAGGCCGGTTCCAATCGTTGCAGCCGGCGGCGAATATGTTATTCATCCAAGAGATGTGATAAGGATTGGAAATGGTAGTCTCGATAGAGGCCATCAAGAGCTTGATAAGTTTGTGAAGAAAATGCGCCGAAAGACAATTAAAACTTTACAAAAATTGCCTGGCCCAAAGAAAGATTAAGCAATGACTGTTGAACTAAAAATTCGCGTTGCTGTTCCAGAAGATGTCCATGAAATCATGGATCTTGCTTTATCGGCTTGTGGCGAAAACGGTTTTGTTGATCCCAACCCTCAAAAACTTTTGGCCGAAATTTGGCCGGCTCTTCATCGCGATCATGGGTTAATTGGCGCTATTGGGCAACCTAATGGCATAATTGAAGGCGTTGTCCTTCTTCGTGTTGGTTCTATGTGGTATTCCGACAATCCTGTTTTAGAAGAAAAAGCTATTTTTATTCATCCTGATTTTCGGTCCGCCAAAGGTGGCAGAGCTCGCCAATTATGTGAATTTTCAAAGCAAGTTGCCGATTCTCTTGGCATACCTTTAATTATTGGCGTTCTTTCTAACCATCGTACAGAAGCTAAAGTGCGTCTTTACGAGCGGCAATTTGGCAAGCCAAGTGGTGCATTTTTTCTGTATGGCGCTCATACAGGCCAGCATACGATGACGGAGCACTAAAATGGGCGGGAAAACCTCACAATCAACTAATCAGGTTACTATCCCACCAGAAGTTCTGGCACGGTATAATTCGGTCAATGCTACGGCTGAACAAGCTGCCGCAACTCCCTTTCAACAATATAGTACCGATCCAAATGCTTTTGTTTCGCCATTAACGCAACAACAGCAAACTGGTATTTCGGGCGTTAACCAATATGCCAACGCAGCCCAACCCGCATACGGCGCTGCCATGCAAGGAACGGCTCAAGCTTTTCAAGGTTATAATGCCCCTAATTACGCTGCCGGCGTACAGGGTTATATGAATCCTTATTTGCAAAATGCGATGGGCGCTACTGCTGCTCAATTGCAAAATATTAATCAACAGCAACAACAGCAATTGCTTGGCCAAGGCATAAGCCAAGGTGCTTTTGGTGGTGATCGTGGCAAAGTAGCTCAAGCCGCATTAATGAATCAACAGAATCTTGCGACGGGTAATGTGTTGGCTAATATGGCCAACCAAGGTTATCAGTCTGCTGCTCAAAATTATCTTACTGGTCTTGGCCAACAAGGCTCTCTTGCCAATCAATTTGGCATTTTAGGTCTTGGCGCACAATCGGCGGGCCTTGCTGGCGCACAAGCTCAAATCGGCGCGGGTACACTTGGACAGCAAACCAATCAAGCTGGGCTATCGGCACTATACAATCAATTCCAACAACAACAAGCTTACCCCTTCCAGACGGCTCAATTCTTGGCCAATATTGCCGAAGGTACTGGAGCTTTGTCGGGTTCGACAACGACATCAACGCAACCTATGGGGTTATTTGGTAATCTTTCTGATGAACGCGCCAAAGAAAATATTGAGCCAATTGGTAAAACATTCGACGGCCAAAATATTTATAAATTCAATTATAAAGGCGAGCCTAACGCGCAAGTTGGTCTTATTGCGCAAGACGTGGAAAAACGTAATCCAAATGCCGTCCATGAGCAGGGCGGTTTAAAATATGTTGATTACGATAAAGCTACGGCTAACGCCGCTCATCGTGGCCATTTTTATAATGGCGGCATTATTCCTTCGTCTATGGGCGGTCAGGTCCATGAAGGCCATATGGGTGAGATGTATGCCTATGGCGGCATGGCCCGTGAGCATCATGCCGATGGAAGTGCTGTAGGTGAAGCAGATCCTATGCAAGCCGCTCTTGCAGCTCAACGGGATGCGTTTGCTCCTTTCGCCGCCAAAGGTATTTATGGTCAGGCTGCTGGAAGCTTGCCTGGCGGGGGTAAGGGCATCGTTCCTGCCGGATCTGTTCCTGTGCATCAATTAATGATGGCAAATCCTGCGCATCAACAGAATGATAATACAATTCAAGAAGCCGCTAGTTTGGCCCGTTCGGGTAAAGAGCTTTATGGCGATTACAAGGGACTTAAAGAGATGGTGTCGCCTACGCCGACAGATCTTAGCCAGTATCCTTTGGCAGAAGCCGGAACGCCTATGCCTACCGCCCGCCCAGAAGATCTTTATCGTGGTGGTATTGCCCGACTCCCTCGCGAAGATGGTGGCGATGTGCCATATAGTTCTGATGATCCTATGGAAAAGGTTGTTAAAAGCGGAGAAAAAAGCCCTGCCGAATTAAAGCTTGCGCAAGCTTCGCCAACAACGGCGCCTGGCGGTGGTGGGCTTGGTGATATTGCCGCGCTTATGAAAGTAGGGCAAACGGCAGCGGAAGCAATTCCTGCCGTCATGGCCATGTTTGCTGCAAGAGGCGGTGCTATTGACCGCGAACATCACGATGGCAGCGAAGGCAATGTGGTTGGCGATGATGGCGGTCTTGATAGTAAGCTGCAATATAAAATTGCACCGCAACCGCTTTCTGAAATGGACCCCGTACAACAGCAAGTTGTAGAAGGCATTTATGGTGGCGAGAGTGGCGGCAAATATAATGTTTTAAACGGCGGTGAAGAATTTGATCCGTCACAAGGTCATCCGCATCGTGTTGGCAAGGGTGGCGAGTCTACGGCTGCTGGCGCTGGTCAATTTATCGGCGAGACATGGGATCGCGTAACAGGTGGCGCTCCAATGACGCCGGCCTATCAAGATGCCGCTACATGGAAGCTTGCTCAAGACGATTACCAAAAACGTACAGGGCGAAATCTTAAAGCGGACGTTGCAGATCAAGGTTTTTCGCCAGAAATTAAAGCAGCTCTTGCCCCAACATGGACTTCTCTCGGAGAAGGCAAGCCATCGCGGCAGGTTGCGCAACAAACGCCACCAACGGGTATTGCTGGTGGACAAGCAAACCAACCTAGTCTTTGGGATAAGCTATCAAGCGAAGATGTTATTCTGCCAATTTTGTCAGGTCTTGGCACGATGGCGTCATCCAATAGCCGTTACCTTTTACCGGCCCTATTACAAGGCATTGGCGGTGGCGCTCAAACGTATATGCAGCTTCAAAAACAACAAAGCGAAATTGCCAAAAATACGATGGGACTTGCTGCTTCTCGGTTCACACCGATTGGCAATGGCCAGTATTTTGATAAGATTCAAGGCGATACGGTCGGAATGGGCGAGTATCAACGCCGTTTGGCTTCAATGCCAGGTATGTCGAAATACATGGGCGCAATAAGCGCACAACAGCCTACAGCGGGCGGGATTGCTGCTCCTACTCCTGCTGCTGCCGAAGCTCCTGCCGCTGGTATTGCAGCGCCTAAACCTGCTGCTGCGCCTTCTGCTGCGGCCCCTGCTGATCAAGCCGCTGCACAAGCGGCTGAAACGGCCAAAGCTGTTACGACGCCTCAAGCGGCTCCTGCGGCTCAACCTGCTGCCGGCTCGGCTGGCATTTCTGATGCTGTTACTGGGGCATTGGCTGATGCTGAAAAGAACCCACAAGTTGCTACGTTAAGGTCTCAAGCCGCAAACTGGCAAGGCCAGATTGCTGATATTGAAAGCAAGTATCAGGCGGCGGCGGCACAAAGTTATATTCCGGCTCAAAAAGTTTTGGCTGAAAAGTATCAAACTCAATTACAATATGCCCGAGAAATGGCGAAGGATTTTACAACCCGCGCTGATGCTCGCGCTCAATTGATTGCACAACCTGCAATTGAGACGGCTAAGTCAACGGCTACGACGGAAGCCTCTAAACAGGCTGAATTGAAGTACGCGCCACAGATCAAGCAAGCTGAATTGCAATCAAGCGTTATTACGCCTGAGCTTTATAAGACCAACATTGCGACGAGAACGGATGCCTACAAGCTGGCAAACGAAGCGACAAATGCCATCAATCAGTCCAAGCAAATGATGGATCTTATGTTTGACCCGCAAACAAGAGAAACCGTCATCAACGGCGGTCCATTGGGCGAAACTTTGGCTAATAGTGCGGCTGTTCTCAAACAAGCCGGCTTTAGTGATGGTTTCATTAAAATGTTTACCGGAACAGATCCTGCTAAGGCTCAAGATCTTGAGAAGCTTCGCACCGCGTTGGGTACTGAAATTGCGCGTCAAGACATGGGACCAGGCAATCAAGTTCGCCAGCAAGAGTTCTTGCGATTCTTGCAGACAACCCCAGGCATCCAAATGCTGCCTGAAGCGTTTAAGTTTATCAATGAGACGATGATCCAGCCGAAGGCTAAGGTCGCTCAAGGCGCTTATGAAAAAATCAAAGCACTTGATCCGACAAAAGACGATCTGCAAGGCGCTTATTATGAATACCAACGGGACAATCCGTGGTATCGTCCACAGGCAACAGCACCCGCACAAGGCGGCGCTCAACCAACGGCGGCACAGCAAGTATCGCCAGACGTTAGAGCGGCAGCACAGGCGGAATTGGCGAGACGTAGAGCGGCACAAGGAGCGCAATAATGGCCGAAGGTATGCCTGATTTTAGCTCCATGTCCGATGAACAATTGCAAGCATTGGCTGGTGGCCAAGCTCCTACGGCAACTCAACCTGCTCCTGCTGCACCAACGCAACAGGCAATGCCTGACTTCAGCAAGATGACCGACCAAGAGCTCGAAGCTATGGCGGGCCAAGGGAAAGCGCTTTCAAATGTAGTTGGCGAAGGAACAGAATCGGCACTTAAAAAAGGCGCCGCGACTGCTGCAATTAAGGGCGGGGCGGGCATTCTTGGTATGCCTGTTTCAATTATGCAGACGGGCGATTATTTAATGGCTCGCGCACAACAAGCGTTTACCGGAGAAAAGGCGGAAGACATTCTTGCTCGTCAAGAAAAGGACCGGAAAGAATTTGCTGCAGCGCACCCATATTTAAAATATCTTGCTGATCCTATGAATTTCTTACCTTCTCAAGAAGACATTCAAGCGCCTATTTTGGAACGTACCGGCGAGTATAAGCCAACATCTGGGTTGGGTAAGGCTGCAATGGCCGGTACTGAAGCTGCTGTTAATATTGCTGGAACATTAGGTCTTGGTGAAATTGGCACAGGCGCGAAACTGATTAAGGCCGGCGCTGGATTAACTCCGACATTTATCGACACTGCGACTAATGTCGCCAAAAACGCCGCTAAAGTTGCGCCTACCGCATTTGCCTCTGGCGCTGCTGGCGAAGCTGCAACCGAAGCCACCGGCGACCCGCTTGCCGGTCTTGCTGCCGGTGTAGCTGTTCCTACCATTGGCGGTAAAGTTGTTAGCGGCGTTACAACGCCTGTTAAAAAATATCTTGCCCCAATCATGCCAAGTCAAAGAGCTGGTATTGCGGGTGAGAAACTTCTTAGCCAAGCTACAAACCCCGAAGAAACGATTGCAGCGGGCCTTATGCCGCCTCGACAGGGTGCTTATGGCCCTGAAACGCTTGGCGAAACAACAGGCGACGTTGGCCTATTACAAGCGCAGAAGGTGGCTCGCACAACAAGCCCGCAATTTGCGGCTGCTATGCTCGAACGTGAAGGCCAACAGAATGCTTCTCGGTTAGGTGCTATTCAAGGCATGGCTCCTGAAGCCGCAGACGTTATGAAGCCAAGTGCAGTACTTGCGCAACATCAAGCTAATATTGATTCGGCGGAACAAGCGGCTATTCAACATTTAACGGATCATGCCGACACTATTCATGCGTCTATGCCTGAAGGCGTTGCGCCAGAAGAGACCGGATCTGCATTGCGTAACTTACAGCAAGAAGTGGCTAACGCTGCTCGCGATACGCGGTCGGATCTTTACAAAGCCGTTGATCCAGATGGAAAGCTTACGGTCATCACAAAAGGTGCTGCACAGGCCGCAAAAAATTTGCAGTCATCAATTGATCCAAGCGTTACCATTGCAAGCCCCCATGCGGCCCCTATCATTAATATGGTGGCAAATCTTTCTGACGTTACGCCGTATAGCAAGTTGATCGAGCTGGATAAAACCATTAGCGCCAAAATGGCAGAAGCCAATCGTTCAGGGGATTACATTGGCAATGGCCAATTGCGGCAGATGAAAAAAGCAGTGATGGATGATATAAACAACGCCGTTGATAACCAACACGCTTGGGAACAGGCCGGCGTTCAAGAAGGTCGTATTGATCCGGCAAATACGATTGCTGAAAGGTTTAGGCAGTTTGGAACAAATCTCACAGGAACTGCCGGAGAAGCAGGTGGAGAAGGTGCTGCTAGAGCTGCCGCCACAGGAACGACCGGCTTTCCTCCAGCGGGCGTGGGTGAACGCGCAGGAGGCGAGGGACTTCGAGGTGCTGAAAGCAATCAAGGCGTACAGGGACCAAAGCAAACGCCTACCAGCTTTGAAGGTGATTTAAATAATTACACGATTTATCACCCGAAGGGACAGCTTCAAGCTCGTTACGAATTGGTCGATGCGAAGGATCTTGTAACATCGCATGATACGGATTTCCGCGAAAACCCGAATTATCCGCAAGAGCTGCAAAGCCGTGATCGTGGTACGGTCAATTCGTTGAGGCAAATCAATAAAATTGCCAATGAGCTGAACCCCGAATGGCTTGGCCCTTCAAAAATGTCTGCTTTTGGCGCCCCTATTGTCGGGCCAGGCAATATCGTGGAAAGCGGCAATGGGCGTACACTTGGCATCAGCAAGGCTTATGATTTAGGCAAGGCCGAACACTATAGGCAGTGGCTGGAAAACAACGGATACAATACGACCGGCATGGAAAAGCCGATGCTAATCGCCCGTAGAACGTCTTCCATGACGCCTGAACAACGGCAAATTTTTACCGAATCTTCTCAGCCATCGTCGTTTGGTTTGGGCATGAATGCCGGCGAAAGAGCTACATCTGACGCCAAAATGATTTTGAATATGAGGACGCCTCTTGAGCCTGGCGAGATTTCATCCGCTGCAAATAGGCCGTTTGTTCGTGAATTTTTGTCTAAACTTCCTCCAAACGAACAGGGCAACATCCTTGACGCCGACGGCGTGTTATCGGCTGATGGCGAACGCCGTATAGCAGCGGCTGTTACGCACCGCGCTTATGGCGACAGCTCCTTGATCGACCGTGCTTTTGTCAGCGGCGACAACAACATGAAAAATGTTACCGGCGCCTTGGCGGACACTGCTGGTACTTGGCATGAAATGCGTCAGGCCGCTGCTAATGGTGAGATTCCAGCCGAACACGATATTACCAAAGAGGTTATGGATACGGTCAAGCAGATTATGCGGGCCAAGGACGAAAACAAAACAATCGGCGATATATTTACGCAAACCGATATGTTCCGCGATCCGCAGTCTGAAGCAGTCAGCAAGATCTTTTCGCCTGATGGAAATAGGCTTGCCGGTCGTGCCAAGATTGCTGAAAACCTTCAAAATTACGCAGAACAGGCACTTAAAAATCGCACCGAACCAACGATGTTTGGTGAAGGGTTGCCACCTGTAAAGACGCAAGACATTCTTAACAACATTGTTGGTAAGATTGAAAAAGAAACGCCAACGGTTGAACAAGCTGCTGTACCGGCGGGAGAAACCGAAGTACCGGCTGCTCCTAAAGAAAAAGCCCAACCGTTTCTTACGCCTAACTTTGAAGAAGCTGCTGCAAATCGTTTGGCAGAAGCCAAGAAGGCTCACGCCGACTATGCCCAGACCTATCGCAAAGGTCCAGTTGGCCAGATCCTAAAAGAAGACGGATTCCAAGGTCAGTACAGGACGCCTGATTCGGCAGTGGCCGGCAAGGCATTTACGACTGGTGACAAGGGTTATGAAACGACAAAGGCGTTTATTGATGCCGCCAAACGGGCGGGCGTTGATAATACTTCCGAAGTGGTTTCTACTTTAAAAGATATTGCCGTTACCCGTTTGCGCGACATGATGAAGGGCGCCGATTATTTGTCGCCAAAGGTTCTTCAGCAATGGCAACAAAAATACGCCCAATCGTTGCGGGCTATTGAGGAAGCATCGCCAGGCTTTATCAAACAATTTAGCAATATGGCTGATGCAACTGATGCTATCGCTAAAGCTCAGGCTCGCGCTACAGGATTGGCCAAATCGTCTTCTGTCGGTGTTGCCGGCAAATTGATTAATGCCAATACGCCAGATGAGGTTAAATCCGTCGTAGGAAATATGATCCGTGCATCTGATGGCCCTACCCAGATCAAAAATTTAATTACTCGGATTAAGCAAGATCCATCCTTACCGGCTCAAGAGGCTATTGACGGGCTGCGCCGCGCTGGCGTTCAGCATATGCTTGATACGTTAACCAACGCCGGAATGTCGGGGGATAGCCATATTTTGTCGAGCGCCAAGCTCCGCAATTTTATGAACAGCAACCGCGATTCTCTTCGTGCGCTTTATGGCGATGAAGGTTTGGCAAATATGAATCGGTTATTGGCCGACTCAGAACGGACGCAACAGATGCTTGACGCCGTTAAAGTTAAATATGGATCTGACACGGCTCAAAACAAATCTTTTATTGCCAAAATGATGGAAAGCGGTGGTCATCATACGACGGTCGGCGGAGCATTTGCTATTGCGGGCCTTGAAGCCTATCAGCATTTTGGTTTGACGGGAGCTCTTGGCGTAGGAGCTGCTGCCGCTGCAAAAGCTTTAATTGGCAAACTGCGGACTAACGGGATTGAGAGCGTCAACAAACTATATGAAGAAGGTTTGCTTAATCCTCAAATTGGTGCAGCCATGATGCAACGTGCTTTAGATGCCCGTGGCCAGCTCAAGATCGACGCCCTAAACAAGCTTCTAACAAGGGTGGCGGCTACGACAGAAGGCGTTATGCGAGCCCACAAGGATCAGGAAGACAAACGGGAAGATTTACTGCAACGCAAAGCTTTAGGCCGTGCGTCTGGTGGTCGTGTGTTTGATATTTCGGATCGGCTCGTAAAAGCGGCGGAGCAAGCTAAAAAGGCCGAAAGTAATCAAACTGAAGCGATTCTTGATGTGCCGGATGATATTGTTGCCCATGCTCTTAATGCGGCACAAGCGGCAATTTAATCTTTTTCTTCTGGTTCTAATTCTGTTCGGTAGCACAAATTTGCATGATCGTGGCAATATGATCCTCGGTCTATGTTTTTACCGCAATAAAAAACTTCTTTGTGCTTAGGGGTGTTAAGAATATATCGGCAAGATAATAGGGTTAATTGGTAGATTAATAAGCCTGGCGGGGTTGGCGGTATCCTATATCGTTTGGTGTAGGAGCGTGGCACGATCAGTCACCAACCCAATGTTTGTCTCGGACAAGCAATTTAATTGCTGATATTGTTTTTTCTTGTGCAACGCACTTGTCTAAAGCGCGTGACAATTGAGCTTCCAAAGCATCAATCCGATTTTTTAATTCAATAACATGATCAATTGTAGTTTGATCGGCATGGCGGTCATTTGGGCCATAAGGTCCAAGCCATTGAATATCATTAGCTATTTTCTTACTGCGGAATCCAACCATTATTTTTATCTTTCACTTCTGATTCGTAATTTGCGCGAGACAAGAAGTAATCCATATGAATGCCTCTTTCGTCAAGCATTCGCCGTGCGGCCATGTAAGCCCGACTGGCATAAGCTTCTTTATATTTTAATTCTGATATTTCTTCCCGCAGCTTAAAATTTTCTTTTTCTAAGTTAATTATACGATTTTTAATTTGTTCTATAAGATCTTCCATCACTTTTCCAACCTCATTTGCATCATTGACACGTTTTCCTGTAGCCTCACTTGCGGGTTTGGCCACGTCCAGCATTCTCCTGTGTCATCTTGAAAACATACCCACAGCAGGTGCGCTTCTTCTCCATAATCAAGAAGAAAATGTGCTTTGGCTTTACCTTTAGGTGTCTCAAGAGGGATTAAAGGTGATAATTGAATTAACGTTGC
>JGI24890J29729_1001495_pt1 | contig 10393 bp, 8 predicted proteins | sample FreactcultureFD7_FD_29729 | JGI IMG/M metagenome (IMG submission 29729)
GTGGTTGTCCCTGCAGATGCTGTACTCGTAAAACCAAATAAAAAGTTGTTTGCGCTTACATTTGAATTGGCATCTTTGACAACAACACCACTTGCGGCATTGGTTGCATTACCTAAAGCAGTTAAAACACCAGTTCCTGTAGTTGTTGTGCTTGGAGCGGTGCCTGCACCACCACCAATCATCAAAGCATTACTGGCCAAAAGAGCACTAGATGCCCATGTGCTTGATGAACTGAAGTAAACAATACCGCCTGAAGTACCTGCAACCGTTAGCGCAGGTGTGGTGGTTGGAGATGCAACTGAAATCAATCCGCCTGTAAAACCTACTGATGTTACTGTGCCACCGCCTGTAGCGTTAATTGTGATTGCGGATGAACCGTTATATATCGAACCCGTATCAAAAGTGATACCTGTGCCTGCTGATAAACTAAATAAAGTTCCACCAAGAGACACACCCGATATTGTACTATTAGATAAAGATGAATTACCGATATTGCTCAAGGCATTTGAAGCGCCACTGATGGTTTTATTAGTCAACGTCTGACTGCCTGTCAAAGTAGCAACTACAGTTGTATCAATTGCAATAGTGCCTGTAGAGGTAATAATCCCGCCTGTTAGACCTGTTCCCGCAGTAATTGAGGTGACCCCAGAGCCTGCAGATAAACTTGCCCATGAGCTTGCGCCATAATACTCTAACAACCCTGTGTCAGAATTGTATCTAAGAGTACCGCTTACGGGTGAAACTGACCTATTAGCGCTACTACCTGTAGGCAAAGCTACACCAGCGGTTCCTGGGAGCACGGGATTATTTGAAATCCCGATGGTAGGGTAAGTTCCGCCTGAAGCATTGCCGTTTGCTACTGAAATTTGATTTGTGACGCCTGTGATCGTAATAGGTGACAGCGTACTTGATCCCGTTATGCTGACCAATCCCGTTCCCGCCAGATTAGCCATAGCAAGGGCTAAACCCGATAACGCTACGGTGGGATTACCCGCCGTACCATCATTATTTGTGATCGTTACGCCCGTACTGCCTGATTGAATTGAAACATTTGTCAAAGTACTAGAATTAGTTTTGACTTGAATACCCGTGCCTGATGTAACTAATGACGCCAGCGCCACCGAAGGGCTTATGGTAAATGTGTTTTGAGCCCCGCCGTCAGTGATTGAAAGCCCCGCTCCCGTGTTCAAATATCGACTATTCGGTAGCGTAGACTCTTTATTTACAGTAATAAAAGTTTGAGTCTGTGAAGGGCTCGCCGTAATATTTGCAACCGTAGTTTGTACCGTCTGTCCATTTTGAACAATCGGCACCAACTCTGTACCCGTAATAGCGCTCGGGGCAGTTGGTAATTGTGATATTCTTACGTCAGACATATTATGGGCTCAAATTATCAAGGTTACCATTCAATGGGTTTTGTGCGGTTTCAGGCGCTATGCCGAATTCACCCGCTGTGCTCGGAACCGCTGACTGATTGGCGTTGTTTACAACATTCGGATCAGTCGTTATTGCATCATTATACTGAGAAATGTCTGCATCGGGACGTGGAAATTTTATACTGATCTTTTCAGTCATCCGCATCGGTAAACGATAAGGATCACGCTCATCATTGCAACCGAACTTACACACCCTTAATCCTGGAATATTTCGGTCAGACTCAATGTCATCATACGCGCGCTTGAACTTGCATCGATCGCAAATCGCAATCGACAGCACCGAGTTCCCGCGCGTATTAAGCCACATGCTCATCTTGTATACACCGATATGTTAGGGGCTAGCATGATGGGCGACTTGTCGCGCTCTTCTTGCTCAGCCATGTTCCAGTATTTTTCAGCTTGGCCTTCGCAGTACGATATACGCTGAAGGTCAACTCCAGGTAATTCTAACGCCATTTCATGCGCAAGCATGTTTTGTATGGCCAAATACCAGCGTTGCGGGATCTCAATTGAACCTTGTAGCGAGCCTACATCCTGAATATAACGAGAACACCACGCGACGACTTGAATTGAGTATATTGCGGGTGAAGGCCACAGCGTCATAATTGGCTGCGTTGCAGTGCGGTTTAGCCAATATTGAAGCGGGTAGTTGTTTAAAAAGTTTTTGTTAGGGAGATTAACATAATCATCCCTATTCATACGCTGCATAGGTATTTCTGTAGCGTTCGAACCGAATACTACTTGAAAAACACCCATATTTGCACCTGAAGTCTGCAAAATGCGCCAGTAAGGTGCGGTAGCTGATGGGTCTAGGTCATTGTAGATCCACGTATTGTATGTCCAGCTTGTGGTAGTGGGTGTCAAAAGCGTCACCCACGTTGAATTGTCTTGTGAATACTGTATTTGATAATTAACCGTGCCCGTTATAGCAGGTAAAATACCTATCGTACCCATATAAACAGGGCTACCCGAGCCGTTATTGATACCAATATAACCCGTATTGCTTGTCAGTTGACATATATTCGTATATTGCCCATCAAAAGCATATGATGCATTACCTGAAGAACTGTTCGCGCCTGAAGTGTTTTGAGTTACTGTACGATAATTAGCGTTCAGAACATCATTCGTACCTAAAGGTAGATAATATTCGTACTGATCAGGGATAGTGCCGTAAACATTTTTCTGAATACACCAGTATTGAATACCACGATTGGTTAAATTCGAAAGCAAATAGTAAAGCGAATCTTTAGCCGACGCAACTTGTTCATCAGTCAGCTCTTCAGCAAATTTCCCAGCCCGACGCGCACCGTGATCAATCAGTTGTTGAACGGTGATGACGGTAGTACTGACTGTTCCGCTTGTGCTCATTGAATTCCTTTACCAATTTGGACATTTCCACTTCTTGAGCGAAGCCTTTGCGCGCGGAGCGTCACCCTTGGCGTGTTTGACCACCCCGCTCATCCTAGCACAAAATGAATCTTTGCGAGAACCGCCTTCAGGCTGTGGAGCCTTGAGGTGGCTACCCGTCTCACGGTTGTATTTCTCGCGCCCTTTCGCAGTGAGCCCTGCGCCCTTCTCGGTTGGTCTTTTTTCACCCCGACCAATAGCTAGCGAAACGCCCCCGCCCTTTTTCTTTGCCGTTTTAGCTGATTCACGAAAAGCCTCAGCTGTCGGTGCGCCCTTAGAGCCGACTTTACGCATGTGTTCACCAGAGCCATGTTTGATTCTCTCTTGTTTAGCATGAATATTATCGTAAAGACCCCCATCTTTTTTACCCACTGAGCGTTTTACACTGTAAGCGATTGCGACAGCTTGTTTCTGCGGTTTGCCCGCATGTATCTCAGCTGACACGTTCTTACCGAACGCTTCTTTTGATTTGGATTTAATCAATGGCATAATTAAGCCTGTGACTCTTGCCAAGTGATACGAGCTTGAATATTTGAAGTTGTTGCAGTAAACGCTGATGCAACAACATACAAAATATCAGGACCATCGGGGTAAGTACCTGCTTGACCTGTTGGAACCGTATTAGATAACCCACCACCAAGAATACAATTACCAAACGATGACAACGCAGTCAAATCCAAAGTTGTTTGAGAGCCACCATTTGTGTAGAAGGCCGCAACTGACTCGCCACCAGTAATGGTCGTGCCCGTATTAGTATTTGTAGCAATTTGTACAATTGAACTGGTATTCGTACCGTTTTGTGTGGGTGATGTAAATGCGCTAAAGTTGCTACCAGTCACAATTCCATTCAAAACAAACTGAACAAGGAATGAATTAACCGTATATACAGCAAGCTCACGCAATTGCAATTGCAAACGATTAATAATTTCTTTTTGTCCAAGTGTACCCACAGTTCCATTGTCAACTGAAGGGGCTATACGAATAGCCATAATTGGATATGCAGTAGTTGCAGTAGTCTGTAAATTCGCTGTCATTCCATAGTTAAAGAACAATGAAACGTCATTGTTGAATCCACCGTCCATAACAACAGATGAACCCCAATGAGAAAGTGTTGCCGCAGTATCAGGAGATGCATACTCAACAGTCACAGGCGCTGTTGCTGAGTAGGTAAATGCCTGTGCGGTGGCCGATCCACCAGTTGCGGCGCGAACCACAGTCAATGAAGTAGCGCCAGTGCTAAATGCTGAATAGGTCATGTACTCGCATACACCAGAGATACCCGATGCAGTCACTTTAACTGTTCCACCTGCAGGATTAAANCCTGAAAGNTTTGCAACATTGATTGTTGTAGCAGTTGTAGTGATGCTTGAAGTAATCGTAGTGATTGGCAAAATACCTGCNTGNTCATAATGCGAAGGCAAGTTGCCTGAACGCATATAGGCAGAATAATTGACATTGTTGTTCTGGAAGTTNTACAAGTATTGGATTGTTCCACCNGTTGTACGTAAACCAAAACGTGCAACACCTGCACCATACCAAGAATAATCGATGTACCACATCTGCACTCTGGTCAAATCAAGGTTATAACCTGATGGATTAGATGCAGAACCCGAACCATCAAGTACGTCATACCACTGTGACTGAGGCACGCGCTGATCAATAGTTTTGGAAACAATAGCGTTTGCAATTGTTACACCACGATACTCATTCGTTATATACATTGATGTATCAGACAAGATTGTCAATACACGCTGTGTTTGCCCACGAATTACAATATAGTCTCCAGGAACCAATTGAGTTGTAAATTGAGTACTTGAGCCTGTAACTAATGAACTATTCTGGGTTACAGATACTGTTCCTGTAATTTGATTGATACTATTGCGATACACTGCATACAAAGTTTGACCATCAAATTCAAAGAATAAACCATTTTGTAGATCACAGAAACCAACACGGTTTTTAGAACCATACCAACTATAAGGGCTCACGCGCAAAAACCCATTTGTTGAAGTAGCTGGGCTAGCGGTAGGTGTCAATAGACTGAATGTTGTATATGTGAAGACGTTTAAAGATGTTACTGTAATCTTAAAAATACCGTTATATGCGGTTTGATCAGCACCGAGCACTTGTACATAAGTACCAGTTGTCAAATTGTGTGGAAACTTGGTAGTAACCGTCACCGTATAACTAGACGATGTGATGTAGGGCTCAAGAATATACGGTTTTAAAATCGTACCAGTAGAAAATTGAACGCCTTTACCTGATTGGTAACGGAAATAACGCCGTGTCTGACGCATCAATTGCTGATTAGGTACAGCAGAGCCTGCGGTAAAGTTTACAGAACCATCAAATGCGCGTGACTCTACCCAACCTGATGGGCGAGCGAACAAGTTACTTTGACCTGCTGTATTGGCAATAGTCGTAGATGGCGTGCCATTTACATTGGTAAATGTAAAACTATTGGCCGTAGGGACAGTGGCCACAATTTGTGAGCCGTTGACTTGAGTTGCTGTAGATGGGCCAGTTGTTCCAGTTATAAAAATCAAAGAATTTGCAGACAATCCATGTGGATATGTTGTTGTCACAGTAACTACTGCACCAGTAAATGTAAATGCTGTAGTTCCAGTTAATGAAATACCTGAATTGCTATATGTATAGCCTTGGTATACATAAGTTGCTGTTGCATTCNAACAAGTTGCTGTTGTTACTTGTTGAGCCACTTGAACAGTAAATGATGTTCCTGCAGTCACACCTGCGACTACATATGCCCACCCATTTGCATTTGCATCAAGAGTATCTTCAATAAAAATTGAAGTGCCCGTTGCAATTGTCACATTTGATGAAGTAGTAATAACCAACTGATATAAATTACTTTGATTACCTGCAATTGCACTCACTGGCAATGCCGCAGTTGCTATGTAATATAAAGAAGGGCGATTGTTTTGTAAGGCCAATTGCTCCCACTTTGAGGGCTGTTGACCGTATTCAAAATCGGTATCAATTAAAGATTGAGGTGTAGAAACACGAAGCTTATCAACTGGATCATAAGCAGTGGATCTTTGTGCTTGTTGTAAACGTAACTGATTGTCAGTATTTGACGTTGGACCAGTGAAGACGGATAATTCAGACATGGTTAACCTCTATATTAAAAATAAGGGGGTATTTCACCCCTTATTTTAATTAATAATTACACTTACCGCCAGCTTTTTTATGCGTAGACATCTTAGTTGTATGATGCTTAGCATGACCGCCGTGTTTCATTGGATGAGCTTCCATTTTCTCATGACCATGATGCTCTTTAGCATGTTTGTGCATAGCTTTGTGGCCGTGCTCATCATGACCGTGAGTTGTATGATGCATTTTATGCTCATGACTAACATGACCACCATGCTTATAAGCGTCCAATTTTTTATCGATATCACCTGTGCCACCTTTTTTAGTGGGCATCTTCTCACCGTCGTTCATGTCGTTCAAGTAACGCTTGGCCACGCTTTGAGACACAGTTCCACCTTTAGCAAATTTATGCTCAGGCTTACCGCCGTGTTTGTAACCCTTGCCCTCAACGCCTGTGGTTTTAGTTTGTTTAGCTAAACCTTGTTTAGCTTCATGAACTTTATCTTGAACGTCGATTTTAGGTTTCAAAGCACTACGAGCTTGAAATGAGTCACCTTTAGCAGCAATGCCACCTTCAGCTTTATGCATCATTTTACCGCCGTGCTTGTACCCAGGAGAGCGCACACCTGCAGTTACGCGGTGTTTGTCTTCGCGAGTAGCTTCTAAACCACCCAAAAGACCGCCCATTTCGGCTGGACCTGCTTTAGGCGCGGGGCTTGAACCGCCTTTAGCCATGTGGGCTTTGCCGCCATGCTTAAGCCCGTGATGAGCCTTGCTCGCTTTCATGCTTTCGTGATGTTTGAGTTCTTTCTCAATTTTTTTCATCTCGTGCATTTCAGCTTTTTCATGTGCTTTTGACTCTCCGCCTTCAGCTTTACCGCCTTTTTTGCGCATCGTAGGTGCACCGCCCACCATAGGCATCTGACGTGCCATCATGGCGCGCTTGGCCATCATGGGGTTCATAGGTGCGCCCATAGCCCCACCCCCCATCATGTGTTTTTTATGCTCAGCATGTCCGCCTTTTTTCATCCCGTGGCCAACTTCATCAGCTCGGGGTTCGTCGGTGTACTCTTTAGGCTCACGACCAAATGATTTTTTCATTTTAAAGCTCCTTTAGGCTTGAGTGATGCCGAGCAAACCTGTTGCTGTGGCGTTGGGACCGACTTGAATAGCAGTCATACCCAAGGTCAACACTAAACGAGCTAGCCCGTTTGGAGTACCGCCAGGAGAATATGTGCCACGAACATCAGGGGTAACTGAACTTGAAACAAACTGGGGAACTATTGATGCGGCAGATGCCGTATAAGAACCCGTTGCGGTGATGTAGGTTTGAGACAAATAGTTAGCTTGGCTTGAAGACAAATAACCTGTTGATCCGCTAGCCTTAGTCCACCAGTAATTTGTACCTGTTGAGTAACCTGTTGGGGGCGTGCCCGTAATTTGAACGATTGTGCCGCTCTCAGGAGCGTAACCTACGGTCAAAACTCCAGGCGCAGCAATAGTCCAACCCGTTACAGCTTCAGTATTGTAATTAGTGGTATTGCTATAATAACCCAACAACAAAGTTCCTGAATCATTTGACAATGAGCCTGAAAACCTATTGCTTAGAATATATGCAAAATCACTGATACGTGCGGGAAGACCAAGAATCTTAGTCGTATCAACCGATACAGCCGCATTTACACCCGTTGAGAACGCGATCGAATAAACTTGGAAAAAGGCTTTACGACCATTTGTAGTCGTTGAAACCAATCCGCCCGTTTGAATGATCTCAGTCATAGGTTGACCGTAGTAATCATAGCCAGTGACTGTGACTTGAGCAGGAACAACACCTAAAGTGAAAGTCATTGTCAAAGTTTGACCGTCAGTAGCGCTAGTTACAACCGCTGCACCTGCTGTTGTAGTCAGGATGGCGGTAGTTGCTGTAACAGCAGTCAAAATGTAAGTTGTAGGGTTTGAGTAACCAGTAATTGAACCCGTACCACCTGCGGCACCAGAAACAACAACATACTGACCACTAAAAACGCTCGCATTAGACGTGAATGCGATTTTGCCGTTAGCGCCCGTACCCGACACAGTGACCGAAGCCAATGTAGCCGTGGTTTGTGTGCCCGTGGTCAATGAAACCGCGCGTGGGTAATCCATCTGAACGACAGTTGTGCCGTCAGTACGAATCACTTGAGAAGTGCCCGCAGTGGCGGAAGCCGCAGCCAACTGTGTGCCACTATAAGTAGTTGCAGCAGTGGTTGTTTTAGCAGCTAGAATAGCAGCCGTGGTTGCTGTGGCAGGGGTTGTATCATATAAATATGTACGACCCATGGGTCCGAAACCTAAAGACATCGGGGAAGGATTACCTAAAGCACTGTTGGTGTTAGTTCCAACGTAAGATTGTGCAGACCCTAGGAAGAGGTCATCTGAAAATTGAGGCATGTTGTCTGCTCCATGAAAAGTATGACAAAATAACACGGGGGTTTAAGGTACCCCCGAAAAACCTTCTTGGATTTAGGCTCCAGGAGTACCAAACAACGAACGTGGGTCAGTCCAATTTGGAATGTAACGCTCGGTTGCTTTGTAACGCATTGAATCAGTCTCGAAATCACCTTCCATGGTTTTCTCAAGATCACGACGCATCATTAGCTTTAAGCCTTCAGGTGCATCGGTTTGAACCCACCAGTTTGTAGGTGAAGTCAAACGGCTGATAACGGTTGCGCCTTCAGGCAACAAACCAATCGATTTGATTGGGTTGATGTCATTGTTTGCTGTACCTGTACGTAGCACAGATTTCAACAAAACTTCGGCTTGAAACACATTGCCAGGAGCCACCACGAGTTTCAAAGGCTGTAAACGAATCTTCTTGTTGTTATTGTCAACAGCAAGACGGATTTGAATAAGCATTTGCTCAAGTGAAGTTTGACTCAAGGCTGCAGCGGTGGACAACTGATTGCTGAACGAACCGACTGCAATCGGGTGTGCCGTGTTGATCAAAGATACGCCGTCACCACCTGTGTAGGAGCTGTTGAAAGCCCTATTCAAGATGTTAGCGCAAAGCAACTCTTTGGTTTCCACCAAAGACTGTGCCAAGTGCTTAGCATATACCTGACCGATACGGATGTGATCACCATCTTCAACCAACACTTTTGTCAAAGCGAAGGCCAAGCCAAACACCTGATAGACATAGCGTTGTAGGAAGAGCACGCCACCTTGTTGATAGGTAACGGGTGAGCCATCAGGTAACTGAGGCGCAGCGCCGAAACCGTACAAGACGGGTTCTTCGTGGTAATTACGGGGAATGCCTGACTGTTCACGGAAAACCGTAGACCATTCATCGGCACGTTGATCATAGACTCCATCGAAGGCTTCATTGAGGATAGGTTCAACGATACTTCTAAAGTCCGTACTTCGCATTGGTGCTGCCATTTGTTAGTCTCCTTAAATAGCGTTAACAGCAGAGACAAACTGAGGATTGCTGATTTGTACACGAACAATCGTATACGCATCGCCCCAAGCGTTGTCAGGATAGGGTGCAATATCAACAATTCTGAATTGGCCATTTGAACCTGAACCCACTAGAGTGGATGACAGAGTCATAGCGGACAAACCCGTAGTTGATGAGCCAGCGGTGAAATTGGAAAGATTGGCTTCGTTTCCGATTGACGTCTGGGCAATTGCGCCATCAGCTTGAATTTCATAAACGATCTGTTGATCATTATAGAAATAAGCGTTGGTAGTGGTGTTGGTAGCGAGCGTAGTGCCTGCTGGCCAATAGTTTGACACACGACGACGCCCTGTGGTATCAGTGAACTCGACGCCTTGGAAGGAGCCTGAAACTTTACCCGAGTTAGTAGTAGTGTCGACGACTGGTAGAATTGTACCAGCGTTGGGATTGTACTGAACAGCTTGACCTTTGTAGATGTTGCTGCCGTAACCTGATGCGATACCGCCAGTAAGCGCTTGAGCACGTTCCAACCCTGTAGGAAAATATGCGGGGCGCAAACCAAACGGAGCGGATGTTGCTGACATAAATAGCTCCTTAGTTAAAAATCCTACGAGAACGTAGGAACTTTGATCATTTGGTCGAACTCCATGCCACCGCCTTCTACAGTCACCAAAGGCCTACCGCGACTATCTCTAGCGCTAAGTAAAGACTCTTGCTGGACCTTGATCTTCTCTTGCTCATCAATCGGAGCATAATGATGGACCTCGGTCATGTATTCTTGATAAAGATCGTTAGGGATCTTATAAAGAACCATTTCATTTACAGCTATGAACCCAGCCAACTCTCCTGACTTTACCCTGTAGTTATCAAAGCCTTGTAATTCGTCGGCTTTCACTGGGGTATAGCCCATGCGCATGCGCTTGTGAATGGGGTCATATTGGTTCGTGGTTGACAGCCAACATGGATGAAATCCTGGGATTTCGGGTGGGGTCGGAAGTGC
>JGI24890J29729_1001496_pt1 | contig 10392 bp, 11 predicted proteins | sample FreactcultureFD7_FD_29729 | JGI IMG/M metagenome (IMG submission 29729)
ACTTCAAAGCCGAAACGCATTTCTGTAGCTGCTGGTTTTGTCCACATTTTGTATCTCCTAGTTTACAAAGTGTACGGAATGTACACTATGAGTGTAGTTATACTCTGATTTTTAAACTAAACCATACAGAAAATCATTAAAAAGCAAAGGGCCCCGAAGGGCCCCTGCACCTGACAGTCGAAACCATCAGGGGGATAACACTACCAAGCCTAATTAAGCGCCTGGTGAACCGTACATACCTAGTGGATCTGACCAACCGAAGCTGTAACGTTCACGTGATTTGTAACGTACATTTCCTGTGTCAAAATCCCCGTCCATTGAGTTTTGCAATGGTGTACGAACAAAGTGCTTCATACCATTTGGAACATCAGTAGTTAAGAACCAAGCGTTTGTATCTGTCAAGAAGTGGTTAATTGTGTAACCTTCTGGAATAGAACCGTTGTTCTTAATTGCGTTGATGTCGTTGTCAGTAGTACCAACACGCAATTCAGTTTCAAGCAAGCGAGTTGCAACGAATTGAAGAGCAGGTGGAACAACCAATTTCTTAGGTTTAGCAGCAATCAATAGACCACGCTCATCAGTCCAAGCAGCGATTTGAATAACAGCATTTTCCAATGAAGTTTCGTTCAAGTCAGCAGCAGTAGCTGGAGTGTTGCTATTAGAACCACCGTTAACAAGGTTGTGTGTTGTAGAGAACAATGAAGCATTATCACCACCTGTGTAGGCAGCGTTGAAACCGTTGTTCAATACAGCAGCAGCTTTAACTTGTTTAGTGTAAGCCATAGCACGAGCTAGTGCTTTAGTATAACGAGCTGACAATGAGTCATACAAGTTATCTTCAATAGCTTCTTCAGTTAAGCTGAAGCCAAGAGCAATAGTTTCGTGGTTGTAGCGAGCTGTCCAAGCTTCTTGAGCATTGTCATAAGCGATGGCTTGGCCTTCGTTTTTAACAGGTGCTGCTGAGAAGCCTGAAAGTTTTGTTTCTTCTTCGAAAGAACGTTCTGATGTCTCTGTTTCGTAGATCTCAGTATGTTCTTCACCATATCGTGCATACTCCAAACCGAACAAAGCATTCAAGCCCGGGAGTAACTCTTTCAATAGTTGTGCGCGTGAAATAGCCATATTATATTACTCCTTAAGCTACGTTATAACGATGAACGCCAAAGTTCGTTTTCACCAAAGCTTCTGGTGTTTGAACTAAAGCAACGGTACCTGAAACTGTAGCTGTTGAAGCTGTTACAGTTAATGCTGTGCTACCTGTTGTAGTAACAGTTGTTGCAGCTGTTAGGCTTGAGCCTGTAAATTGCAATTGACCATTAATTACGTTGTACACATCTGTACCGATTGGAAGAACTGTACCTACTACAAGACCAGAAACAGTCAAAGTAGTTGTACCAGTACCTGAAACATATGTACCACCAAAAGTTACTTGTGTATCTGGAACTAATTGCAATACACGGAAACCAGCAGTAGTAGCTGCGCCAGCTGTTGAAGCTACTACACCCATTGCAGAGTCGCCATTAGCAACTGAACCTGTTTGTGTACCACCAACAACGTTACCGCCAACCAACAATTGTGAGAATGAAGCTACTGTTGCTGAAGATGCTGAAGCAGTTGCTACGCATTTCAATACAACATCAGGATCATCAACAACGATAGCTGTAATATCACCAGATGTAATGCCACCTGGATAGTATTGTGAGTATAAACGTTGTTTAGTCGTTGGGTTTGTATAATAACAGCCTGCAAAATAACCAACAACTTTGTTAGTTGAGTTTACTGGAGCTGTTGCAAGTGTTGCAAAACCTGATGTAATAACAACAGGGTCGCCGTAATAAATAGCGGTAGAGTCATTGTACGCAATCGGAAGATTACGTGTTGAACCAGCGTATGGTTGACCACCGATAAGATTTACGGGCTTAAAGCCATAAGGCGCTGATACTGTAGGATAAGCCATAAAATACTCCTAGATTAAAATTATTTTCCTTTACCAAAGCTAGTGCTTGATTTGCGCTCATTAAATAGAGGCATACGAGGATCACTTTGGCGCATCAAATTATTATCTACAGCTTCCGTTTGAGATTGTGTCATTTTATCGTAATGTGAATTACGTTGTTCCACAAATTCATCAGGAGTCTTGCAAAGTAATAATCCACCGATCTCAATGTTGTCGCTAAAACGACTAGTTGGATCTACCAGCAATTTAAATTTAGGTTGCTCTTCAATGGTTACTGGTTCCCAACCTTCTCGTAGTTTGGACGATAAGTTACGTGGGTCAGCATTATTCAATGTCGATACACGAATCCAACGATAGCTAAAACCAGCTTGTTTGTCTGGCTCAGGAAGTAATTCTGCAGGCATCCATTGTTTAGGACGTTCTACTAATTCACGAGTTGACATATCACGAGTTAATTTATTATCTACCATTTTGATTCTCCAATTTAATTGCTGCTTGAGCATATTGCTCTGGGGTTAATCCAAGTTTTTTCGCTAACTGGACTTGGCTAGCTTTTAATTTAATCTTATTTGAAGACGTACTTCGCATCGCCGGTGCAACCACAGTACTCGGTTTTGTACGAGCTGGTTCGCTTTTATTTGTTTCTTCTGGTTCATCAAAAAACTCATTGAAACGTTTGCGCATTGTTTTGTCCAATGTGCTATAGTATTCATCTGAACCGATTTCTACACCCTGCTCCTTTAATTTCTCATGGAGACCTAAAGCAGCAGCAGTCATTTCTTTGTCCTGACCAAACCATTGATTACGTTGTTGCCAACTCATCGCNCGGCGATCAGGCTGCGGGCTTGATGGCTCCGCTTGATAATTATCTTTTACATTAGTTTCATCTTGTTGTAAAGGGGGTAATTTAAAATTCTTAACTTGTTGCAATTTATAAGTTGCATTTTGCATTGCCTCTTGAGCGGTGATTAAAGCATCTGTGTCACCTATATCATATGCATCTTTGTATAAACGTTTAGCTTTTTCTAATTCTAATTCAGCTGCTGTTTTAACTGATTCTACATACTCTTTCTCGCCAGTTTGCAGCATTGCTCTAATACGTTTGTTTTCTTCTAACGTCTTTTTAGCAAAAGTAACAGCTTCTTGATGTTCACGAAGCGCTGTTTCTTTGGCACGACGCTCATCATTCCAAACTTTTTTAAGCTGTTTAAGTTTTTCTTTAGCCGCTGCGGAATATTCCTCAGCTTCTAAGTTATCTTTTTCTAACTCNTCAACAATTTCTTTAGGCATTGGTTGACGATTACGATCCTCTTCAGGCGTATCATCTTCAATCTCTATGTCGATCTCATTACTTGTAGCTACTTCTTTTTCATCAATCTCATCAGGAAATTGAAATTCTTCTTTGTTTTCAGCCATGCTATATCTCCTTAAAATTTACGTTTGATGCCGCGTGGATCAGAAACTACTGCTTCCACTGAGTCATCATTAATGATTCTAAATTCACGTCCATGTATTACAAGCCTACTGCCTGCATTCGGTCGTACTAGAATAAAATCGCCTTGTTTGCACCAAGGACCGGTTGGAAATTTTAGGGGGTCTTTATAGCAATCTGGACCTAACTCAACTACAAACAATACTGTAGTTAATAGTTCTTCTCGTTTAACCCATTCATCTGGAAGCGCTAAACCGCTTTCAGTTTCTTTGTCTACTTCAGGTACTGCACATAGGACTCTGTAACCTGATGGTTTGGGAAGCTGTGCCGCCTTCTCCACTTCAGTTGCATCACCTACGATTGCTTTGATTTCTGCTTCTTCTTGTGCTTCTTTTTGTACTCGTGTTGCCATACTCGATAAATCTAGTGCTTGAGCTAAATTTATACTACTCATCAGAGTTCTCCATTCTATGTTTGAGGTCTACAATTATTGCACATGCGGCTTCGAGACCTCGAAGCTGACCGCATATGTATCTGTAATCTTCCATGTTAGCTACATTATTTTGGGCTAATGCAAACGTAAGCATTTCAATGCGTTCTTTGTATTCACTGAGAAGATATTCTAAATTAGAGTCCATTATTCACCTTTTGTCGGTTTAGTTTGTTGTGCTACCTGTTGACCTGCTTGTTGTAATGTTTGATGGAGGTGCTCTTGTTCTTGAGCAGTATGATTAGCATGTTGATCTGATAGATGTTTTAGGACATCCACACCAGTATCCACTAAATGCTCTTTCTTATTAGCCATTAATTGGGCGGCTGTTTTGAGGCCATCCATACGTTGCTGGCTTGCTGACGTGTGCGCTTGTGTCGCAATACGTTCGCGTTCAATCTGCTGCTGCTGCTGTTTGAGTGCAATATCCGCTTGGTCTTTTTGAACCTTGCGTTGTTGTTCAGCCTGCTTAATCTGCAGCTCTTGTTGTTGCATCTGCACTAATGGATCTTGTGCTTGCTGTGCAGCTTGTTGAGCCGCAGCTTGTTGTTGATTACTTTGTAATAATTGTTGAGCAGCTTGTGCCAACATCGGAGCCAAACGAGCTTCCACTTGTGGGTCCATGTTGACATCTTCACCTGACTCATCTTGTTGTGGTGGTAACGCCATGCCCAACTGCTGTTCAATTTGTTTGCGATACTCAAAGCCCAAGTGCTCGTTAATGTGGTTCTGCATCGCAGCTTGTAGTTGCGGAGCTGTTGGGTTGTTGGCTAGTAACGCCATGATCTTAGGGTCCTGCATCGCTGCCATATGAACAGTAATATGCGCTTGATGATCTTGATACATGAACGCTTTGACAGGTTTCATCATTAACACATTTTGATTCTCTGTCACAGGGTCTGTAGGTTTCTGATCTTCATCCATAGGAATGAGCTTCTGTGCATTCTTGATGCCGAGCACGTCTAACATCTGACGATGAAGGAGTGGCATGTTGTACATCTGAGGAGCACCTTGTGCTAGCTGTAACACCGCTTGGTACTGCACAATCTTCTGCGCCATTGTCGAAGCATTAGGATCAGATACTGGGATCACATCGACGTTATCATAGTCTGACTTCTTAGCACGACGATCACCTTCTTCTGGATCATATGAATAATCTTCAGGTGTGTAATCAGCGATGATTGTTTTAAGTAAGCCNAGCTCTTGTTTCATTGAGTAGTGAATGCGAGCTTGTACTGCCGACATCACCTTCAAGGTACGCTCTAGGATCGCTAGCGTGGTACCTACAGGCGCATTTGCTGACATGTCTGATACTTGTAGGTCAGCTGTATTAGCGAATGCTCTGCCTTCTTCAATAATCTGATTTAAGAGCTGTAGTAATGTTTGGCTTGGTTCTTTGTACGGAAGTGGCATGATGTTGTCGCGCATCGCACCTGATGGTACATCTACATCACGGAACTCACCTGGAGCGATAGGAGTATCATCACCCTTAACTCTTAGCCCGCGGGTCTTGAAACCACCAGGCAAGTTGCTGAGAGTCCCAGCATCAACCAACTGACGAATAAGAGAGGTGCCTGATTTAGCGAAGGCGCCCACCAAATGAATGAGTCCAAAACAATAGAACCCAAAGCCAGGCACGTAGCCATAGTGCACAAAATGCTGTCTTTTTTGTTTTGTTTTATCGTCTGGGTTCCAGTTTCTACGAATCGANAGCACCACGTTNCTNCCTTTTTCAAGCGTAACCACATACGGTAGCTTGATACCTGTAATCTCGCCATTCTCATCTTTGTCCTCATATCCTGGTAAGTCTAAGTCAACGTGCATCTCAAGTAGTTTATATCGCGCATCAGATGACGCACGGAAGCCCATCTTCTCTGCAATCTTCTTCTCAACCTCATCTAAGATGTTGTTAGGCTCGCCTAAGTCAACATCACGATAGAACCCAGCNACCTGCAAGCGTAGCANCTCATTCTCAGTCTTACGCATCACGTGGGTCACACGTTCTGAAGACTCTAAGTTAGACGCGCCGTACGGAACAACAATGTCTTCCGCTGGAACGAAGATAGATACCTGACGTTCTAGGTGCGGATCGTAGTATACTTTCTTGAACGCATTACCACTTAAGCCCAGACCCCACAACATGCGCTCATGTTCAGGGCGGTATTCTTTCATCACGTCCATCAGTTGATAGTTCATATCTTCTTGAACGCGCGTTGCCGCATCTTTTTTCTCTGGTGTTTCCTTGCCAATGATCTGTGTCTTCACCGGACCCATCGCTGGGAACGTAGACATCATGGTCTCTGCTTGGAACTTAACGAGCGCCTCTGACATTAACGGATGGTAGATACCGCAGGCACCAGGCCATGGCTCAGTGCGTTCTTCAATCTTCATACCGAGCAGCTCAAGGCCATCCACATAAGTCTGCATCCAGTCCTTGCGTGATGACACATCATCATCGTAGTCACTTGTTAGCTCTGAAGCTAGTGACTGCAGCGCAGACTCACTGATATACTCGGCTAAGTTATCGTTAAACTCATCATCCATCTGATCGTGTGGCTCTAGATCAATCTCCATGCCATCGACACCAATGTGAACCGCATCAGGATTCTCAATCTCAATTTGAAGATCAGGTTGACCTCCCACAAGATCTTCTAAGCCTTGAGGCGCTGCGTATAACGATTTCTCTATTGCCATGTTCTATCCCTTTTTAAACCGCATAGCAAACTCGTGTAAGTTAGGATAGACCCTTGGATCTAACTCTTCTTGATCGTACAAGTTCGCACACTCGATACATCTTAAAATAAATAACTCAACCTCATTTAACGAACCATCCGGATTCTCCAGAACGTTCGGCCTATCAATACTATGAAACAGCCTTACCGCAAGGTCCACTTCAGGACCGAACTTATCTGCAACACGTGTATCAGTTACATCTAAGGGATTATTCTTGTAGGCATTTGTGCCATACACGGAATGTAACCCTCCTGCTAACGCTATGCCTCCTTCAGCCCCCGCACCTTTGAGGATGTAGTAGGTACGAAGCAGGTGGTCCATCAAGCTACCATGCTTGTGTGGCAACTGATGCGCATTAATCTCGAGCAAAAAGTCTCTTAGCTTTTCATCATCCGCCTGCAGCTTCGATGTATCCATCAAGACCTTGAACATCAGGGTCGTTCTTACTGTCGGGCACACTCTTGAGAGCGGCTTGGCACAGTGTGGCTGGTTGCCACTAAACGCAAATGCCCGTCCATATTGTGGAATAACAGACTTAATAATCTCTGTTCTATCTGCATTATATACTACCGTCTCACCACCCCAGTTGACATCCCACTTAGGATCCATGTATATGACGCAGGTAAGATCGCCTTCACGTGTTGTATCGGTATGGATATAACCTTCTGTTCCATAAGTATGTCGGTTCGCGTAACATCTTACTAATGTCCCTTGACCACCAAACATCTCATCGTTAACCGCATCCCACAGGTCAATCAGTTCGTGAGGTAGGCGATCTCTTACATCAACGGTATTCTCTTTACCTGTATGGCTAATGTCTGCGTTCCAATGCCCAAACGGCATATCGGTATTACTAGGCCAACCATATGACCAGTGCGCCTTATCTAAGTACGCTTTACCCATATCTAACAGACGTGTCGAAGTTAACGAATCTTTAACTGTTAGCATGTTTCTCAATCTCATAAAGCCAATCGGCTACTTTGTATAGATCAGCAGACTTATAAGCACTCTTAATGTTGTTTGCTTTACTACTAATAATGACTACGTTACCTTCAACATATCCCTTAGCAGGGTCTATCCTATCCAAACTAGGGCTTGTTGGCAGTATCCCACCATTGCCCATCCACTTAAACTCTGTCCCGTAAATAGGACACGTATCCGTTAATATGCTTAAAATATAGGCAGATGTTATGTCAAACGGCACACCTTTCTTTAAGGCACGATTTTTAGCATCCCGTTTCGCATAAGCTGCCCAAGTTTTCTTAGGGTTACGCTGTTTATACGTAGTTCTTCTATCTAACAAAGTTAACTGAGTCTCACTCATTAATAGTACTCCCTCTTTCGCGTGAATTCACGCACCTCATCAGGCTCATCGTTTATTAAACGAATGAACCCGCCCCGACGGAAGCGATCTAATGCTTGTGTCATTGCATCAACTCCGTCATCATGCTGTCCCACTGGGAAATCGGCTACTTCTTCAATTAAATTTTCAGCCCAACGAGTAGCCGGTGCCCAGACCATTCCACTCGAGAATAGATCAGCCACCGCGTTTAGACGGGTGATTTTATCCTTAGAGGGTACTACCTCATTGACTATTATACCCATTGCTCTGAGTTCGTACAGTAGGGGAGCACCCGATGCTTTTTTCTCAACAAGCAGTGAATCTGGTTCGTACTCCTTATACATTTCGTAAGCTTTTTTCTTAAGCTCAGGAAACTCCATGCGGTCTTTGAAGTAATCCAGTAGTATGATGTTAGCTTGGTTAACTCCGTTATTGTCGGGGTGGTAGAACACGCCCCACGTAGTGCAAGCACTATAGTCGGCACGATTGTTCTTCTCGAACGCAGTATCCCATGACTGAATGATGTACTCACAGTGAGGTGGGTATTCTTCAGGCCACTCCTTCCACCATTCACGTTTGACGATCGCAGCGCCTTCAGCTGTTGGTTGTTGTTGGTACTGCGCCATCCAGTAGCGCGTATCAAGGGTATTCTTTAGTGCTTCAATATCTTTCTTGGTCCAGAACTCAGGCCAGAGTGGTTCACCACTTGGTAGCTCCATAGGCAGCTCAATGATCTCCCATTGATCTGAGCCTTCATTTTTAACCATGTTATCGAGGATACGCCCTGTAAGATCGCGTTTACCCCAACGGGTCATGATTAAACATATAGCGCCACCAGGCATGAGACGCTGACGTGGACCAGACTGATACCACTCGTAAGCAGAATCAAAGACAGCGGGGTTGCCTGTTTTAGCTTCTTGCTCAGAGTGTGGGTCATCGATAATACATAAATGAGCGCCACGACCTGCCAGAGCACCACCAACACCACACGCATAATATTCGCCGCCATGATTTGTACCCCAACGACCTGATGCTTTTGAGTCGGCTTGCAGTGAGACATTAGGGAATATCTTCTGATACTCCTTGTCTGCCACTAAGTTACGGACCTTACGCCCAAAGTCTACCGCTAAGTCCGCCGTGTGTGATGCCATGATCACTTTTTTATCTGGAAACTTACCCATGAACCATGCAGGGAATAGGTAGGACATAATGTGTGACTTGCCGTGACGAGGAGCAATGTTAATCACCACGCGCTTTAGCTCGCCTGACGCAATCTTTTCAATGGTACGCGCAATGATCTTATGGTGTTCGCCCACCATGAAGTTATGATCCATCGCTTGTGCAAACTTTAGAAAGTCATTCTGCTTAACATCAATTTCTTTTTGATCATCGAGTGCTGTAAGTAGACGATAGAGCTCTAACTGCTCCGCTCTTGGGAGCTTATCTATGTGTTGTAGGGCTAACTCAATGTCGCCCTCTGCCATTCCAGGTATATTCAGGTCCATTATAGGTCTTTTACTACGTCTTGAGGGTTAAATTCCCCCATTTCTTTCTCAATTACCTGATATGGTGCGTCGATTGTCTGACTGGCGTTCAAAATCTTGAACAATTTACCGCGAATTTGGGATTCTAAGTCCTCAACACCAGCATTTTTGATGGTGACTTCTGTTTTTTCTGTGAATAACCCTACATCCGAGATCTTACCTAGCAGTTCTAGGGCCTTGATGCGGTGTGCTGGGTTAGGCAGGGAGGTTTCTTCAATGAGTTTGTTGGTCACATAGCGTCTTAACTGCACTGCTTCCTCTACAACCTGGTGGTCGTAGTCACTAAGCATGGCAACTAGGTGTGCAACTGTGGCTGGTGTGTTAAGAATCTTCGTGCCAACTGACGGTGGAGTGGCATTGGGGTCAGTGTACGCCTTGAATATGTCACTAGCTTGCGCTTTTTCCTGCGAGCTAATAGGGATTTCTGCCCCAGCTTCAAGCAGGACTTTAGCTGTTGCAGCTGCAACCTTTACTTTTGTTACAAATGCAGAAGGTTCTTCCGAATCAAAATCGTCAGGAAGTGGTTTGTTCGCTTCTGGTGTGATTTTTAAGGACATTTTACTCCAATAAGCATGGTGTGCTTGGGTTTTATTGGACAATATACCCTTTTCTTTTAGATGTCAAGCACTTAGTTTAAAAATTTTACATATAAAATTTTTTGACATGGCGTTTAAAAAGAGACGGGGGGTGTTTGCTGTAGAACACATAGTCGTTTGTCTGAAACACAGTGTAAAGCAGTGGTGGAGTCCCTTCTCACCAAAACGGGGTATGGGGGTGCGATAAATGCGCTTGACAAAATCAACTAGGTATGGTAGGAACACGCGCGTTCCTTATGATCGTCGCTAACTTAGTCACGATAGCGTGAAAATGTTAGTGAATACACTTGACATTGTC
>JGI24890J29729_1001498_pt1 | contig 10376 bp, 5 predicted proteins | sample FreactcultureFD7_FD_29729 | JGI IMG/M metagenome (IMG submission 29729)
CTCACTTTTATGTTGCCCCACATGCCTGTCTCTTTAAGCGTTTTGTAGCCTTGAATAAGAGCAGACCAAGCACCCGAATAATCATTAAAGTCAGAAGCAAGTTTTGGAACAGTAACCATAGCGGTTTGAGTCGCGTTAGTTACATGGTATCCAAGGCTAGTGATTAACTGCCACGCAGAAGTCATTGCCATTGCCCGATCTTGCCATGGAGTTTCTTTAGATTTAAAACTATCAGCGTAATGAGCAGAAATAGTATTGAACATGTTTTGATGTTCGCGTTTACCATTTGGCCCTTTAACTTCCTTACCCATGGCATAAAACGCGGCATTGGTTTCTTTGCCATGTTTCATATTAGATAAGAAGCCAGCTTCAGAACGAGCGTGGGCAAGGAAAGAACGCATCATGTCTTCATCAAAGCCCGATATGTTTTTTCGTTTCAAACCAGACTGACGAGCATCGTGCTCATCCAAAGACTGAAAATAAATGTCTTTAACCAGTTTCTCCATTGCCGTTCTAGCTTCAGGAGTTGTATTTGCATCCATGCCAACAGCGGCTAATACTTTTTCAAGTACTTTGGTGTTCATGGCACGACCCTCTGAAACGTTTTCAGATTTGGCAAAGGAATCAGTTAAAGCATACTTACTTGCATTGGCTTCAGCAAAAGCTTCAGCTTGCCCAGCCGTATCAAACATACGCATCACATAATGCTTTGGATCGCTTTGAAGTTTAACAATCTGATCATTTTTCTTATCCGCCTCTGCATTTAAGAAGTCTTGGGATTTTAGTACAGCAATATAGTTACCAAAACGCATCAAAGGAGCATAAGGGCCTTGCAGGCTAGTTCCTGAAGCAAAAACTTTGTCGATCCCAAGAGCCGCAAGAATTTGTTTCTTGAGGTTGCGCATTTTTTCACCGTGAGCAAATACGGCTTTGACAACAGCTTGCTCCTCACCAGTCAACTTGTTAAATTGAATGGCAGTGGGAGAATCAACTTGAACAGACTGACCGTTAAACTTAGGATCGTATCCCCACTTTTGCTGGGTTGTTGACAACGAAAGAAACTCGTTGACACGTTGCGTACCATCTTTTAATTTACCAGCTTGGTCTGCAATGGCTTCAGCATCCTGTTCAATGTTTTTCCGTGTTGCGACCGTGTTAGCCATAGAGTTGTACCACCGCGTAACGGAAGGCATAAACTCCTTCGCAACTTCAACCAAATCATGCAAGAAATAAAGTTTGTGAGACAGTTTTTCTACAAAATTTGATGAATCCGTAGCCAGTTGTTGCCCAGTTACACCGCCAATAGCACGAGCTAAGCGCTTGACTTTGTTTTTGTCGGCTTGGGCTGTACTTGCGTTCGTACCAAACTTCATGAGCTGCCTGTCGGCGGCTGTTTCAGACCCAACACGAAAAATGTTTTTTTCGTTAAAAATAACTAAATTGCGAGTGCGGTTTGCAACGCCAAGATCGTACCCTCGCTGTTGCATAGCAACACCAACGTCTTCAACGCTTGGTATAGTAAAGTGAGTTCTTTCACGCTCACCTCTTCGTGGGTTTCCAAAATTGTCTACCGCAATAACTGTAATCAGTTCTTTAACAGGGTCAAACTTAATTACTTTATCAGGGCCACCGTATCCTTGCACAATTGCACCAGGAGTAAAGTACGCTTGCAAAACGCCATTGCGACCGCTAATTGTTTTGCCGTCTTTAGTAAAGCTTATGTTATCTAGAGTGTTTTCACGGCTGTTCGCGTCGTAAAATTGAATTCCCTGAATGCCATTGGCCTCCAAGTACTTGGAGGCTTGCTTTTTAACCTCCATTTTAATGTATGGATCGGCATCTGCCCACGACCCTTTGTGCCCGCCTTCTTTATAAAAACGTGCAATCAAGTACTTCACAATACCCGCACCAGATGTAATTTGAACATTTACACCTTGGTCACGCAGCGCTTTTATGTTGGGAGCTTCTTGTTTAATAAAATCTCTAACAACTTCTGGTTGCTCCGCAAAAGACGCATCCCAATCAATCATTTCGTTTGTTGATACAGCAGTATCCAAACGCATTAAGTTGCCTTTAGGTTCAAAATAATTACGATTAACATATTCAATCATTGCCTGCTCTTGTTTTGAGCTAAATATGGGCTTACCCTCTTTGGTAAAAATTTGATCAACAGGTCGATTTTCAAATACATTTGTCCCAGAACGTGTTACCGTTACGGGAACATATAACGTACCTGAACGGACACTAGGAACTCCGCTGTAATGCTGTAATTTAATTGGCAAACCATCAGAAGTAAAATACGTTTTATCGGCTTGTGTAGTGTTTAATCCGCCGTGGGAGTACATAGCAAAACTATTTATCTGGCTAGTAGTTTTTCGATTAACATCGTCTTGCCAGTATTTTTTAGCAACTCCAACACCTTGCGCGAGGTAAGTACCCCAACCGTACGCTTGAGCGCCTTCACCGGAACTCATAAACGCATGGTTAAATTTGCGAAACTCGGCAGCAGTGCCATGCCAAGAACCGTTCATTTCTAAACGAGCAGCACCAAATGCCATGTTGACGATGTCTTGTGCTTCCAAAGTCTCTGGTTTAAAGCCAAGTTTACGCACGGCAATTTTAAACGCGGCCCATAAAGTCCTAAACCATTCTTTAATTGAGTTTGATTCTTTACCTGATGCCGTTGGGTCTATACCTGCTTGCACGGCTTCTTCAATAAAATAAGCAAGCAATTCTTCGCGTTGATCAACAGTTGGAGTTTTAGCATAACCAACACGGGCTTTAGCTTTAGCTGCTAGTTGCGCTTCAAGAGAATCTTTGTTTGAGCCAGACCAAGTTTCAATTTGATCAACCAATTTGTTGTAAACAGCAGTAGGCAATAAGTTTTCTAAACCAAGGTGGGCTCCAACTTCGTGCATAAACTTAGCACGGCCAGTACCTTTTTCAATACGATCTGCAATTAAATAAGCTACGCCATCAGCAGTTACGCCATAAGCATTTTGGTCATTAATGGCTTTAGCTAATTTTTTAACATCGCTTAGCGGAGAAGCTAATAGCTCTTCAAGATTGTTTACAACAATAAGTTTACGGTCAAGAATATCTGCTCGAATAAAATTTTTAATTTCTTGAATTAATTCTTTGGCAGTGTAAGAATTTTTAACACTACCGTCTTTACCAAATTTTAAATCTCCGTTTAAAATTTCTGTTTTGTCGGTGGCTTCTTGATCGTTAGTTTCTTTGTTATTTGTATCTTTAGTTTCTTTTGCTTTCAAGTAAGTTTCATAACTTTTAACCGCGTTAACAAGTTTGGTTTGAATGTTTTCTATTTGTTCCGTTAAGTCCACACCTGTAGATGCGGCTGTTTCTTGCAAACTCTTACGTTGATTCATTAAAGAACTTATGGTGTTGGCAAAAGCTTCATCTTTAGCATTAGCAGTATCGCCAATACCTTCTTGAGCGTTGCCTTGTTTCCACAAATCATTTTCAACATCAAAACCAGCGTTTTCATTTTCCGTGCTAGCCATGCCATGTTGAGCTAAAGCTTCTGTAACCCCACCTGTTGCCGTACCAAAATTAGTATTTTGGTTATTGCCAATTTCAAAAAGCCCACGAACACTATTTGGGTCAAGCCCCATAGCGGCCGCCGCGTCAACAAGCGCAGTTGTATCCCCAATTTTTTGTACTGCTTTTACGCCAATACCAAACTGTTGCCCAATTCTCGCCGTAACCAAACCTTTTGACCCATGAGGAGCGTTCTTTAACGCTTCAATATATGCCGTTGCAATTGCTATATCACGCTGTGGGGTCTTGGATTTAGAAAATCTAGCTTTTAAAATATTGGCAAGAGTATCAGCTCTATGCTGTTCGGTTTCTTCCAATCGCTGCCCAGAATCTTCTTGATGTTGAGCTTCTAATTCAGTTGCATTGCCAGTTGCTTGAGCAGCGGCAAGTTGATCTTCCGCACTAAGTCCAGGATGGGCTTGAAGGGGAGCTGCTTCCGTGCTTACTTGAGGGGCCGCAGCAGCAGGTGCAACGAATGCTTGTACAGGAGCTAATGCTGATGCAAGCACACGACGTTTACGTGAAACAACTGGCTCAGTAACAACGGGTGCGGGTTTTGGCTCTTCTTGCACCCCACGTTCTGTCATGTAGTCGTTAATTCTACTAAAGTCGTGAGGTGTGATGCCATCTTTGGTTAAATTAACAAGTTGATCAACAATTTGTTGGCGCGTTTTACCTCTTGCTAACCCATCATCAACTGTTTTAACAATCATTTTCCTTAGCAGGATCGTTTCATCAATCGGAAGAATTTCATTTTTAGCGTTCTCTTGAGCTGGCCCCATTGGGATCCCTATACGGTCGTATAAGGATTGACCTTGCACGGGTGCGGGTGTTTGCACTGGCGTAGTTAAATCGGCAGTTGGTTGACTGGTTTGGTTTGAAAGAAGAGAAACTTCCGCATTTGGGGCAAGAGTATTGATGGGAGCTCTACTAACTCCCCGTCCGACAGCAGGAGTTGATCCTGTAGAAGCCACGCCTCCCGCAGTGTCAACGCGTTGGCTTGGAATGCTTGATTTAGAGACAACTGGAGTTTTAACTGGTGGGCTGACATTGGCTTCCCCTACATTTGGAGTGGCTTGAGTGGCTTCGCTTGCTTTAGTTGAAACGGCTTGTTGTTTTTGTTTAGCGGCATGTTCTTTCTCAATCAAATCTAAGACTTTGGCAACCGCACCGTAGTTTGAAGCGTTAAGCTGTTCAACAGACTGGTCAAACTGAGACTGGTCTATAAGACCTAAGTGCTTCATGTCTACCAATCGATTAAAATTATCAAGACGTTTAGCGTTTTTACTGGGTTTTAAACCAGCCGCAACAGCTTCTGCATCGCCATGATCCGCTTGCAACGCAGTTAAAGCTTCTTTGCTATCTGGGTCGCCCATATCAGCGGCTTCGCCCATAGTCAATTCACGCTCTATGCCATTCTCGTCATTAGCAAATCTACCTGAAGGCTCATTCATTGCTGCCACAATATCGGCTTGGCGTTGGGCATGAGCTTTTGCTGCGATGTCTTTTGAAACATCTTGCTTTACGTTAAGTTGTTGATTAATCCAGTCTTGCAAAGGGACATTAGGATTACTTACATTGACACTTGGGTTTCCTGCGTTGTCATCAGGAGCAGTATCTGGGTTAAGCAGATTAGATGGTGCTTCTTTTCTTTTCCAACCGCCCAACGCTCCAGCACCCAAACCACCTAACAAACCTCCACCAATAGCAGATTGTTTGTAACGCTCTAAAGCCTCAGGATCAGTAAATGTAGCATTAGGGTCAACCGCAATACGCCCAGCTTGATTAGCTAACTCTTGGCCAGTTTCTCCTAAAGCTTCTTCTGCTGCGCCCTTACCGCCAGCGACAGCCGCACGAGCAATACCGCCTTTAATACCCTTTACGTTATCGAGTGCCGCAATTCCAGAACGCATCAACCCGCGACCACCAACAGCTCCTTCAAGGCCAAGAGCATTTAAAGCAGCATAGGGAATACCCAAGGCAGCAGCCGACCCTAAATCAGCTTTGCCGCCTGTTTGCTCTCTTTGATTACTAAGAATATCGCCAACGCTGGAAGGATAACTTGCTGCCACAGAACCAGCCAATTGACCACGCTCAAGAGTTTTGGCAAGAGCTGCAGCCTCTTCAACTTTACCAGCAGTTCGAGCCGCAGTAAGCGCTGCACGAGTACCGCCCATCAAAGCGCGAGCGCCTAGACCACCCGTTAAAGATTCTGCAAGATAAGGAGCAGATTGAATACCTAAACCAGCCGCGTAGTTAGCCAAATCTCCTGGGCCATGAACATCTTCCCAATTTTCAACAGCGCCTTGACGAACCGCTTGTTGAGAAGCACGAGCAGCATCAGCTTCGTTTTGGATTCTTTGTTCTTCAAGCCAGTCTTTAGCTTTATCCGCGCCAAACTTATCAGCAATTTCTTGAGCTGTACCATATAGCCCTGCTTGATAGCTATCAATGGACGCGGATAAACGATTTAGGGTTTGCCCACGTTTTGCGGTTTCAGGAGGATTTTGATACTTGTTAGGCTTAAAGCCTTCCAGCGGTACTGGGCCGTCGCTATCAGTAGTTTTTGTATTTGGAACAAAACCTTCAATAATGGGCATATAAACCTCGTTTTATTTCGGCACAAGGGCAGACGTAACTTTCGCTTTAACGGCTTCTTCAGGCGTACTATAGTACTGACCGTCTTTACCAAGATAGGCAATTGTTGGAGACCCGTCCTTGTCTTTTCCAAGATGTAAAGGAACGCCTAACTTAGAAGCTTGTAAGTTAAGTTGTTTGTATTTTGATTCTGTAACACCTGGGGGTACTTCCAAACCCCCTGAAATAATATTGTGTACCACACGGCCTTCAGTATCAAAAGCAACTAAATTTCCTTCACTGTCTTTTTCAATCTTTACGGTTTTCTTTATACCCTTTGCGCCTGTAAATTTATCCATCAATTGAATGGGCGTACCGTCTTTATTTAAAGGCGCATCAATAGTGCCAAGTTTTCCATTTTTAAGAATACCGTGAATTTTACCGTTATCGTCTTGCCCCAAGAATTGAGAAAAACCTTCCATCTCTGTACTCGCTTTCTTAGCTTGCGCGCCCCAAAGAGCTAACTTGCCTTTCATTTCCTTTTCGTCAATAACGTTTCTGTTTTCGTAAACACTAGCCATTCTGTTTTTATATTGAGCGTCAGTCTCATTAGCTTCACGTTGTAAACCAAGTTTTTCATTTTCCATGGCCAACCCTGCATACCTAGGATTGTCAGCTAATTCTTCCATTTGCAGAGACCGTAATGCGTGGCCAAGGTATTCCCTTGTCAAAGGAATTTGATGCATTACTTCGTTATTTGGCCCAACAACACTAACGGTTCTACCGTTTGGGGTATTAAGAATGTTTGCTGTAATACCTTGAACAGCGTTACCCCCTAATTGATTGTTATTAAATTGAGGCACATAAAGCTTTGCAAAAGCTTCAGGGTCTGACTGAAGCAATTCTCGAGCTTTTTTGTATTTATTCTGAACATCTTGTAAAGAAGAATATTCTTTTTCTTCTTGCGCTTGCTTTAGCAAGCTTTGGCCATACTGTTGCATTTTTAAATCAGGAGACGCTAAATACGTAGAGGCCATATCGGCCATGATTTCATGCTGCGGGCGAGCAATACCCGCTTTAACTCCTGGCATTAATTGGCCGTTGTCGTCTCGTAAGGGTTCATTACGAGCTTGAGCACCCTCATAGCCAGCGCCCCATTGATCGGGAGTACTGGTACGTTTAATACCCCTAATTTGGTTAGCAACATTTTCTTCTTCGGCTTGCTGTGCCAACAACCGAGCATTTTGAGTTCTTTGAAAATCTTGTTGTTCTTTTTGGAACTTCTGTTGCTCCTGTTGATTTAGCGCGTTTAAGCCTTGGGTTACACCTTGCCCGATACCGCCTAGAGCTGGCGCTATGGATGACAGAAAGCTCATGGATTACTCCTTATATTTTGATTTCTACGTCGTCAAGAACGTCGGTAGAAGATTTAACTTTTTTGGCTTTAGGCGTGTCTGTAACTGTGGCAATTTCTTCAACAGTAGGAGCAACATCAGGAGTCAAGTCATTTTCCAATGCCAAACCTAGAGCATTCAAGTATGGGCGACCATCAGCACCAACTTCGCTGACGTATTGTTTTTTGCCATCAACAACCGCGATCAAATGACCGCCAACAACTTCACCGCCAATTTTTTCTGCTAGTTCATAAATGTTCATGCGTGACTCCTAATTCCTAAATGTTTTTCAAAAGCAAGACCTTCTTGTCTCATTTTTTCCAGCTTGTCCAAGCCGTACTTTTTCACTGTGCCGACTGGCATAATAAACTCTCCATTAGAGAGCATTGCTGGAATCAAATCATCTTTGGGGCCACCTGGGCCATGGACTGGGCCGCCAGGAATACCATTTTTTGGGTGATTAGACATGGGGTGAATACTACCGCCGTTTGCCGCAAGAGCAATGATGTCTGGTAGAACATCTGACAAAGCTACATCTGCACCAGTTTCTGCCGAAGCGGCAGCGGCAGGAGCACCAAAATTACCAATTGCGCCGTAATCTCCCATACCCGCGTCAAGAGCGGCATTGCCATTCATCCCAGCCAACGCTTTATCCACTTGAGTTTTAGCTAATTTACTAGCCAAAGTGTATCCTTGAATCCCATTGGTTAAAAGAGCTTGCCCTTCAGATGGGCCAGCCGATGATGGCGGGGAGGCGGGTTGAATGTTATTCATTGCTCCAACAATGCCTTTTGTTTGCCCACCCATGGCATACCCTGTAGGAGCTTGAGCCATACCGCCATTGGCAAATGGAGATACAAAGCCACCACCTTCAAAACGTCTAATAAGACCTCCGTCGGCACTAAAAATTGCATTGCCAATCGAAGTACCCAATTTTGTGCCAGATAACGCAATACCTGCCCCTGCTAGATTACCCCAATTTTGCGATGAGGTAGTGTTAGCTTGGTTATTTAATGATCCTGCCTGCGACATAGCGTTTCCAGCAGAATTAGCCGCAGCCGTAGCTTGGCCAGGAAGGCCAAGACCCATGCTTACAATATCGGAATTCATTGCGTAAGCTTTATCGCCCATCTGATTTCTACCAGCCGTCACACCACCAGCCGCTGTGGCAAATGCGTTATTGGCCATTTCAGATTTTGCGCGAATTGAAGCAGGATTACTTGGGTCTATGCCATACGACGCAAGATTTTTATCAAGGTTATTAATGCCAGCATTAAATTGCGTTTGATAATCCGCTTCCGCTTGCGTAGCAGCATTATTTTTATTGGCTATAGAACCATAATCGGCGGCTTGCTGACGAAGTTGACCTAAGTCTGCAAACGTCTTGCCAGATTCACCTTGAAGTTGCTGGCTACTGGCAACCTGTTGGTTATAGAGGTCTTCAAGACCTTGATAGTATTGACTGCCGCCGCCTCCACCCATATTATGCTCCTATTGGTCTTTCGACCACTGTGTAAATCGATACCGCTTCTGGAGTAACCCACCGCGCATACCTTTGCATTGATGGCCGAACGGCCGCTCTAATGGAAGATGCACCCAAAAACCGAGCTAATTTTTCCACTTCAGACCAGCATGAGTCCATAACCACGTTAAACCCCCTGCCCCCCATGGCCATCACATGCAAAACCTTTTTTCGAGGATAGCTTAAAATCTGGAAAACAATAACCAAATCCATGTCTGTGTTATCGCTCATGACTGTGACAAAAGCTTCTTCTCGCTTTATCATTCCTGGAATATCCGAGATTAAAAACTCACCTTGAGAAAAGTCTTCTGCGGCTAAAAGTTTACTACTCAATTGAGGCCACAATTCCTCAAATTCCGTTGGCAAAATAACACGAAGGTGTGGCGCTCCCATAGCCTATAGTATCAGGTTTTTCTTTGAAGATCAACATAATGCCATAAATCCGCGTTTGCCCAATTAGGATTTGAAGTCAACGCTGTATAGTTTTCTCCATCAATAAGGTATACCTGTATTGTATTGGGGTCGATGGATTTTCCATCAGGCATAAGGTTGCCAACCGACGTACGAACATATTTACCAATGACTTCTTCAACAGACAGAAAATCTTCTGTAACTGTTTTTGCTGGGATAGTCGCTTCTCTAGGCATTTTTGCTCTCCAAAAGTGTTACTTTAATATCTAATTCCTGAACGGCTTTGGTTAGAGCCGCCACAATACCTTCTGTTCCCACAGCTTTTAAGCCTTTTAAAGGGCCAGCCTCATCGGCATGTGTGTATACTATACTAGATTCTTTCCCGCCTGTCGCAACCATGACATCATCGGCAATAAATCCGTACATTAATTTATCAAATGTCATTAAAGTTGTATTCCAATTATAGGTAACTGGTTTTAACGACCGAATAAAGTCAAGACCCAAATCTATTGGTTGAATATTTGTTTTTAAGGAAGAATCTGAAATTTGGTAAATATTAATATTTGTACCAGAACTTGAAATACCAACGCCAGGAAAACTGGCTGTTAAAGTTAAACTGCCAGTCAAACCATTTAAAGAATTTACTACGGAAACTGGCGTCCAACCACCGCCTGACAAGAAATAGCTAGAACTAGGAGCGCTGCCAATCAATTGGCTTTGAGATATATAACCCGTATAGCTGCTAACTGAACCAGCAGATGAGGCGTAAGCAACACTGCCGCCCGAAGAGACAGGTGTAAACCCTAAAGCCCCTGTAACATCCCCACTGGTTAAAGTAACAGCACCTGTTCTAGTATTAAAACTGCTTACTCCTGCAGTAATGCCGCTAACAGGATGCCAAGCACCATCTC
>JGI24890J29729_1001499_pt1 | contig 10371 bp, 10 predicted proteins | sample FreactcultureFD7_FD_29729 | JGI IMG/M metagenome (IMG submission 29729)
AAAATACCTATGGCCGCATGGCTCAGGCTGGCGCAGCGCACCACGGCACGGAGCTGAAGCCCGAGGAAGCCGCGATCGTGCCCGAAATGGCATTGCCGGGCGGCATTGGCGGTAAAGCCAAAACAATCCCCAAAGCCGTCGCTGCTGACGAGGCCACCGCTGCCGCCGCAGGGCGCATAGGCATCAACGCTAACCGCGTTAAGGATGCCGACCAGATGCAGGACGCCCTGCGCACCGGGATTAATCAAACGAAGGGTGACATCACCACGGCCAAAGGTGTCGCGCCGGTCGCTTCCGATCGGGAACTGGCCGAGCAAGTTGCTAAAGGCATCGGTGACAAACGCGATCAGGTCAAGGCGCTTGAAAACGTGCGGTGGGAAAAAGCAAAAGAGGCCGGCGCACTCATTCCTGCTGATGGCGTTTCCAATATCGAGGATCTTCGCCGCATGGTTGGCCAGATCGGTAAAGAGTTGAAGGGCACTGGTGGCGAGCTTGCTTCAGATTTGCGCAGCCAGAAGTTAGGTCACGATAGCGATATCCTTGATCTACGCGATAAGATCCATGAACTTGAAGAAGCAAACGTTGCCGGCGAACATGTGAGTGAGCTTGGCAAAGCTAAAATGGAATTGAAGGCCAAGCGCCTTGAAACCGCGCGGCAGCAACTAGACCAAAAATTAAAAATATCTGACAACCTCGAACAGCGTATCGCTGAAGCCGACAAAGCTGAAAAAGCCGCCGATACAGGATCTTTGCCTACAAAAATTGAAACTGCCGCAGACCTTATTCAATTGAAGCAACACCTAAACGATGTCAACCCTGCCAACCTATCTGCTGTTGAATTGACACGTCTGAAAGACAGTAAGGCTGCTGTGGACGCTGCGCTTGGCGAATTAAAAGGAGCAAAGCCAAATATTAAGCTTTCGGCCAATTCAAAATTACGTTTCCAAGATCCCAATAAAATCAATTTTGGTGATTTGCTGACCAAGGCTAACCGACGCACTGAGGTAAATGCCGAACGCTATGGCGGTGACGCTGCCAAACAACTCGGTGTCGACAAGGCATTTATCGCCGCAGAAAAGAAAACAGGTCGCCCGCTGGTCGGCAAGGATGCTACCACTAATGCGATCGCCGGGACTGAAGGCATTGTTGATCGCATTCAAAGCACCGCACATGTCGATTGGCTTAAGGCCAATATGCGCCCGAAGGCGTTCAATCAGTTGATGGCGAATAAGCTCGCCAAAACTCTGGATGAAGTGGGGTGGGATGCTGACGCCCTGCGGCAGAACCGAGAATTTTTAAATTATGTGGTTAATGATGGCGTGGGTATGAAAACCAAAGTTGTGCAGCAAAAACTCGACGACCTGCAAACGATATTGGATAAGGCGGAAGCTGCCGGCGCGTCGGGTAAAATGTTAGGCAAAGCCTATCGCGGCAAAGATCCAAACGTAACCCGAGCTTTAAACGCCGCTAAAGCGGCATCGGCCACGGTTGCGGCTGGTGGACACCCTACGACATATGCGCTAGCCAAGGCGGCTGAAACTCTTGGTGGCGGAGGCACGGCGGAAGCTAAGCGGCTTATGCAAATGCAAAAGGAACTAAAGCTTAAAACGCCGAAGTATATCCCCGGCGAAGCTATCGGCGCCGCGCTCGGAGGTAATTCGGCGTCCGGCTTCAAGGATCAATAATGGACGGCTCGGTTTTAGACATCAAAGGCGCGGCAATTAGGCATCCTAAAACTGGCATCATCTACACCGGCCCTACCCACCCCGAAATTGCTAAAGAATATGGCTTTCCGGGATCTGGTGATTACTGGCATCATAACCGCAAGAACGCCGGCTTCGTCTTACGTGATGGATCTTTTGTTAATCGCGATCAGGCACTGAATCGGTACGGCGTTGACGAGACACACGCCATGGAAGACGCACAAGAAAAATACCGGGAGGCTCACCGATGAAAATTCTAGTTATTGACAAATACGGGGCATCGCTCAACTGGACACGCCGCTGCGTCGCCGATGGCCACAAAGTGAAATGGTATGTGCCCACTGATGAAAAAGTGGCGCTGGTGGGAAAGGGCATCGTTGAGCGCGTGTCAGATCCGCGCGAGTGGTATCGTTGGGCTGACATGATCTTTTTCACTGACAACACTAAATGGTTGCATGAGGCCGATGCATGGCGTGCTGCCGGCTGGCCGGTAATTGGCCCGGGCGTTGAAGGGGCGAAGTGGGAAATCCTTCGTGATGTCGGCCAGAAAGTGTTCAAAGCCGCTGGCATCAAGGTTGCCGACAGTAAAAAATTCACGACGTATGATCCTGCCATCGCCTATGTCAAGCGCGAGATGCGCCGCTTCGTCTCGAAGCCCTGCGGCGACGAGGAAAACAAGGCGTTGTCGTACTGCTCGAAATCACCCGCTGACATGGTTTACATGCTCGAGCGCTGGAAGAAAAACAAGACACTTGCTGGGGAATTTATACTTCAGGAGTTCACCGGTGGCACCGAGATGGCTGTGGGCGGCTGGTTCGGCCCCGGTGGCTTCAACCGTGGTTGGTGTGAGAATTTCGAATTTAAAAAGCTAATGAACGGGGATCTCGGAGTTGCCACAGGTGAGCAGGGTACTGTTGTTCGCCATGTTGCCAAATCGCTCTTGGCCGACAAGGTGTTAAAACCTGTCGAGAGTGCGCTGGAAAAAATTAACTATGTGGGATATATTGATGTCAACTGCATCATCGACGACCAAGGGGTGCCTATGCCTTTGGAGTTTACGATGCGTCCGGGCTGGCCGTTGTTTAACATTGAGCAAGCGGTGCATAAAGGGGATCACGCAGAATGGTTGATGCAACTATACGAGGGCAAGGACGCCCGCAACTTCGAGTTGGACACGGTGATAGTCGGCGTGGTGATGTCGATACCGGATTACCCGTACAGCCACTTCACGAGGAAGGAAGTGAACGGAGTACCGCTCTATGGAATGACGAAATCAATCGAGCATTCAGTGCATCCCTGCGAGATGATGATGGGGGAAGCGCCGCTGGAAGTGAACGGCAAGCTCCAAAACTCCCCGATGCTTTGCTCAGCGGGGGATTACGTCCTAGTGACGACGGGAACGGGGGAGACGATCTCGGAGGCGAAGAAGGGAGCCTATCGGGTCTTGAAAAAATTAAGCATGCCCAACTCCCCGATGTATCGGACGGATATCGGCGACAGGTTGAAGAAGCAATTGCCGGTAATACAGCAGATGGGCTACGCCGCCAATTTGAAGTTTTAGAAGCGGATCCCAACAAGCTTGATGCCGCCGTCGACCTTGCGCTCAATACAGCGATTGACATTCTTGAACTGGAATACCTGCCCACCAGCCACACGGATTATTATCGTCAGTTGACCTTGAAGAAGGACACGCTGAGCGTTGTGATTAACGCCGGCCTGAAGGCTGACGAAAACCGCTTTCGTCGTAAGCAGCATGATGTGGTGGCAAAACTATTTGCGATCGCACGCGCGGATAAGAAACTCCTGCCGATTATCGAGAACCCGCCGCAGCTTTAATTATATGAACTTACTGCACGTCGTGCGGGAAGATCCTATTTTCGACTATGATGGTGCCGTCGTTCATGCCGCCACCGGACCTTCGGGATCATCTGGCTTTATCGTATAGCGTGGCCGGTATGGTGCCGCGTTCACGAACATGGCCCAACGGGCGATGTCGTGCGTCTGGTTGTCTTTGCCTGTAGTGATGTCGGTCAGGAGTTTCATGTATTAGCCGGATACGCTGGTTGCGCTGGTAGCGACGTGCTGGTTGTGTCGGTTCCGTCAACAATCGCTCTCAACGCCTTACGATAATACACGAAGGCCACAACGTCAGCAGTTGTCGCGGTTATCAGTCCGAGCGAGATCGCTTCTTGGACACGAAACATGGTTATGTCGGTTTTGGTTAGGGCGGTTTGGGCTTTTTGGGGTAATGGTATAGGCACGGGTGTCGGAGCAGGGGGCGCGGTAAATACGCCGTTGGCGTAGGTCCAGCCGATGCCTTGATTGGTTACAAGAATATCCGCTTTGTTCAATGGGGCGTCTGCCGCATAAACATTTGTGACAAGGCCGTTTTCTATGATTGCGTAATTTGACATGTTAGCTACTCACATATTCGGTTATAACCACTAAACCCGCTGCCCCTGCGCCGCCAGCGGCACCAGTCGCTGAATTGTTTGAAACACCACCGCTTCCCCCGGCGCCGCTACCTGAAGCAGTATTTCCAGCCACGAAACCATTTACAACAAGAGGCCCAGGAGCGCCCCCGCCCGCCAAAGACGACCCACCAAAGCCCCCCGCTGCGGCAATCGCGACAGTCGTAGCGCAGATACCAGCCCCACCGGCGGCACCGGACGCGGCTATATCGCCTGTTCCAATGGCACCCCCAGCACCACCACCGCCGCCGAACGTTTGCCCAGCAAATCCGCCCTGACCGCCGTTAGCAATACACAAAGAACCCACCGACGTTGTTCCTCCGGCTGTTCCGTTATTGAGTCCGGCAGCGCCACCATTTCCAGCCGCACCTATTGTTACCGTTTGGGATGACCCAATTGCAGCGGCTGTAGCCGTCTTTTTGGAGTACCCGCCAGCACCACCACCGCCGCCGGAATCGCTTGTTCCAACACCCGCAACAGTACCACCACCACCACCACCACCGCCCCAACATTCGATAACGGCATAAACGAGACCTGTGCTTGGCGTATAAGTCCCGGAAGATGAGAATTTCTGCACATTGATTTTGTCAATCAATGGCGCAGAAACAGAATTACCGTTGATTGTGGGTGATGTGCCTTTAACAACAGAACCAGTTCCGGTGGTGGCCAATTCGCCAAGCGTTCCGGCGTTATTATATTCAATATATCCCGACGTTCCACTTGATATGGTCGTAGTGCCAACTATTAAATTTGCTGCGGCCACGCCCGTTGTGCAACTTGAACCGCTTGAACAGCTTATGCTGTACGTGCCCGAAGCCGGATTGCCGAGAATGTTGCTAAAAGCCGTTGCTGCGGTCGTGCCCGCCGTACCGCCATTGGCAATTGCTACCTGTCCTGTCAAAGACGCGGTAGGAAAGGTTCCACTGCCCACAAGACCAAGATTTGAAAGTGCCGTAACTAAATTACCGGTTGGTTGTACAATGGGAGTAACGCCATAAAAACCAATTTTTTGCGTTGTGGCCGTTCCGAAATCTGTACCCGTCGTCGCATCCGTAACAATGTTATGCGTGGATAGAGTCAGGTTGCCGTTTAACGTCTCGCTTGTCGCGGTTAAGGCGGTAAAGTTTCCGGTATTGGCCGCTGTTCCACCAATGGCCGGTGGCGATGCCAGATAGTTAGTAAAGCCCGTTCCTGATACAGTGCTTGTAACGGCAATCGCGCCAAAAGTTTGTGTTCCAGACCAAGTATTTGCGTGGGCTAAATTTATGCTGCCTACGACTGCTCCGATAGTGGGGGAAAAAGTTATTGTGCCATCAGAATTTGATACTGAAATGACATTTGCGGAAGACGTGTTGCAGGTTGGACAAGAGATTACATTTGATGTACTTAAAACGATCGGGGATGTTGCTGTTTGCGGTTGGTTATATGCAAGCGCAGGGACAGCACAGGATGCAACAGCAAGTAAAAAGCTAAGAACTAGTTTTTTCATTTTACACTCCCGTAGCTAAGCGACCGCAATCCACTGTGTTCCGTCATAGGCCACAGTGATCGCGCCGAGGCTGAAATTAATAACGTAACTTGCCGCGCCGTCGATGTTGATGCCGCCGCCTTGAATGGTGATGTTGTTGGTGCCGGCGTTGCCGATTGCGTCTTTGATGGTGTGCGTCTCGTTGACGTAGGGAAGCAGGGGAAGGTTGTACGTGATCGGCGCAGACTGATAGCTCGAAGCAATGCGCACGTCAGGAGTTAAATTGACCGGGCCTGAAGTGTATGTCTGCAGGTTGATCGTGGTGTTTTCATAAAAGAATAAACAAAGCGCCATAGCTGATTGATGAAGCCGACGAGGACATTCAAACTGTCAACGCCGCCGCCTTCGACTACTGTAAATAATGGTAGCTGCGGTATTGCCATGTCGCCCTCGAAAAGAAAAAGTTGCCGGCGCGGTTACCTTGCCCGCGCCGGCAACATTCTGCATTAGGACTGCGTACCAGTGCCGACGGCCTGTAAGGTCGCCGTCGCTGACCCCACCGAAGTAATGGTCACAATGAAATCGCGGAAGGTGTTCTGTGCGATCGTCATGGTGCCGGTGAGCGTCCACCCCGTATTCGTTGTCACAGTCCACGCAAACGCGCCGGCGGAACTATTAATAACGCGGAGTTTGTATGTCGAGCCTACCTGAGCCTGTGGCAACTGTTGAAGCAGAGTGGCCACGGTCGGCAGGGTAGCAGCGCCACCAGCCGCCAGTGTGCCCGTCAGGTTAAGCGTCAGATCAATGACACCGTTTTGCGCCACATTGGTATTAAGCAGCGTGGTCGATGCGGTCGCCGAGTTGGTCTGGTAGCTGTCGACTGCGCCCTGAGCTTGCTGGAAATTCGCATTGACCAAGTTGATGATGTTATTCAACTCGTTCAGCAAATCGAAGCCGGGAACAGGCGTCGTGTAGATGGGAATTAAAGCCATGAGAGTACTCCGTTGTTAGGTGTGACCTTGCAAGATGCACCCTTTCTACTTTACACGGCTTTTATCTTGAATGGAAGCACCTCTTTTATGAAGATCTGGCTCATTAAGCCATGGCTCATATCAACATCCCAACAGACTACCTGACCGCCCGGCATGTGCTTTAAGCCGCCGGTCAGCACTGTGCGCCGCTTGCGGTCGAGCAGGATCTTCTGCGTTTCCAATTCCTTAACGACAAGGCTAAACGGCTGGCCCTTGTCGTTGAACTTTTGGCGGATCCAATTGCTCGATATGTACAGCTTTTGGGTGTCGACCTCGAAGCGCATATTAACCTCGGAGCGCGGCGTCTGGTATGCCAGCACGTCGGCTTTGGGGGTTGCAGCGCAGTTGACGATCAGGGCATCGCTGATAATCGTTTCGTGGAGGATCTCGTTCAGCGTGGTCACCGGATCGAACTTGGTGGTGCCGGCCACAACGTCGATAATCTGAGCGATCGCCCATTCCATAATGCGCTTCGGAGAAAACTCCATCAGCCCGAGATGCACGCAGATCTCAGCAGCGATCGCTACAGTGGCCGCAAGCCGGATTAAATAGCGGTGGCATGTCTGAGCGCCGGTGACCTTGGTGTAATGTTCCACCATCGTGTTGAGGTTGGCGCGACACCAGTCGATCATGCCGGGCTGCAACAGGTAGGCGAGATACGCGCGGCCAGCATGACCGCGATTTAAAATAAGCTCATTGCCAAGTTCGCCGGTCAACGAGAAGTTGGCGTCTTTCGGCTTCTTCGCTTCCACTTCAAACACGCGGTTCGACATAGCGTCTTCACCCGACTTCTGCACCCCGTTGATGCAATCGACAAGCGATAGGTTCGATGCCGACGACAGGATATTGCACCAAGCATGCACGACGGGGTTGACGGTGCCGTCGATGCGAGCGCGGTGCTTGTCGCGGCCCTCGGTGAAGCTGCGCACAAACTCCACGATCAATTCCGGGTGCCGGCTACGTAGCTCGTCATGGATAACGGGCAGATGGCAGATGGTTCCCAAGCCTCGGTATTTGGCGTTCTGTGTATCGTTGCCGGATAGCCGGATGGCCTCAAGCTCACCCCACACCGACGCGATCGCAATCATGGTCGTGGTCTTGCCAGATCCGCCGTCAGGACTGATGAGTGAAAAAATTGCGCCGCCTTCGCCCGGCTGCGTGATGAGCGACATCAGCGGCGATGCGAACGATGTCAGCAAACCGAAACTTTGCGCCTCGCAACCTTCGATAAATAATTTGTTTGCTGCGGCTGTCCATGCGGCCTGAGATCCGTTCTTGGCGACCGAAAGTTTTTTGCCGCGATTGGTGCATTCAGCGTTGCCGGCAGCAGTCTCGGTAGTGCCGTCGTTTTTGAATAACGTGTTGCCGAGATAGAACGCAGCGTAATCCATCTTCCAGCCAAACTGTTCATAGCGCATTTTCTTTGCCTCCCCTTTGCGCATGGCGACGGTGGCGTCGACATACTTTAAAAAATGTTTCCGGTTATCGCTATCGAGCATCAGCGCACCGTAGTCGGCAAGCTCGCCCCATGATCCCATGCTGGCGAGTGCCTTGCCAGCGACTTCAAATTCAACCCAACCTTTGACTGGCTCCCATTGCCTGAACAACATGCCCTGCTTGCGCTCGGCATGTTCGCTGTCGCGCACCTCAACGAGGAAGATCGGGTAATGCGTGAAGGGTCTGTTATATTTTTTCTCGATACCGGCGCTGTCCTTGTGCTTGACCTCGACCGTCAGTTGATAGTTCTGGTTGATGCTATAACCCGCCGGCATCGGTGGAAATGTTTCGACGGCTTGCACCGCTGCGGCAGCGAACTCTTTCTTCACCCGGCCCAACACGATCGGGCTGGTGACAGCGAATGGGCAACCTGCGCAGCCCGCAGGATTTACGGATTTGAAGTGTTCGCAGGTCGTCGCTCCTGCTGCGTTCCGAGCTTGGATAAGCTTACGACTAGTTTCTTCGGCAGTGTAGGAAGGGTGGCCTGAAGACCATTCGTGAGCAAGCTGCTCTCCGTCGGCACATTGGGCAAGCACGCCGAGGGCCGCATACCATACAGGCTCTGAGATATTTCCCCGCGTGTTGCGAAAACTGCGTAGCTGAGCGCATTGATTTGCAGCGACACTTGCATAGCTTGGCTCTCTTTCTGTGCTGTAGATCGCGGTCGCAGCGCTGTTTAGATATAAAGTTTGGGCGGCGTGTTGAACAGGGGATGCGGCAATGGCAGGTTGAGGTTGAGTTGCGTCGGGGAGTTGTATTGTTCCGTCGACGATTTCGAGACACTCGACTGTTCGGGGCTGACCGGGAAGCTTCCAGTTTCTTGTTGTTGGGGGTCGGAGGATTGAGGCGATGTCGGCTGTACGGGTGGGATCGGCGTGCAATCCTTTTGAGGCTGCGAGTTGTTTGAGGAGTTTTGCATTGGGTATCCATTCGTCAGGGGTTAAAGGGCGTGACAGCGGCCAGTAGGCGTGAATGCCGCCACCTGAATAAACGATCGTGGGATGCGGCATGCCCACTTGATCGCAAAAATTTTCAATTGCATCACATGCGGCATCTTCATCAGGATAAGCGCAGGGCTGACCATGGCCGTCAGTGCCGTAATCTATATCCATCCAAAAGCTTGACGCAAACCTCACGTTTTCTGCCTTGCGGTTGACGGGTTCTTTATACATCGAACACGCAAAATAGGCGTCGTACCCCAAAGCGTCCAAGCCAGTTAAGGTTGCGGCGAGATCTTCCGTCGACGAAGAAAAACCCTGTTGGGGGCGCTCGCCTTTTTTAAGCGCCACCCAACATTTGTATCCATCACCTTGAAGAACGTGGTTTAGAAACTCGGCCAGAGACGGCATGAATGACCCACTGAAGATGATTTTTACGTTGATACTGTGTAACGGACATCGGCACCGGGAAATGTTTTCCCGAAGCTATTGCCTTCTCTAGCAGGTCGAGCTTAGCGAGGATCTGTGAATGGCGGCATGCATGGGGAACTACCCCATGCAACCACGTTTCCATCGTGCGGCGCTGGATGCCAAACCAGTGCCCCATATCAGCAATCGAAAGCTCGGCCTTGTCTTTGGCAGAGATTAAGCGGTCGTTGATATTCATTTATCCCCCCATCGCTTTACCCAACAGATTGTCGAGCGCGGCGTCTGTTGGCGCTGGTGCGATCGGCACCGCAGCGGCTGCTGGTACAGCGCCGGGTGCGTCAGGTTGACGTTGCAAGAACGCCGGCATAGGCGGCATCTGCACTGGCGGTGCGACGAGTTGAGGTTGCTGCTGTACAACGCCGGCAGGTTGCGCCATTACCATCTGTGGCATGACGGGATGTGGCATGACGGGATGTGGCGCTGCTTTGGCTGGTAAGCCCGGAGGTGCAGCGAACACCGGCGGCTGCTGCGGCACCGCCATGGGCGCTTGCAACGGCTGCACTTGCGTGGCTGCGGCAGCTTCAGCAGCTACCTGCGTCTTGGTGCGCCGTTTCTTAGGCGCTGGCGCAGCAACACCGGCAGCAGCAGCAGCAGGTGCCATCGGATTAAACGCTGCGGGCTGTGCGGCCACTGGCGCGACAGGTTGTGGTTGCACAAACTGCGGAGCCTGTGGCATCGCAACGGGGGGCATCATAGGCTGCGCCGGCATGGGCACAGGCTGATGAACCTGCGGCACCGCCACGGGTTGCTGCTGCGGAATTTGCGCGGTTGCCG
>JGI24890J29729_1001500_pt1 | contig 10365 bp, 11 predicted proteins | sample FreactcultureFD7_FD_29729 | JGI IMG/M metagenome (IMG submission 29729)
TTGGTGAATGCGGCCCGCTGCTCCGCTTCCCAATCCGCGCGGGTTTTCGTGGCGAATGCCGCCAGACCTGTGGATGATAGGAATCCGTCTGGGGTCACTCCATTAGGCGCTGTCATCGGTGCCCTCCCACATCATGCGGCGCTGCTCGGGGGTCATCCGCCGCCACAGCTCCCGGACAAGTTCTGCCTGCTGCTGATTCTGCAAAGAGTCCACCGCGATTTCCACGGGGCGGCCCTGGTCGCGGTCAGGTGTATCCGCCGCAACCCAGCTCCCCGGGGATGTCATCCAGTTCGCGTCCGTCGACAGCGGCTTCTGATATTTGATCACCGGTTCAACGGTGGGCCGGACACCGCAGTCCCACAGCCGTTTCGACACGAATTGCAGATAGTCCACCGGCAGTACCAGTTGAGCGCCCTTCATGTACGGCATGGCCACCAACATCCATAGGAATGCCTGATANGGGTTGGTGGGGTCNCAGTTTTCCCGGGTGGGGAAATCGAATGGGAATGATTGATAGTCGGACGGAAGTTCAGTCACCAAACACCTATGTCGTGTAGGCCTGCGATGAGGCGTTCGATGCGGCCGAGGGCGCGTTGGGCGGGGTCTTGCCAGATCCGCTCGTCACCGATATTGATGGTCCATTCCGGGGATGTTTCCGGCCCCCACGCGAGGTCGATACGCCGGCAGCGATCCATATGGATTTTNTTGTCCGCTTTCAACACCAGGCCGACNCGGTCGTCGAGGAAGAAATGNCCGATCCCGTTATCGCCCACCATGTACGGTGCCCCGTCGGANACCTGGACACGCCACGACACCACNGTNCGGGTTGCCCACATACCGGCACGCAGCACTGCCAGCGACGCCAAGGTGTATGCCTTACCGGCGCCGTCTTGGAAGTAGGCGTGGAGACGATCCCAACCGGTGTGGTTGGCCCGCTCCGCACTTTTGAACGTCTGCCACGCCAGGACCGTGTCCTCATACAGCGGCTTCAACAGGGTATCGATGGTGCCACCCAACGACCCGATCTGGGCGAGGCCACCAATCACGTCGCCGAGGGCCTGAATGGTGCTGCTGATGGCCTCGTTGACGCCTGGGGCTGAATGTCCCCCGACTTCNATTTGCACACCTTTAGATGGTGAGTAAATCCACGACGACGTCTGTACCGGTGATGTGTCACCCTCATAGAAGATGACGTAAGGCTTTTTGGCGTCGGTGTAGCGTTTCCCGACCGTGAAGTAGTCCTGCGGGGTGTCCGCGTCGGCGACCACGTCGTAGGTGGAGTCGATGAAATCGTTGGCGAATTCCAGTGTGGTNCGGGCCAACCCGTCGAATACCGTGCCGCCGTTAGATGTACCGATCATGACACCGGACTTGTCGGCGATATCAATGACCAGGGTTCCGTAGCGCAGGTTAGCGCCCACCCATGGGGCGTCATCGCCGGGAAGGTACCGCCGGCACACAATGGACAGTTCGGAATCTTCCAGCATGTAGTGGGCCATGTCGTGGAAGTTCTGCCACCTCGAGGTGACAACACCCCACACCGCGCCGGACTGGATGGCCTCAATGAACGACTGCGGTTTGACCACGATGTGCCAGTTCGAAATNTCCAAACCCATGGACACCCAATTGTTGACGTTCATCGGGTCATCAGGCCACGTCAGGAACGGGTTGTGTTCCCGCCAAATCGCCAAAAATAGGCTAACTTTCAATACCCACGGCACGGGCCCTGCTAACAGCCATGCGCGGGGCACCTGAAAACCATCTGGCAGGAACGGATTTGGGACAATGGAATACCATTTTAAATGTTCGTAGTCGTGAACCCAATCGACGACTAGGACCACATCACCGTCGTCGCGTTGCTCCACAGCGAACTTATCCAGCATGCCTGACCAGCGGGCACCGCAATAGTCGATGGTGATGGCCACGGTACGGCCCGAACCCTTATCGAGTCGGGACTGGTAATCGTAAATCCACTGCGCTATCGGAGAGTCGAATGGGAATTCCGTCTGCCCNGGNCCNGTGTCNTTAGAGATCCACGAAAACTGGGCCGAATATTCCGAGCCCATGACGTGCTGGCAGTTCCACTCGGCATCCCAAATGCGTCCGACCGGCTGGGAGTGGCGGATGCGTTCTTCCACCAGCTTCTGCACCTCGGCTGCAGCCAGGATGTCTTCACACGTTGCGGTCACGAACCCGACCACCCGTAGGCGCGAATCCACACCTGACCGTCAGCACCATTGCCGCCGGAACCCAAACCGGGCCAGCCACCCGCACCGCCACCGCCGGGGCTGTTACCCGCCGCGCCGGGCAGGCTTTGGCTGTTACAGCCGGCATAAGTTTTACCGTTCAACACCAAATCGGAGACACCGGCACCGGCAACGGTGGGCTGCGCCAGGCCGCCCGCACCGCCGGCGGAAATGACTGACGTCATCCCCGATGCGACAGCCGTCGTTTGGCCGCCCTGCTCACCATTAGTGCCGCCGAACCCGTCGGCGGGGGAACCTTGAAATTCGAACCCTTTACCGGGACGTCCGCCGGTACCGATGACACCGGACAAATACTTCGTCGACAGCGACATATCGACACCACGAATGATCGTGCGATACGCCCACGGCGCCGAGGAGCCACCCGAACCGGTCACGGCCAGGCCGCCACCCTCACCGCCGCCGCCACCACCAATGCACACAATGTCGANGCGTTCCGCCCAATCGGGGATGCGGTAACTCCACGAACCGGCATAGGAGAAGCGGGCCGTGTAATCCTTCGGTGAGGCCGTGTTGAACACGGTGACACCTTCCAAACCGTACGGGCGTGACCACCGTCGGGGCTGAATCAGCTGACACGTAGCACCACCGGACGGGGCGCCCTTATAGGACACCGGCAGCTGAAACTCCGGCGTGTACGGGGGCACCGGATAGGTGAAAATCTTGGAGCCACCCATCTGCGCCAAAATGTTGGTGTTGTTCAAATCGCGGTACATCAGATTCTTGCGATCCAGGTCGATGACCGCGCCACCGTTGGCGGTCGTGATCGTGATGTCTCGGACATAGCGGGCCGCGTTCGTCCCGCCCGGGGTCCGCTCCCCCGGATCTCCAATCCACTGGAAATCGGGCAACGTCCACACACCCGGCGTCAACACCCATTTGTGCCACATCACCTGGTCGGTCGGATTCGACACTGTGACAGTTCCCGCCCCCGAAGTTGCCCCCGAGGTGAACTGCGACACGACATCGTTCTCGTACCACATGGGTTCCCCGGCCCGCAGCTTCAAAATGAGGTTCCCGTACTGCTGCGCAATCGGGTCAGCATTCGACGAAAATNCCGGCTGCTCATACATCAACACATCAAGTTTGCGGGTACCCGAAATTTGGGTCACNACCTCAATGGTTGTGGCCTTNGGGGTCGTCGACCACTGATCCTTCTCGTAGAAGAAGATCTGCCGAAACAGCGACTCGTTCCACTCGAAAGAATCGGTGACATTGTCGATGATGTGGAAACCCAACGCGAGATCGCGGTGCAGCTGCTTCACCGATTTCTGCGTCGACCCGACCTGGAATGCGCCGGTTTTCCACGTCGATTTGATCGGCGCGTCATAGATGCCGTCGACCTGGCCTTGGGCCAGCCATACACCTTCGCGGCCGGCGCCATCACCATGCACATGGAAGACGGTGTTGCCGCGGCGGATTCGGATGGCGACGATACGGGTATCAGCCACCTGCGGGCCTTCCGGTGTACTGCATCTGCGCCAACTTTCCGCGTTTCGTCAGTTCCCTACCGACACCTTCAGCGTCGGTGGTGTAAATGTTGTCCACCTTGAACATCGGTGGCTGATTCGGTGCGGGTGCGTCCGGGGCCGCCAGCTCCGTCGATAGGAAGTTGTTGGCGTTGCTCACCATCGGGTCCGGTGGCTGTGTCAGGTTGACGCTGCCCACCAAATTGTCGATAGGGCCCGGAGGCAGCCCGCCGGCTGTTCCGTGGTCGGTGGTGTTGGGGTCCACACCACCAGGGTCTTGTCCTTGGGTTTTGTCTGAAGCTTTCTGCGCTCCACCGGACATCAGATTCCCGAGAGCACCCGTGATGGCCTGCTGCGGAACGAACGCCCCCGGATCTGTNGACAGCCAGCTCGGCATACCGAACGGCGTCAACTGCTGCAGCAACGCGTCAGCACCGATACCCAGCATGTCGAACCCGTAGGTGACGCCACGCTTCGCGGCGTTCGCCCCCAACCCGATAGCTGCTGCGGCAGCGGCACCAGCTGCGGGACTCGCTGCGGCACCGGCACCCATAGTGCCCCCCGCTATGGCAGCGCTGGCGGCGGTAGAAGCCGCCGAAGCAGCCTGGTCAATGATGCCGTTGATGACCTCACCACCGATATCAATGCCCTTGGATAGGCCTGAAGTTCCTGCCTCAGCAGTCGAACCCGCTGCTGCCGGCATCGCACCTGCGGTGCGCATGTCCTGTAACTGTCCCTGAGTGAAAACTGCCTCCGGCTTACCGGTGTTGTTGACGGCATGGGTGACACCGGGTTTGAGCCAGCCACCCGAGTCGTAGCCGACACCACGACCGATTTGCAATGGCGCCCCGGCGTTGTCGGTCCCATACCGCTTCGTCACGTAGGCGAGTGCGGCCGCGATCTGTGCGTTTGGGTCGGTGTATCCGCCGCCGGAAATGTTGTTCGAATTGAATGTCGATGGGAGGAACTGCAGCAGGCCGGTGACGTGCTGCGTTCCGCCCATGCCGTTGGAGTCGTGGGGGTTATCGGCGAATGGGTTGCCGCCAGATTCGGTTTGGATCTGCCGAATCAGGGCGTCTTCCCACGCTTTGGAGTTCGTGATACCTAACTGGGGACCGTACTGGGCGATCGCATTTTGCACCGACGGTCGCCATCCCTCAGCACCGGTCGGCATTCCCTGTGGGAAGCGCCCGGTGCCGCCGCCGCCAGTAGTGCCACCGAGCAGGCCGCCAGTGGGGTCGATGGGAGCAAGCCCACGTCGTTGGCGTTGTGAACCGGCGCCGTTAAGCCCGCTGAGAGGGCTGTCCGCCTGGAAGGCCGGATCACGAGAAGCGCCAGGAACACCCATACCAGGTGCAGTCGCTTGATTCCTAGCATTTTGGCCGGCTTCAGATCCGGCCCCATTAGCGTCGACGGCATCCGATAGTGATGCACCACCGATGAGACCACCAACAGCTATCAGGGCAGCGGGGATCGCAATGCCGGCGAGTGCGGAGCTGATAAGTCCGGCTCCGACAGCTGCATCAGCGGGAAGTGTCACTGCAAGAAGCGTTGATATCGACTTTAAGGTCGTGACGAGACTCAGGACGCCTTCGATGGCTTTCCACGCCGCGAACGCACCAACGACCGTGGTGATACCGCCGGGGATTTCATTGATGGCGTTAAGGATTTTTCCGACAACATCCACCACGTTCGACGCAGCATCTTTGGCTTCGGTGAAAAAGTTTTTGATGTCGTCGCGGTGGGCTTTGATCCAACCATCTAGATTGTTCAACGCATCCGAGAGCCGCTTCACGGCATCCTTCATGCCCTCGGTGGGGTCACCGGATGCGCCACCGAAAATCGCNGANAGGAAATCNGCGCCCACGCGGGCGATAGCGGTCTGCATATTGCCGATAGCACCCTGCAACGTGTCACCGGCAGCCTTAGCCATACCCGGGGCGTGATCCTCGATGGCCTTCTGAATCATGTCCAACGTGATCTGGCCCTTGGCCTGCATCTTGTCGAACTGATCCGATGTCAGGTTGTAGGACTGTTCAATCCACGACTTGGCGGGCAGGCCAGCTTCCATCAGCTGCATCATGTCGCCGCCNTTGGCTTTGCCCTGCGTCAAGATTTGGGTCATCACCAAACCCATATGGCTCAGGTCGTCCCCTGCGAACCCGGCCGCGTCGGTGACNTCCTTCATGAAGCGGCCGATGTCTTTGGTTCCGGCGCCGATGGCCTGGACGGCGATACCGAACGCGGCATCCAACGAATACGGGGTGCCGGTNACTGAGTCGACAACAATNTTGACGTTGTCGGCCACTTCACTGGCTGACATGCCCAACGCTTTCAGCTTGCCTTTAGCTGCATCGATTTTCTCGAGCCGGTCGAAGCCTTTAGTGAGAGCTAAACCGATACCGGCCACACCAACACCNGCNGCGGCAGTTAACCCGGCAGATAGTGTTTTCCCGGCCAGCATTCCGAGGGCATTGAGGGCGCCGCCGCCGGATAAGTCTTTATGCCAGCGGGCAATCACCCCACCCAATCCGACGCTGCCCGCACCTTCAGCGAAGCTGTTTCCGAACTGGNCGCCAGCTTGCCTGGCCCGTAATCCGGTGACGACACCCTTACCGATGANNTGACCGATACGGGCACCGATATGGTCCAGTTTGGTGTCGGGGATNCCGGCCATGAGATCCTGATCAGGACGCCATCCATCTTTCATGGCTTTGGATGCCGATGCCGATATCCGCTTACCAATATCTTTGCCGACTACATCAGCATTTTTACCACTACCCTCAAGGGCTGACTTGATCTGCGACTCAAGCTTTTCCGTGTTAGCCCACACGGACACATAGGCGGTACCGAGTTCAGTTGCCACCTCGTGTCCTTTCCATAGATTGCTTCAACGCTTCCTTCCGTGCCAGCAGGTCCTCGGCTGACGTGGGAACCACACCTTCAACAGGTTTGGGTTTATCCACCGGGCGTCTGATGGGCTGCGGTTTGTCGCCGCGGCCGCCGCCGCGCTGCCAGTTACCCCACTGAATTGCTGTCATCACAGCGCCCAGGAAGTCAATTTCCGGAGTCCACCACCACGACTGCGGATGCCGTATCCGATACAACGCCGATGCCTGGGTGGGCGGCAGATTGACGATGAAATCCCGCAGATCGCACCAGGTGAACGCCTCACCGATATCGGCAAGCCGATACGGAGTCATGGTCATCAAATCAAAATTGATGGCCCCGCCATGCTCATCTAAGAGCTGGTCGAGGCCACCAATTCCCCCACAGTGATCGTGGAACCTTCTTGGATACGTTCGGCGATCTGCTCAAGTTCAAACAGATGCAAATTGGTGACCACGGCCAGCTCGTCGTCAGTGACGAACGGCTTGAGCATCGCTAACACCACCTCGATACCGCGATCCTGCGGCGACAGCGGTTCGCCGTCGTCATCTTTTTTCTCATCTACGGCGGCCAGGGCGGCGTTGAGTTCTTTGAATTGTTCCCGCGTCATGCAATCGAAGCGGGGCACGGTGAACTCCACGGGTGTGCGGCCCTTGACGGGGTCGCCGTTCTCGTCGAATGCGTAGTCACCGTTAGCGTCCACGGGCAACACGATCTCAATTTTCGCGGCTTTACGATTAGCGCCGATGATGGGTTTAGCCATGATGGGGGACGGACCTTCCTAGTTGTGACATGTAAAACAGAACAGGCTTTGTTAGCGGGACTCTGGTGGGTGGCAGGCCCGTCCCAAGACACCACCCACCAGAGGGTCCAGTTACGAACCGGCGGCGTGGCCGGCGTCGTAGATGTACTCCACAACCGCTTCCGGGTTGCCCGAAGCCGGCTTGTAGNNGTCGATGGTGATGGTGTACTTGAGAATGTCGGTGTGGACATAGGTGATATCACCGACGTCGACGACGGCACCTTCCTGGATGACCAGGCGGCGAACCTTGTTGCCGTCCACGGTGTGAACGACGAACGCCTGCCGGGGAAGCTGCTTGGCGCGNTGGTTGACCTGGATGGTGCGGTTACCGGCACCATCGGTACCGAGGGTCACCGAGGGCCCGAACACGGTCTCGAGGACGTCGGGGTCGGTTTCGAGCAGCGACAGCTTCAGCGACTCGGCGTACTGGCCCTGCGTGGTCTTGACCAGGTCAGATCCGAACGCGTAGTGCTTCTTGACGTCGCGCTGCGTGGAGACGGTGATACCCTCTTCGCCGATCCAGCCGTGGTCGACGAACAAAGCATTCAGCGGTGTGGTGGCATTGGTGGGGAGGGTGGTTCCCAGCGGTGCGCGGTAGAACACCCCGCCGGAATCCGGGCGGGTAGGCGCCCAGATGATGGATGAATCGGCCATGTTGTTGTTGCCCCTTTCAGGCGTCCGGGACGGGCCTGAAATTGGGTTATGAAGTTGATGTTCAGTTATGTGTGAAGTTGATGTTCAGTTATTTATGAGGCCGTCGTTGTCGACAAAGACAGATCGCCTTGGAACTGCCAGCGATCCAAGTCGATGATCTGCGGGTGCGGAAAATCGACCGGTCCTTGTTCGTTGGACCAGTTCCGCACCCACACACCATCAACGATGGTGGAGATGGCATTACGCAGCGCCGCCCGGGCCGTGCCGGTCATCGCTTCGACCGTTTCGGTGTCAGGTCCGAAACACTCGATGAGAAGCCGAGCATTGTCGGTGATCGGGGTGTCTTGATATCCACCGATCCGTGACACCTGAACAAACCGGATGGGCCGGTGTTTCGGCATTTTCGCCGAAACCTGGGCGTACTGCCCGAATCCGGCCGCCAAAATGGTGATAGCGGTTTTAACGGCCGGCTTCGGTGTCTTGTAGATCGTCATTTCGCGCCACCCAACGCCCGCAACAGGGTGTTATGGATAGCATTATGNCGAATAGCGTGCTGGGTGACCGCAGTCACCGATACACGCCAACGACCCGATGTGCCTTTCGGTTTACCAGGCTGTGAACGAATCGCATAACCCGGTGACACATCCCGCGGTCCGTTTAACTTCAGGGAACCGTTAGCAGTGTCGGCGATGGTTANGGCCACCGCTTCCAACATGCGTGCCGTGCTGGGCCAGTAGCGGATCTCTCGTTTACCTTGGCTGCTGATTTTGAATCGCACTTCGGCCATCAGGTGTTGTACAGGCTTTCGAAGTCCGGCCACACCGCCGCGGAGCTGTCCGATTCCGACGCCAACTTGACCTGGTTCATTCCGGCCGTCCGATACGGATTCAGCCGCATCTTCAAAGCGTTCGTCAACCACGGACCCTGCGTTGTCGCGGATTCGACACCGACATGCACCGATGCCGTTTCCGACGAGCTGCGATAACCGGTGGCGTCGTAGTCGGCGATGTTGATAGACGGCTTGGTGAAGACAGCCACCACCATCGTCGCTGCGACACGGGTTACCGCACCCGGAACCGGGTCGATAGCCGGGTCGATGCCGTAACCGATGATCAGATCGTCGGCCTGGTCCAGCAGGTTGGCGACAACCCCGGATTCCGCCGACGTGAGCGACCGCCCGAGAGCGGCCGTCACGTCGGCGGCAGCAGCGAATGCCACTACTAGCTACCCGAGTTCACCAGAGCCGCAACCGGCGTCTTGTTGATGCCGATCGAGGTGGNGCTACGACCCAGAACGTAGGCGTAGCGTGCCTTGAACCGCAGCGCGATCATGTCCCGCTCGGCGAGGTTCAGGGAACCGACCGTCGCCTGATCCAAGAACTTCACGGTGATGTCCTGGCGGACACCGATGCGAACACGGCTGGAGTCGGCGATGATGGCCTGCACACCGGCTCCAGTCCAGGCACCGTTGCGGTTCAGGACCGTGTTGTAGCCACCGAACGACTCATCACGCCACACCGGATCACCGAGGGAGTTACGGACGTTCTCCACGTCGTAACGGAAGGTGAGCGGCGCCAGCAGGGTATCCGGCTGGAAGCCGACCGCCGCGACAGCACGGGCAGCCTGGGTGACACCACCGACGAGGTCGGCGACGTTGGCGTTGCCTGTGCTGTAGGTGATGGTCTGCGACGCGGCTGACGCGGCCGGGTACAGAGCGTTCGACGTCCACGATGCCGGCTTGGAAACACCGAACAGGATGGCCTGGTCGAGCTTCTTGCCGATGGCCTCACCCGCACGACGGGTGACTTCCTCGAGGATGGGGGCGGTGGCGTCCGCAAGAACATCCTCGTGGATGGGCACGATGACAGCCAGCTCTTCGACGACCATGGTCAGGTCCTGCCAGGTCACCTCGGAGGTGGGCTTCACGCCGGTGGAGTCCGCGGACTCCGTAACCCAGCCGGCTTCCGGCAGAGTCGACAGAACCGGGAGGTGAGTGAGCTTGGTGCCCAGGTTGACAGTCGGGAAAGCCGTCAGAACAGTCGAGCCCGCGACAGCGGACTGCAACAGGGTCTGCGAATAGGCTTCCTGGATGATTGTTGAGACTTCGGACCGGTTGATATCGGCCATATCAAACTCCTTTCAAGAGTTTCAACCACCAACACGTAGTGCTGGTGGCTCATGTGCGTGGTGCGGAACTAGCCGCCCTTGTTGAACATCTGCTGCAACATCACCGCGGCCTTCTCTTTCGGGTCCAGACGGCTATCTGAGCCACTGGCACCCGAGGACAA
>JGI24890J29729_1001501_pt1 | contig 10344 bp, 11 predicted proteins | sample FreactcultureFD7_FD_29729 | JGI IMG/M metagenome (IMG submission 29729)
GAGTGGATCTGACCAGCCGAATGAATAACGCTCACGAGACTTGTAACGAACGTTACCAGTATCAAAATCGCCGTCCATAGAGTTCTGGAGAGGAGTACGCTCAAAGTGCTTCATGCCGTTAGGTACGTCAGTTGTCAAGAACCAAGCATTGGTGTCGGTCAAGAAGTGGTTAATTGCGTAACCTTCTGGGATTGAACCGTTGTTTTTCAATGCGTTGATGTCGTTGTCGTTTGTACCAACACGCAATTCAGTTTCGAGCAAGCGAGTTGCAACGAACTGTAGTGATGGAGGAACAATTAACTTACGTGGTTTAGCAGCGATTAAGAGCGAACGTTCGTCTGTCCACAAGCTGATTTGAATAACAGCGGCTTCCAAAGAAGTCTCATTCAAGTCTGCTGCGGTTGTAGGAATGTTGCTGTTAACACCACCAGAAACCAATGGGTGATTAGCGTTGAACAAAGAAACGCCGTCGCCACCAGTGTAGCTAGAGCTAAAACCGTTGTTTAGAACGGCAGCAGCTTTAACTTGTTTGGTGTAAGCCATGGAACGAGCAAGCGCTTTAGTATAACGAGCAGACAAAGAGTCATACAAGTTATCTTCAATTGCTTCTTCAGTCAAGCTGAAACCTTGAGCGATAGTCTCATGGTTGTAGCGAGCTGTCCATGCTTCTTGACCATTGTCATAAGCGATTGCGGAGCCTTCGTTTTTAACTGGGGCAGCGCTAAAGCCAGACAATTTTGTTTCTTCTTCAAAAGAACGCTCAGAAGATTCTGTTTCATAAACTTCTTTGTGTTCTTCGCCGTAGCGAGCGTACTCAAGTCCGAACAAAGCGTTCAAACCTGGGAGGAGCTCTTTTAATAGTTGTGCACGAGAAATAGCCATTTAATTCGCTCCTTAAGCTGTGTACAACACACCGGTGTCAGCCAGTAATTGTTGTGTACTTGTGTTAACTTTAACGATTACTTCTGGGTAGAAGATCGTACCAGTTGCGTTAGCGTATGCAGTGTCAGGAACAACAGCTACAACACGGAAAGGTAATGTTGTTGCGTTACCGGCACCGTTAGCTGGCAATACGATAGCGGCGATAGAATCACCAGTAGCGCTTGAACCTGCTGCCCATGCTGTTTGTGCAACGTTTGTACCTACGATAGTGCTATTAGCGCCAGTCACTACAGTTGTGTTACCAGTAGTTGTTACAGCTACTTTAAATTCAGCAACTGGGTCTACTACAACATAAGCGATTGGACTAGTTACGCCTGAGGCTGGTACATATTGTGCCTGAACTGTTTGGCCAGATGAATTAACATACTGACAACCAGTAAATACACCAATAATAGTACCTGAAGTTGTTGCGCCAGAGCGTGATACTGTGCCCCCATCGACTATTTTAACTGTGTCGCCGTAATAGATTGCTTGGCCAGAAGTGACTGGGTACTGAAGAGTAGCACCAGCATATGGCATGCCGTCATAACGGTTAATAGCTTTAAAGCCGTAGGGAGCTGAGATGGTTGGATAAGCCATTTATAAAACTCCTAAAATTAAAATTTAACTGCCTTTACCAAAGCTAGTCGTAGATTTACGCTCGTTAAAAAGCGGCATCCTTGGGTCACTTTGGCGCATAAGAGTGTTGTCAACAGAATCCGTTTGGGCTTGTGCTTGGTTGCTGTAATATTCATTACGCTGCTTCACAAACTCTTCAGGAGTCTTGCATAACAACAAACCGCCGATCTCAATATTGTCTTTAAAACGACTATTGTTATCGACTAGCATTTGAAACTTGGGTTGTTCCTCAATCCGTACCGGTTCCCAACCTTCTCTCAGTTTTGCTGAAAGATTACGTGGGTCAGCGTTACCTAATGACGAGACACGAATCCAACGATACGCATATCCAGCCTGTTTGTCTGGTTCAGGCAAGAGCTCAGGAGGTGCCCAATGCGTGGGGCGCTCTACTGTATTACGAGTATCTAATTCACGGGTCAATCTGTTTTCAGCCATTTGAAGCCTCCAATTTGTTTTGTTCACGGGCATATACCTCGGGTGTTAGACCTAATTTTTTGATTAAGGCCATTTGTGACTGCTTCAGTCGTACTTGTTTGGAGGACGTTGAGCGGGTCGCCGGAGCTACAACCGTACTTGGCTTCGCTTTTGCAGGGGCCGTTTGGGACTCCTTCTCTGGCTCAGCTTGACTACCTTCCAGGGTTTCAAAATACTCTGGAAACTTTTTGCGCATCGTTTTGTCGATATGCTTGAAATATTGGTCAGTACCCACAACATTTGTGCCATACTCATCAATAAGCTCTTCATGTACACCAACAGCAAAGTTAGACATGGCTTTTTTGGAACCATACCAAGGATTTTCATCCAACCAAGACTGAGTTTTGGGGTCAACCTTAGGACGCTGTTGCTCTACTTGATGACTTTGTACCGCATTTTCTTCTGATTGTAAAGAAATATTTGGTCTAAATTTGTTGGCGCTGTCTAATTTAATCTGCGCTTCCATCAAAGCAGACTGTGCTTCAGCCATTTTGTCGGAGTCGCCAGACTCAATTGCGTCTTTATAAGCACGTTTTGCTTCTTGGACTTCGGCTTTAGCAGCAACTTTATAGCTCTCAGTAAGCTCTTCAGACCCGTTTTTAAGCACTGCTTTAAGGCGCTTGTTCTCTTCAACGAACCGTTGTGCCAATGCAATAGCCTCTTGTTGCTCACGCATAGCCGCTTCTTTAGCACGACGCTCGTCGTTCCAGACCTTTTTATACTGCTTTAAGCGCTCTTTTTGCGCTTTAAGGTCTAGTTCTTCTTCGTCTTCATTAGCTACTTCTAGCTTTTTGACCACTTCTTCTGGCATTGGTTGCTTGCCACGGTCTTCTTCTGGGGTGTCGTCCTCGACAATAAACTCAAACTCTTCGGCTTCTGCTTTTGCTTCTGCTTTAGGAGCTGCTTCGTCAGGGAACTCAAAATCTTCTTTTTCAAAATCAGCCATTTGGGGCTCCTTTTTAATTAAAAAACCGATTGGTATGGACATTTGATTTACGTCTATTCCATTCGGCAGGGACTACTTGTAGATTAATAGCACAGGATGTACCTCCTTTAGATACAGGAATAATATGGTCGACATGCCACTTACCGCCAACCATTTGTTCACGTAATCTAGCTAAGGAAACCGCTTCTAGTAAAACAAACCGGTCAAATTCGGATAACTCTCGTTCTAATGACCTTCTAAAAGATCTACTAGCAGTAAAGTAATCTTTATTTGCTTTGGCCCATTTTAGTCTTGCGGCTTTTCTAGCTTGGGATACGGGCTTTTCTGAACGGCGCTGTTCTGTTTTGGCTCTACCACCAGACGCTTTATAAGCGGCTTCGTGGCGTTGCTTAGCAGCTTTACCCTTTTCGCTAGCTTCGTATTTACGCCGAGATTCTTTTTGAGCTTGTGTTCTCATATGAATTTACGAGTAATTCCCCTAGGGTCCTGGACCACCGCTTCTACCGTATCGTCGTTGATAATCCGGAACTCTTTCCCGTGAATTACGAGTCTAGTACCAGCATTTGGGCGTACTAAAACGAAGTCACCTGGTTTACACCATGCGCCATTAGGGAATCGTTTTTCGTCTTTATAGCAGTCAGGGCCAAGTTCTACTACGAATAAAACCGTAGATAAAATCTCGTCCTTCTTCATTAATTCGTCAGGCTTATATAAGTCAGTACCTTCGAACTGCTGCTCTACTTCAGGAATTGCACACAGAATGCGGTATCCCGATGGTGTCGGAAGTTGCTTAGCTCTGTCTTCAAGAGGGATATTTTCTTCCCTATTGATCTTTGGCATTGGGTTGCCAAGTGCATCGGTTATTACTATTTCTCTACTATCGGGGTTTGAGCCGATAATTAGTTCACTCATCAGAGTTCTCCAGTCGTTGTTTAAGGTCACTCATTTCAAGGCGTGCAGTCAGTAGACCTTTAATCTGTCCACACACGTATTGGTATTCAGCGTAGTCTTTGGCTGCGCCGCCACCCAAACTCTCTTCCAGACTTCTAATCTGCTCATTTAGTTTTTGGACTAAATGGTCGAGGTATTTATCGAACATTATTCTTTAGCCTTTTCTTCCTTAGAAACGTCTTTGCTACGGGTTTGTTGCATCTTTTCTTGTACACGAAGTTGATCTTTAGTTTTGGCTATATCAACTCCCATTCTTGCGCCTTCAAGCGCTTGCTTAGAAGCCAGATTCATCTTGTCAGCCTGAGCCTTTGCGCTAACCTGCATAGCTGCAATTTCTTTCTGAGCCTCAATTCTAGATTTCTCAATCTCAATTTGGTCGGCTTTACCTGCAGCATCAACAGCAATCTTCTTCTGCTTGAGCGCAACTTCCTGCGCTTTGAGCTGGAGTTCTTGCATTTGCATTTGAACGATTGGATCTTGCTGGGCCTGTTGAGCTTGCTTAGCTTGCATTTCTTGGGTGTCACGTTGTAACAATGCAGAAGCTGCTTTAGCAGCCATCTGAGAAATACGGACTTCGATTTCTGGTGGAATACCAATTTGCTCGTCGTCTTCGTTTTCTGGTTGGAATGGCAAATCAAGATCCATTTCTGCTTCCATTTGTTTACGATACTCGTAAGCAATATGCTCATTAATATGAGCTTGCATAGCAGACTGCATAGCCTGCGCATTTGGGTTTTGCCCAATGAGCTGCATAATCTTTGGATCTTGCATAGCAGACATGTGCACAGTAATGTGTGCCTGATGATCTTGATACAAGAAAGCCTTAACTGGTTTCATCATGAGAACGTTTTGGTTCTCGGTGATTGGGTCAGCTGGTTTTTGGTCTTCCGGTAACTTAACCAATTGGTTTGCATTCTTAATGCCAAGCACGTCAAGCATCTGACGATGTAACTTAGGTAAGTTGTAAATTTGTGGAGCACCCTGAGCCAGTTGCAGTACTGCCTGGTACTGAACAATCTTTTGTGCCATTGTTGCAGCATTTGGATCGCTAACTGGTATCACGTCAACGTTGTCATAGTCAGAGCGCTTAGCTCCAGGGCGTCCTTCTACGGGGACATAACTATAGGTATCTGGAGTGTAATCACGAATGATATCTCGAAGTAACCGAAGCTCCTCTTTAAATGAGTAGTGGATGCGGGCTTGTACAGCGGACATTACTTTTAATGTACGCTCCAGAATTGCTAGTGTTGTTCCAACAGGTGATTGAGCACTCATGTCAGAAATTTGTAAGTCAGCTGCGCTAGCAAAGCGACGGCCTTCTTCAATAATCTTATCCATCAGAGCAGCTAATACTTGGCTTGGCTCTTTATACGGCAACGGCAAGAAGTTATCACGCATCGTGCCAGCAGGTACGTCTACATCCCTCCACTCGCCCGGTGCAATCGGCGTGTCATCGCCTTTGACTCGCATACCCCGTGCTTTGAAACCTCCCGGAAGGTTTGACAAGCTTCCTGCGTCAACCAACTGGCGGAGGATTGAAGTTCCTGATTTAGCAAATGCGCCGATGAGGTGAATAAGACCAAAGCAATAGAAGCCAAAACCGGGAATGTAACCATAGTGCACAAAGTGCGAACGTTTTTTCTTATGCTCATCTTCGGGTCTCCAGTTACGGCGGATAGCTAGAACTTTGCTAGTCGCCTTGTCGATAGTCACGATATACGGCAGAGCAATGCCGGTGGGTTCTCCATCATCATCCACATCTTCGTAACCCGGCAGGTCTAAATCAACCTGCATTTCTAAAATCTTATAGCGATCATCAACGGTGGCTCTAAAGCCCATCTTCTCAGCAATCTTCTTCTCGACTTCGTCGAATGAATCTACTGGCTCGCCTAGATCAACGTCACGCCAAAAGCCGGCGTACATTAGCTTCTTAACTTCGTTATCGGTCTTGCGCATCACATGGGTTACACGTGGGGATGACTCTAAGTTTGAAGCGCCATAAGGGACAACCAAATCTTCCGCAGGAACAAATAGTGATACCTGGCGGCCGATTGCTGGATCGTAGTACACCTTCTTAAAAGCGTTACCAGACAGACCCAAGCCCCAAAGCATACGCTCATGCTCAGGGCGGAATTCTTTCATCTTCTCAGTGAGCTGATAGTTCATGTCATCAGCTACACGTTCTGCTGCATCTTTCTTCTCTTGTGTTTCTTTACCAACAATTACAGTTTTAACTGGGCCCATTGCTGGGAACGTTTCCATAATTGTTTCTGCTTGGAAGCGAACTAGTGTTTCGGAGAGCAATGGGTGATACACACCGCATGCGCCTTCCCATGGTTCTGTACGCTCTTCAATTGTCATACCTAACAACTGCAAGCCATCTACATAAGTCTGCATCCAGTCTTTACGAGATGCTACGTCTTCTTCAAACTCACCAACTAAGTCACCAGCTAATTGTGCAAGCTCGCCTTCATCAATATATTCAGCTAAGTTATCGTCAAAGCCTTCTTCATCTTCACCCTTTTCAATTCTAAGGATTGGTTGACCATGAATATCGAGCTCAACAGACTCAGGATCCTCAATCGTGATCTCCATGTCTGGTTCTGTGTTCTCCATGTCCGCAAGGTTAATTGCATCCAATCCCATTGGGGCTTGTGAAAGTGACTTATCAATTGCCATAGTTGTTTACCTATACGTTGTAGTAGCCCTTGTTGCGTCTACTTTTGAATTCTTTAATATCATCTGGCTCGTCCGAATCGAGCTGAATAAACCCGCCTCGTCTGAATCTTAACATTGCTTGGGTCATCGAGTCCACTAAGTCGTCATGCTCACCCGACGGAAAACTTGCTACTTCTTCTACTAATTCTTCTGCCCATGCAGTTGCAGGTACCCACACTCTACCAGATGCGAACAAATCTGCACATGCATTTAAACGAGCGATCTTGTCACTGCCTTTACTTGGGACATACTCTTGTACAGGTATGCCCATTTGACGCAATTCAAAAACTAGCGGTGCTCCGGAGGCTTTTGCTTCAACAATGAGGCAGTCTGGCTCCCACTCTTTGAAGTCGTCGAAGGCTTTTTGTTTGAGTTCTGGGAACTCCATGCGTTTTTTAAACGAATTAAGCAAAATAATGTTGGCGACATCTACCCCCCTATCGTTAGGTGCATAAAACACACCCCATGTAGTACAAGCGCAATAGTCTGAGCGCTGCGTCTTTAAAAAGGCCGTATCCCATGACTGGATAGTGAACTCACACATCGGCGGATAGTCCTGTTCCCAGTGTTTCCACCATTCACGCTTAACAATAGCCGATACATCTGAGGTCGGCTGCTGCATATACTGCGCCATCCACTTGCCGTTAGGCAATTCGTTCCTTAACGCTTCTAATTCAGACAGTTTCCAGAACTGCGGCCACAACGGCTCGTCATCAGGCAAAATTGCAGGAAATTCAATGACTTCCCACTGCTCACCAGACCTTTGCTGCGCTGCTTTTACTACTTGACCAGTCAAATCACGCTTAGACCACCGGGTCATAACTATAATAATAGCGCCACCTGGCTGCAGACGCTGACGAGGACCTGATGTATACCACTCGTACGTCTTGTCGTACACCTCTGGGTTGTTCTCGGCTATGGTTGCTTCTTGTTCTGAGTGAGGGTCGTCAATAATGAGGATATCTGCGCCCTTACCCGTAACTGCGCCTCCCACACCGATAGCAAAATAGTCTCCCCCCTGGTTTGTTGCCCACCGCCCAGCAGCTTTAGAGTCAGTCTGTAGTCCAACTCCCGGGAAGATAGACTGATAAACTTCGGAATCCACAAGGTTACGGACTTTACGTCCAAAGCCAACTGCCAACTCCGCTGTATGAGCGGTCTCAATAATCTTTTTCTTAGGAAACTTGCCCAAAAACCACGCTGGGAGTAAATAACTAGCAAATTCTGACTTAGTATGGCGAGGAGGCATATTAATAATAAGGCGTTTACATTCACCATTAGCTACCCTTTCGAACGCTTGGGCCATTTCCTGATGGTGTGCCCCATCAATGAAGTTGGGCCATACTTTATGGACAAAATCCATAAAACTTTCCTGACAATTCTCTTTCTCAACTGCGTCAACCGTCGTATCTAGTTGATCTTTAAGGACTCTTAGCTGTGATTCAGTCAAAGAATCAAGGTTTTGCAGCAAAAAACTCAACTCTTTTGAGTCAAGCTTCGCTTTTGGAGCCTTACTTTGAGTCGTCGGCATCAATAACCTCTGTCGCTTCTACGTCGGTGACGGTTTTTAACATGTCTAGACGTGATTCGGTCTTGGTTTTCTTATTTATTTGAGTTGCCTGCATCAATTGGTTAATGCGTTCTTTGATTGCGGCCTTCAGTTCGTCTGAAGTTTGATGGGTAATCGTGATTTCACTGCGGTCAGTGAACAGATCTGAAGCTTTGCCTAATAACTCTAACGCTTTAAGCGCAACTTTGTTGTCCTCATCTTTAGAAATTTCCATTAAGCGGTTTACAACAATGGTTCTAACCTGGACTTTGTCTGCAACTACTTGTTTTTCATACTCATTTATATAGCCAGATAGCGCTAAGGCTACCCCAGTTTGCTTTAAAGCCTTTTCTTGTGGCTTTGGGTGGGTCTTAGTTTCTTTGCCTGGCTCAATTTGGGCGAACATTTCTTTAGCTTTGGCCGCTTCCTCTTCCGAGATGTCGTCGTCCATGCCTAGTTCTCGCAGAGTCAATGCGGTATTAGCAGCGATCTTTGCACGCTGTTCTAGAGTATCACCCCGTTGTGGCTGGGCGATAGTTGGTATTTCTTTGTCGAGGTTTGGCTCGATAGGTATTTGCATGTGACCCGGTTTGTAAGGTTACGTATGGCACCGAGTATATACCAAAAAATAAATATGGGGCAAGAATTTGGTAGCTGCTACACGCTAAGTGGAAAGCCAAAAAAACCCTAGCTTGCTACATCCTTCTGTGTTGGCTTAACTGCCCCACTTAATATTACTTGCTTTTTGCTACTTTGAAAAATTCTTTAGTTGCGCTTAGCACCGAATTAATCCAGAACTCATTTACTTCTTTAATGCGCTCTGCCAACTCTTCGTACTGCTTATATTGTTTTTCAAAATCAAACATAGTTTTCTCCTTAGTTAATTGCTGCGTTGCAGCATAAAAGAATAATACCACAAAAAAATACTATGGGGGGTATGGTACCTATAGGTATCAATAGGGGGGCCTTTTTTATACTTATAGGTATCAATTGGTTCTTGAGAAAACGATGGGGGTAGGGGGCCTGGTATTAAAAATTAATTTTGCTGTATCTATTGTGCACATCATTGTGTATATCTGGTGTATAGAGTCCCTTCTCTGTGTTTGGTGGGTGCCACCCCAGTGGGTCTAGTGCTATCTGGATTTCCTCTGGGCTCAACACAGTTTGATTAACTAATCTATATCTACGAAGTGAGAACGAAATTTTTTTAGCCAATGTTGCAAGGCTCAATCATGCTAGGATAATCCTACTATGTCCTGTATAATTCCTACTCTTTCCTGTCAGTTGTGCTATACTTTAATCATGGTGGAGATGACACTATTCACCTAATCCATTAACTTGTGTCAGAGGAGAATGTATTATGCCTAAGGCTAATACTGCATTATCTAGTGAAGTTGTAGTTCAAATCGTTGAAGCCCCAAAGGCTGAATACGTTGTTCAATTAAGTGATGCTCAACAATTAGACGTTGCTGTCGAATTGTTTAGTGATGGCGAAGCTACCATTGCAGAGGGTGATGACGGGGTTCAACGTTCAGCGTTGATACTCGGCAAAGTATTACTGCCTGATGCTGGCGTGCCTTGCACTTATGCAAAGTGGACTACTATTCGGGCTACTTGGTTGCGTAAGTATATGGCTTTCAATTCTCATGCGTCTGAGGAGTCTGCTCAGAAGGCTTGGGAACGTGCCATTCGCAGGACTCAGAAAGAAATGCCTGATGTTGTAAAACCTTCTGCTCCGTCTGCTAGTGCTCAGAAGATGAGTGAAAAGCGTAAAGCTGAGGTTGAAATGCTTGGCAAGCTAGATGACGATCAGTTAGTTGATCTTCTTGTGGCTTACAAGAATCAGGACAATTTCAGCAAGGCTAATGTAGTTAAGGCTGAGATGAAGCGTAGAAATGCTGATACTGACAAAGCGGTCAAAAATGAGCTCAATGAGTTGCGTGGGCTCGTGGTCAAGCAGATCAAAAATACTGCTGACTTAGACTTACTTCGTCAAGTGTCGGCTATGTTGCCTAAGTTGCCTGATGCTATCGTATAACAAAACCAGCTTTACATTCCTAACCCCACTTCGGTGGGGTTTTTTTATTTCTTCACCCTTCTTATTCCCTATCTCAATAGGGAACGGTCATTTGTAGCAACGCATTAG
>JGI24890J29729_1001502_pt1 | contig 10337 bp, 16 predicted proteins | sample FreactcultureFD7_FD_29729 | JGI IMG/M metagenome (IMG submission 29729)
AGGAATACTAGCGGCCGCGCACAAAGCCGCGACCAACATTGAAAAATCGTCGCAATCGCCCATAGGTTGCGGCATCCGCAATAAATGCACGGGAGGTATAAGCACCTCGGCCGCATCAGCGTCGACGCCAGGAAGAGCCGACGCGATATCGCGATCCTGAACGAAGCGGACATTCGTTCGTACCCAACGATGGATAGCCGCAACGCTTTGCTCAGGAGTGAGGCCGTCGCAGAGTTGCCGCGCAAGAGACTCAATCGAGATGTGACGCTTATCGCGATCAACGATAGAGCGCATCCGTTCAATTGTGAGAGCCGTTGCAACGTCAGAGTCAGCAGAGAGCGGAGTAATGAGAGCGCGGACTTGAGAAGCAAACGCGGGATGGTAAGTAGTCGACATAAGGCCAGGCCAGAACACGGCCGCAGCCTGCGAAACCGCCCAGGACCCGGAAGCCGCAGCCGTGCTAGGAGACACCACACGACGGCCAGTATCAGCAAAAAACATTCAAAAGCGAAGTTGTTTTTTTAGCGTAGTTTAGCTTACGTTATCGCCATGGCCCGGAGATCAACAAAAACAGTCGTCGAAGACGACACAATTACAACCGTTGAAGCGGAAGAGGGAGAGAGCAAACCCGCAAAACTACGCCCAAAGCTAGGTTTTGATGGGTTTCTACAGAAACTCGCCGGACTCACGCCCGACGATGCACCTGTGATCTACATCAATCGAATCAGCCCCAAAATAGATATTGCTTTGAGCGGCCGCAAGTTTAAATACCTCGAAAAGATTTACTCTCAACCGGCCGACTTGCGGGGATACATCAAGCAAAACCACGGAGGCGGAAAGTATGACTTACTTTTGAACGCCGAGAACCGCGCGCCGTCGCCCGTCGCTCAGACCGTACTCGAAATTCCGTTGAACGAAGCCGAGCCGATTCTTGATCCCGTGGAGCTTGTCCGAGGCGAGCCCGAAGTGGAGCAGCTTATCAAGCGATGGCACCAGAACGGCAAGATAGCCATTGGTCCAGACGGCCAGGTTCAACGCTCAGCAGCAACGGCCGAGGCCGCGCCAGGCCAAGCCGCGCCGACCAATCCGCTAATGGATATGGTTCTAAAGAAGGCCCTCGACGTTGCATTCGATGGACCGAAACAGCCGAGCATGGTTGAGATTATCGCCGCCATGAAAGCGAGCGGAGGCGACCAACAGCAAACGCAGTTTATGCAATTTATGATGCAGCAGCTTACGGCCGCGCAGACCCAGAACACAGCGTTGCTAACTCAAATGCTCGAAGCCAAGACGCGCCCGAGCGGTGCTAACAGCTTGGATCAAACCATAACGACGCTCGAAAAGTTGAGCTCTACGTTTGGCATCAAAGCCGGTTCCGAGTCCCATAGTTGGGTGAAGGACGTTATCCAACTAGCCCCGGCTATTGTTGGCCCGCTCGTAGGCGCCTTTATGGCCCTCAAGGGAGTTGGAGCGCCCGCGCCAGGCTCAGCGGCCCAGCCCGGAGGAGCTGCGCCAACAGAGGCCACAGCAACGCCAGCGGCGCCCACCGTACAAGATTTACGCATGGCCGAGCTACGCCGGTTTACGGTGAACATTATCGACGCCGTTAACCGCGACCGCGACGGAGCCGACTTCGCCGAAAGCTTTGTCGACATCGCAGGCGAGGCCGACTATCAACGCGTTATTTCGATGGGAGCGCCGACCATCAAGGCAACGCTCTTTACGTTCCCCGATTTGAGCTCGCATCTACTCGCCTTGGGTGAACGACTCGATAACTTTATCGAAGCGTTCTGCCACGCCTACGACCCCGACCAAACGACAGAGGAGCCCGCCGCATGAGACTGGTACCGAAAATTCCGATACCGACACAAGAGAGCATGGCCGCAACTCTTGGAAGCATGATCCGAGCGAACATCAATCCGGCCGAGCTGCTAAAGATCGTTGCCAACGGTGCCGGAGGCAAAGCGCTCGTTGCTCATGCAGCCTTGCAAACGCCGCTTTCATTGCTCGCACCGTTCAAGGCCGACCCGAAGAGCTGGAAGCATTTGGAAGGGATCGACCAGGCCAAGCTAACCGAATTCGCGGCCGGATTCATCGAGGCCGCAAAGAAAGGCTAAAACCGCAATGGGACAACACACACGCAGCCGACGCGGCATCAAACGCGGGAGCTACATGCCGAAATTCAACATAAACGGCGAGCCTATGCCGCGCGCCAGGTTCGCGAGCGAAGAGAAAGGAAGCCCCGCGCCTAGAGACTTAGGCTTTGAGCCGCCGCCTCTAAGCGGACTATGGACCGATGCCCACCCGTGGGAAGTGTGGGCAAATCGCAACCAACAGGGCAAGCCCAGTTTAACGATGGAATTTCACGCGCGCTACTCGAACCCCACGGCCGCATTTCACACTCGCGACTTTCTCACAAAGGAAGGACTTATCGCCGTTGTTCGCGCGCCAAAGGTAGAACCCATTGACCCTGACTTGTAAAGACTGCAAAGAGCTCATCGTTGGACCGCTCGCACCGGCCGACATTATCGACCGCGACAAGCGCGAAGCGCTCGAACTGAGGATGATCTATCCGATTCTCGCCGCGCATATAATGCGCCATCACAAAGACGCGAGCTTGCTCATCGTTGGGCTTGTCGACCTCTACGCGTTGTCGCTCATGGCCCGATATTTTGAAAGCGCAAATGCCGCCAATTATGCCGAAATTCAGGACCGACTTCGCGCCGCAGCTTGGGTAACACTGCAAGAAGATTTGAATTTTTTCAAACCGCATCCACCCACAGAGAGCGGACACGGTACCCCCCAGACGCGGCTAAAAGTCTAAAAACCATTCCCGCCCACTCGCCACCAAGCGACAAGCGCGCGGCGAGTGGGGCGCACTCGTTTTGTTAGCACTTTCACCACACCAGGCGTCTAAAAAGTCCAATATTTACCGACACTTGAGCGCTACTCAAGCGGGGGGATGACGTCCAACCTTAATCCGCCAAACGACCGACTCGCCGCCAAAAAGTCTAAAAAGGGTGTAAGCTGATCGGAGCTAAAGGACTGCCAAGACAGCATTCCCAAATCGGTGTTTCCCAAAGGAGAGACTTTGCCACACAGAGCCGCCCAGACGAGCCCGTTTTCTTTTCAACTACTCAACATTTGGCCGTATGAAACCACGCGGCCCGACGACATCAGGCAGGCCGAGCCGATAGCGAACGAGAAAATTTTCGACATGCTTCATGAGATGCGCGGCCGTGTCACGAGCCTTGTTATCTCAGTTGACGAGCTCAGCAAAAAAGGCTTGCCGACGAGCTCACGCGTTCTCGCCTCATACATGAGACCCAACGGCCGACTCGTCTTGTTTGGATGCGACGCGTTCGACCATTGGTCGCTCAACTTGCGCGAAATTCTGTTGTGCATTGACTATATGTCGAGCCTTGATCAATCGAAGGCGATTCACGACGAACAGCACTACATAGGATTTTACGAAGACGAACGGACGCACCGAGTAAGCTTTGATCTGGACTGGGCGATGAGCTACGTCGCCGCCCACGTGAAGCTATCGCCGGAGGAGCTGAACGACCGGCAAACCCTGCAACGCGCGCTATCGTTGAGCGCGGAAACGTTCCACCACAACAAGGACGCCGCCAAGCTGATCGACATCACTAGAGCGCACGAAATTCTAAGGCACCATTTCAAGGTATGAAGGCACCTAAAACAGTGCCAGCAATGATCCTGCCCGGCAAACCGATCACGAGCGCGGACGTTCAGCTACTCACCGCAACGTCATGGATTGACGAGGAACTTTGCAAGCGCGCGCTACTGCGACGTGTCGACCGCACCGAAGGCGCCGAGCTGCTTGGATATGACGCATCGAGCGCCGAAGACTATAGCGGCATCGTGTTTCCCGTGTTCAATCTAGGCGAGACCCGCGCAAAGACGTTCACCCTACGCCGCGACCATCCGACCTATGAGCGCAACAAAAAAGGCGACCTCGTACCGAAGAAAAAATATCTGAACCCGACCGGCGCCGGTAACCCGGTTTATGCGGTGCCAGGAACGCCCGTCGAAGTGTTGAGCGATTCAACGCTACCGATTGTTATCACCGAGGGAGCAAAGAAAGTGCTTGCCCTCGAACGCTTGAGCCGTTTCGAGTTGCCCGACACTGCCGAGGCGCCGCGCTTTCTCGCTATCGGTTTGATGGGTGTTTACAACTTCAATACGACCATAGGCNAGGAAATAAACGACGACGGCACCAAGAGCCCCGTAAAGGGTTTCTTGCCCGACCTCGAACGATTCAACTTGAACGGCCGTCGAGTTACTATCTGCTACGACTCAGACGCGGAGCACAACTTCAAAATCGCCGCCGCCCGCGTCAAACTTGGGCACGAACTACAAGCGCGCGGCGCCGAGGTTTATTTCTCGAAAATCCCGCAGGTTGGAGACGACAAGCTAGGTATTGACGATTACATCGTCAAGCATGGCCCGGCCGAAGCGTTGCGAGTGATTGACACAGCCAAGGCCGCGCCGGAGCTGAAGGAAGACGCAAAGCAAGCCGCCGCCGCCGCAAAGATCACGGAAGCCGCGGAATTTTTTCAAACGCCAGATGGCAAGCTTTTTGCAACGGTACAAATGAAGGGGCATCCCGAGACCGTCGCCGTTAACTCTCACCGCTTTAAAAGCTGGATCACGCACGAATTCTACAAGGCCCACAAGGTGCCACTATCCGGAACGAAGCTACAGGAGGTTATTCAACTGTGCGGCGCCCGCGCCGAGTTCGAGGGTGAAACGTTCGACGTTCATATCCGAGTAGCCGAGCACGACGACAAAATTTATATCGACCTCGGAGACGACACACACAACGCCGTAGAGATCGACGCTAAGGGCTGGAGGATGACCGATAACCCGCCCGTCAAATTCCGCCGACCGCAAAGCATGGGCGCCTTGCCATGGCCGGTATCAGACGGCGACTTGACGCAGTTACGGCAGTTTCTAAACGCGGAGCAAGACAACGTTTGGATACCCATGGTTTCGTGGCTTATCGGTTCGTTCTCGCCCGAAGGCCCATATCCATTGCTCTTGCTGCAAGGCCCCCCAGGCGTCGCTAAGTCGACTCAGCTTACTTTCTTACGCTCGCTTGTCGACCCCATCAAGGAAAAGAAAAAGAAAGGCCGCAGCAAGACCGACCGCAAAGTTTTCCCGAAGGANGAACGTGATTTGGTGATTGCCGCTAATAGTTCGTGGGTTATGACCTACGACAATATCGGCAGCTTGCAGGCGTGGCAGATGGACGCGCTTTGCCGTATTGCTACGGGTGGAGCGCTCGCCGTCAGAGCTCTTTACAAGGACGATGAGGAGATCGTTTTCGAAGTTTGCCGACCATGCATTTTGAACGGTGTTACCGATATTGCGAGCCAGGCCGATCTAGCCGACCGCGCTCTAACGATTGACTTGCAACCGCTCACACGCGTTGTTGACGAGGACAGTCTTTATCAAAGTTTCTTCGCCGCCCGGCCGAAAATTTTTGCCGCGATTCTGGACGCACTGTCAGGCGCCTTGAGTTGCCGTAAGACCGTTACGCTTGAAAAACTCCCGCGCATGGCCGATTTTGCTCTATGGATTGCCGCCGCCGCCGAGGCCGGAAAACTGCCGTTCTCGAAGGCCGAATTTATCAAGACCTATGAGGATCAAAGCCGCGCCGCCCAGGCCGTACTTTTTGAAGCGTCGACCATCGGAAAAGCCCTCTATGAATTCGTTGAATATCGGAAGAGCTGGACAGGCACCAGTACCGAACTTTTGGCCATCCTAAACCAGCGGAACCCAGGAGAAAGCGCCCGCGCGAAAGCATGGCCGCAGGCGCCGAGCGCACTCGGAAAACGACTCCAAAAGGAGGCCCATACGTTCGAATTGAACGGAATCAAAATCCGGACGTTCCGAGCGCCAGGGGCGAATAAAACTCGAATGATCGAATTAACTTTCACCGGCGACGGTTCCGAAGCCGCCCAAGCGGAGGAAATTTTCGATGCAATTTAGCGAAAAAAAACTTTATAGGAATTTACCTGTCCCTACCGTTCCTGCCGTCCCTAGCGCGCGCAACTCGCTTTATATCAATCGCTTGCAGCTAGGGACAGCAGCGAGCCCGCGAAAATTCTCCCGTCCTTTTTCCACAGGTTTCCTGTCCCTAGCAAACGCTAACCAGTGCTTTTTGCGAAGTTTAAGCGAAAACGGACGCAGGGACAGCAGCAGGGACAGCAGGGACAGGAAGGGACAGGAAGAAAAATGGCTTGCCGTCCCAAGTCAAACTACTGTCAGCAAACGAGTTAACATCGTTTGGGGACGGCAGGGACAGGAAAATCCCTATAATCTTTTTTTTTCGAGGAGGGGGAAAGAAAAAAGAGCTTTTTGCCGTCACCTGTCCGGCCGTCCCGGCCGACCCCAAGCGACAGCGCGCGGCGAGTGGCGGCGAGTGGAGCGCGCGGCCCAATGACCAAAACTTTTTATCGCGTCCGAACGTGGGGAACGTCCGAAAAAGCCCCCAACGGATTACACCTGGACAGGGTGATCACGAGACTACTCGACACAGGCCACAAACCGGCCGAAATTCGCGTCGAGATCGCGACCGAGGAGGAACCGGCCCCGGCCGGAAAAAAACGCGCCAGGGTGGCTGAGATTGACGGCGCCGCCCACCAGGAAAGGAACCAGCCAACATGCACAGACGAAGACGCCCGATACAGCAGCGTAACGAGGAGGAAACGGCCCAGCGCTCCGTGATCGCGAACCGGAAAGAAGTCAAAGACAATTTGTGCGAAGCGCTCGCCAACGTCGCCGACATGCTTTACCTGTTTCTAACGCTCGAAGACGACGAGCACGAAGCCTACCTGAATCGAGATCGAACGCCGGAGCTTGAGCAACGGCACGCCGATTACATGCAAGAAATGATGCAGCTTCGCGAAAAAATAGACGCGATGGAGCAGGACTACCAAGAGAAAATGGACCAGTTATCGGCACTCCCGGCCGAGCTTCGCGAGACGTTGGAGCCGATTCTCACGGTGATTGGACTTCCAATCAACACTATGAAGCGCGAGCTTGCCGAGGTTACCGAACTCGTTAATCAGGCTGAGGCCGATCTAGCCGAGTTGACGGCCGCAAAGGAATCCATTCAGTTCTAAGCAAAGGGAGGGGAATCATGCTCATCATTTTTGGCCACCTATTTTTGATCGCATGGCCACCGGCCGTTATCGCTTGCCTGATCTATTGGCGAGCGCGGCGCCGTTGGTTTCGAGAACGGGAGCGCCAATAGCCTATGAACGTGATTCAAGCCTTGCTGCGGACGATGGGGCGAGAGCTCGCGGCCGTCATGGAGCAATACGCCGAGGAAGGCGCCGCCGAGATGAAACGCGCCGCCCGCGAGCTACGCAAAAATGCTGGCAAGGAAACAAAAACACCACGCACGCCACGGCGAGCCCGTAAAATCGCGCCGCCCGCGCCGCCCGCCTACACCAAGGGCGAGCTCATCAAAGCCGCTGTGATCCTATCCGAGTTGTCCGGAATTCCAGCGCATGAAATCGCCACCGATCACGAGCAACGCAAGAAAGCCTATCGCGCGGCCGTCAAAGCAACGCATTCAGATCTGACAGGCGACAACGAAAAAATCGTCCAGGTGAATTGGGCAAAAGGAATTCTCGACATACCATGATCAAAAAGAAAAAACTCGTTCGGATCAAACCCGCCGCACACGCCGCCGCAGATGCGCCGCTAGTGGCCATCTATGCCCGTGTGTCGACCAAAGACGGCCGACAACAGACACAAAATCAGTTGATCGAGTTGCGCGCCTATTGCGCTCGCATGAAGTGGAAAATATACGGCGAGTATGTCGACAACGTGTCCGGAGCCGGAATCTTGGATAAGATGCCCGCGCAAAAAGAGATGTTCGACGACGCGTCGAAACGCAAGTTTGACCGCGTTCTAGTTTGGTCGCTTGACCGTCTCACCAGGTCAGGCCCGCAGGCGACGCTATCGCGGTTGAAAACGCTCCTAGATCATGGCGTGGACTTTTGGAGCTACAGCGAATCGTATTTTCGCAGTGTGAACCCCGCCACAAACGAAATGCTCATCGGCATAGCCGCCTACATTGCCAACGAAGAAACAAAGCGACTCTCTGAACGCATTCGCGCCGGACTCGGAAAGGTGCGCGAGGACGGCCGACACATCGGCCGCCGCAAAATCGCCGTTACCGCCGCCGATATTCAACAGTTGCGCGCCGATGGCTTGTCAGAGACCGCCATTTGCGAACGCTTGAATGTGAGCCGCGCAACGCTCTTTAACCGAATGAAGAAAGCCAGCTAAATGCCCATCCGTCGAGAGCTGCGACACCATTACGGCGAGCACTGGCACACCGTCACCAGGCCGCATATATTGCGGATGGCCGGAGGCATATTCGACGGTGAGACCTATCTAGGTGGAGCCCGCTGCGAAGCCTGCAACGCCGTCGACCGGAGCGCCGTTTTGCGATGGAGACGATTCAACAGCGACGAAATAGCCTACGAAATTAAATTCGAGCGCCGCGCCGTTGCGCTACGTGTCGCCGCATTCCATCGAGACGCCGCCTTAGTCGAAGTACAAATTGGAGTAGCCCACCTGAACAACGTCGCAGGGGATGACCGAGAAACAAATCTTGCGGCCCTTTGCCGACGTTGCCACCTGATTTACGACAAAGAGTTTCACCGCACCAACCGGCAAACAAGAAAAGACCTAGCGCGGCCGCTCTTCGAGCAGCTTTATACAGAGAAAGGAAACACCAGCCCCCATGACCACCACGCACCGTTACGCGATAGTGATTGAATCCGCCGAAAATATGCATTCAGCGCAACTCTACGGCGAGAAACGCCCGGACGCCATCGCTTCATTCCACGACTTTGATACGACCGGCAAACTTCTTCTTTCCATCGCTGAGCGATTGCTACGGGAGCTCGTTCCGCAGGCCGAACGCCCAGCCATCCGCGAGGCCGTCGCCCAGGCTATCGCAAAACACAATGAGGAGGTAAACAACAGTGCAACACGATCAACGTCTAACGCTTGACGAATTCACCGTCGTTTTAAGGCTGAGGGAGGCTTTGAACCGGCAAGGGATCACGCCAGGAAGCCCCGCCTATGCCGCAGAGCTCGAACGCATCTACGCTCAAATTCAGTTGAAGCGGAAGAAAAAGCAAGCCATGCCGCCGCCACTTGCGGCGCCTGCAATGACGCGCCGCGCCCGCCACGCTGAAAGCGATGCGCTTGAGGCCATCGTTTCCGATCTTGTAGTTGAATTTGCGCGACGCGCGCACAGAACGCCGGAGAATATTTTTATGACGACAGTAGCCCTAACGCAAGCGCAGTTTGAAGAATTCCTCGACGCGCTACAGGCCATCAAACGCGCCGCCGAAGAGAAAGGCCGTCCGGAACTCGCCCGCGCGAGTGGCCAACTATGGGCGCGCTTAGCGTCGCGAGATCACACAGGCGAGATGAAGCTTACGCAGCGAGAGACGAACTTCGTTTCGTTTGGTTTGGGACTGGCAACCGCCCACGCGCTACGCAATAAGTTTCGCGCCGCCGCCGAGACCTACGCCGCTATGATGACCAGAATCGACAACTCACCGACCGAGCCCGAATCGACACCGGAAACGAGCCCGGCCGGTCCGCTTCTAGATCCTGACTTTTGAAGTCGCCCCGCTCGCCACCACTCGCCACCACTCGCCGCGCGTTGTCGCGTGGCGAGCCCGCCCGCTCGCCACCACTCGCCGCCACTCGCCGCGCATTCGGACGTACACTAGCCTTTATGGCAAAAAACGACACCATCACCACCACACCGGCCGAAGTTTGGGTACTGAAGGAAGACGCTTGCAAGCTGATCGAGGCCAAAGGTTATGGGAGCTCGCCGCGGCAGGTCGAGAGGCTTGCAGCGCGAGGACTGATCGCGGCCAAGCGCCAATCTATCGACGGCCGCAGCCGCCCGTTATACAGCGAGGAATCTATTGCGAAACTGCCGGAACGCTCATCGGTGCAACTTGACGGCCCAGGCGCAGCCGTCGCCACGAAGCCATCGTTGACCAATTCCGACGCGCTCGCCGGTTTGAGCTCGCTTCTTTCTCTTAGCTACGGACGCCGAATGCTACTCAAAGCGGCGCCGGACCAACCGGAGGAGGCCCCGCCAATCTATATCGGATTGATGGAGGCCGCGAGGCTGAGCGGAGTTGCCCGTGCGCGAATCAAGGAGCAGGCCGAGTCTCGTTTAATTCGCGCCATCAGGCAGCAAGGAAGAATAAGAGTTCACCGCGACGACTTAAACGCGATGCAACTATTCCTCTAAAGCA
>JGI24890J29729_1001503_pt1 | contig 10336 bp, 24 predicted proteins | sample FreactcultureFD7_FD_29729 | JGI IMG/M metagenome (IMG submission 29729)
CATCGGCATCTTGGACATATCGGGCGTCATGGCCATGTCGGCGTTCCTTTGGGCTGGGCATGAAAAAACCCGCCGAGCGGTGAAGCTGGCGGGTTTGGTGCAGGCGCAAAGCGCGCCGTTAGATTTTTGATAGGGTGTTTCGCCGGATGGGTCAAACGAAAATAGGTTAACGTCCTAAGCCGCCCTTCCCTGCCCGTGCTTGTAATCGTACACCGTCCAAGCCGCCGCCAAGTTCTGCGCGGCCATCTTCACGACCGCCGATTGCGCGTCTCGCTGCTGCACGCCGGTCTTCAGCGCAACAGCAAGCCGCCAGCGATCCGCCTCCGATGATGTCACGACAGAACGCGGTGCCAAAAGCTCGGTCAGCAGTTCGCGATCCTTCGCGCCAATCAACTGGAACACGTCAAAAATCACGTCCGCGGCTTCGAGCATCCGGTCATTGACCAGCGTCCGAGATCCGACCGACACGCCGCCGGATGATCGGTCATCATGGCCGAGGCGCTGGGCGAACACATCCGACAGTCGGTTGACCGCAGTCCATTCCTCGCTGCCTTTTTTCAGCACACGATCCGTCCAGCTTTCGCGCCTGGCGAACGCCTCTCGCCCGATCTTGCGGACGTCCACAGGCTCGCCGGGATCGTTCTCCAATGCCTTCAGGTTCGGCCCTGGCGCGGCCTTGGCGGCGGCTGCAAGCCGCTGGCTGGCCGGAAGGTCCGCGGCGATCTGCTTGGGCGTCTGGCGCTTTTTGTGCTTCGGCATTTGGCCTCCGTTTGCAAGATATTCGGCCCAGCGGTTGCAGGCGTGAATGGTCGAGGTGTGATCGTCATGGCCCACGAACCGGGCGATCTGCGGAAAGCTGAAACCCTGCTGGCGGATTTCGTAGCAAGCTTGAAACCTGGCCAGCGCCACCGGCCGAAGGCGCGATCCGCCGGTTAGGACGGCCACGCTGATCCCATGCTGGTCGGCAATTTCGTGCAGAATCCGGCGCGCGGACTTGCGTTGCGGCCTGCCTTCGATCTCACCGCGCCAAATCGACAAAACGGTCATGCGGCCACCTGTCGGACTTCGACCGCGATGTCAGTCAGCAGCGGGCGCAGTTCGCGGCGGATTTTGTCAGCGCCGATTCCGTTCCTCGCCACAATTGCCTTGGTCGGAAGGTCTCGCCACTCGGCTGGGTCAAGCCAGCTGACGACCCACTCAAGGCCCATCCGCTGAATGGCTTTTTCCCTAAAATCCAAATTTGAAAATTTCTGACGGATAGGGGTTATTTGCCCTGTAGGGGCAATAACCCTATCCGGTGGTGGTGGTGGTGTTTCGTCTAGGTTAGGGTCTGGGTTACCAGCAGCTAAACCCCTGGGTTTTTTCTGGGTTCCGTCTGGGTTTCTCGGGCGACCGCCCTTCGCGCCGTTTTCGCGGGCGCGCTCCGACATCATCTGGGCTTTCTCATATTCGAACGTGACCCGCTTATGGGTCAGGACGTCACCTTCGTTTTGGAAGAACTCACGGATCACAGGTGCATGTTTGCGCCAGGCAGCGGGGGTCAGCTTGGCAATTGATGCCAGCCTGGTGTCATCATTAGGCAGTTTCCCGCCCTTCCCCCAGCAGGCCATCAGGAGCAATAGATAAGCCCCGTGCTGCTCTGTGGTCAGTTCGTTCGTGTCGCGGTGATAATGGCTGACATAGAGCGGGAACCACTCTTCGGCGCGCTTAACCATTTAGGCGATCCTTCGGCAGAAAGTCCGCCGGGACGTGTCGGCGGCAGTACCAGATGGGGACAGGACGAAGCGGCTGGGCCTCGCAGAAGCAGGCAGCAGACCCGCAGACGGTGCAGGGGTGTTCGCCTATCCCCGGCTTGCGCCAGACGGTGACGGACAGGCCGTCGAAAAGGCTGGGCTGGGCTGTCATTGTCCGCCGCCTCCGAAAATGCGGTCTATTTCGGCCAGCAGCGCCGCGTGGGGCGCGTTCTCGACTTTCCAGACGTGAATGCCCATCAAGGCTTCAATCGCCGCCCTGCGGTAAATCTGGGCCTCCTGATCGGTCAGGCTGCACATGGCGCGGGATATGTCCGCGTGCGCCTGCTGGGCCAGCGCCTGGCGGCGCTCGCGTTCCTTCTGCTTGCGAAGGACGCCAGCTGCGGAAGCCTCTGCCGGGTAGAGATCTGAGCGTCTGACGACGACCGGGCGACTCATGGCCCCACCCTGTTTTCATGCAGGGCGCCGACGAGTTTGATCGGCTGTTCGAGAACGCGGCCAGGATAGCGCGGCGAGGCATAATAGACCGACGCGACGAAGCCTTCCGGCGTGGCCGTGACGTCGGCGTGCGGCTGGAACCATCCGCCGTCGAGCATGATCCGCGTCATTTCAGCGATCCCCACCGGCAGCGCGAGCGCGCGGACAAGTTCAATCGGCACAGTCCAGCGAGGTCCGACATTCATTCGACCCCCGCGCCTGACAAAATGGCGTCACGTTCACGGACACGGGCGCGCAGGCGTTCGATGGCCTTTGGCGTCGTGCCAAGCAACTGGGCGGCCAGCGGCATCGGGAAACTGAAGGCAAGCAGGATGTCGCCTTCAGTGTAGATGCGCGGGCGGCGCTTCAGGATGGTCTGGTCGGTCATGCGGCCTCCCAAACGATGGCCTTGCAGCCTCCTTGGCTGTCGCCGCGTTTGCCGCTGTCCTTGATCAGGCCGCGCTGCGAGAGTTCGCTAAAGCGCGGGCGGATCGACAGCAGCGGGACGCGCATCCGGTGGGCGATTTGTTCTGGAGTGCCGGGCGCGCGGCGCACTTCAATCAGCACGCGCTCGCGCAGAGTTCCGGCAACGGGCGCAACGGATTCAGCCGCGGCGCGGGATGTGTCGCGCGCCTTCCAGCCTGGCGCGTCGGGATATGCGGCGAACAGGTCGGCCTGCATCATGACGCCCTCCGATCAATGCCGAAAACCGTCATGAATCCAGCCCGATCGGCTCGAACGTTGCGAATGGTCGGGTCGCGCAGGCGGATCGCGCGAAGCGTCTCGCCGCTCTGCGATTTGGCCAGATGGTCGGCGCAGTAGGATTTTCCGTTGACGACTAGTCTGGAACAGAACCGCATCTGTGATGCGTCAGAATTTAGCGGCCAGCGGCAATCAAAGCGCCCGAGGTCTTCCAGCGGCTTGGCGTCGGTGATGTCCACTTGCTCGCAGCGGATCGGCGTCGGCGGCTTTGGCGACGTCTGCGGATGGATCCGAAAGCCAGTGTCGATGATGATGGGCTTTTGCTTTGCGGGTCTTTGTTTGGCCGTTCGAACGCCGTGGGCCTGGCTCGTATCTGTCAAGCCGTTTCGCTTTTCGCCGGCGCGGTGAACCATTCCCATGATGGCACTTCGGCTCATGGGGACGCCCGCCTTCGAACTAACGAACCTGGCGCATTCAGACGCCGATTTCCCATCTCGCCAGAGCTTTAGAACATCTTCCCGCAGTTTCGGCGTCCACGCGGATCGTGTCATGCCTTCCTCCCCAGATGGCGATTAAGTGTCACCGCAGCCCATCGGCGGACGGTCATCGCTGCCAGATGCGGCAGAAGAAACGGTCGAGCGATCCAGCTTGCGACCCTGGCTGCGGCCCAGACCATGAACAGCGAGCCGATCAAGGCCCCGTTCAAGCTGACCCAATCGCTGGGCCTCTGCGGCAGCGATGCGCGATGTCTGTTCAAGGCTGCGAACCTCCGCTGAAACCCAAGCCTGAAGGCTCGTTTTGATGACCTGCTGAAAAATGGCGATCACGACCGGCCAGCCGCCGCGGCGGTGCGCCACGATCAGATTGAGGCTGGCCATGCTGGCGTGCGCGTAGACCACATTCGCCGCGCGGCCCTTGGTCAGGCCCCACTCGGCAGCGACGTTCTCGACAGTGTTCGAAGGCCAGCGACGGCGCACAATCTGGGCCAGCGCGTTTTCGATCTGAGTTTCGCGAAAACGTGCGGATTCCTTGCGGATTGTTCCGGCGGCGTCGGTCATGGTCTGGCCTGTCGGAAGGAGTAGCGTTTATGACCGACGAACGGCTGATCCTCTTCGCGATACGCCTGGCCGTAGCTGCGGGCGGCTGCAGAATTGCCGCCCGCAGCGATCCCCGCGCCCTCGCAAACCTGAACGCCGCGGCGAACCGATATTCGGCCCATGCTGCGCGGCTGCTCGCCGAGGCGGTGCGCGGTGGATAGGGTCGGGCGGCGGGTCCGGGGAGGATACCCCGCCGCCCTATGCGCGCCGCAGCTGTGGCGGTGGGCGCGCAAACTGATCATGCCGCATCCCTCGTGTCGGGAGAAACGAACGGCGGCACATCAGACGGCCATGAAACGCCTTCGGGCCAGTTCACAGAAAACCAGTCCATGACCAGGTCGTATTTGCGCGCCGTGAAAGACGCGCCCGTCTGGATGCGTTCGAAGAACCGCCAGTCGCCCGCGGCATGGCGCGCAACCGTGCTGGCCGACAAGCCAGTGGCAGCCACGTAAGAGTCGCAGCAGGTGATCAAATGGGATCGGAGATCAGCTTCCATAGTCGGATTGATAGTCGGAAACGTCCGACTATCGCAAGCGGAAATTTCCGTCTCGCATTAGATTTAACGTCGGCGGATAATTCCGCTATGGAATCTTTGTTGAAACGCAGAGTGGCGCAACGCCTTGAGAAGTTGAAAATAAATCAATTCGAGGCCGCGCGCCGCGCTGGGCTAGAAAGAAATTTCGTCAGTGACATTCTGGCCGGACGAAAGAAAAGCATTCGCGGCGATAATTTGTCACGACTTGCCAAGGCGCTTCAATGTCCACCTGAGTATTTTCTTATTGAGAACTATGAACTTATTGACGATGATTTGATGTATGACGACCTGCCGCAACCTGACTTGCGCACCGAAACGGTTCTGATTCCAGAATATGACGTCAGGTTGTCAGCTGGCGGCGGGTATCTGGTCAATGACGAGAACATCAAAGACGTCTGGAATTTTTCGCGCCGATACGTAACGGAATTTCTGCGGCTGACGCCCGACACATTGATGGTCGCCGAGGTCGAGGGCGACAGCATGTTTCCGACACTGTGGTCGGGAGACAAGGTCATGATCGACCGATCCGAGACTAACCCGGCCAAACCAGGGATCTATGCGATATGGGATTCAGACGCGACTGTCGTTAAAAGGATTGAGCGAGTTCCAGCAAGCGACCCACCGCAGATAGTTCTGATTTCCGACAACAAAAATCATAATCAGTATACAGTTCTAGCAGAACTGGTTTCAATAATTGGTCGCGTCGTTTGGTATTCTCGGCGCATTTAGAACTTGCACTCGGGCGGATCTTTCGCGCCCGTTAGCATTTTCGCATTGCACGCTAAATTGTTTTGAAAATACTTTTCCTCATCAGGTGCAGCTGTCGGCAATTCGCAGTGATGGAGGCCCATTAGCGATAACGTGATCGCCGCTCGCTGCAGCGCGGTCTGCTTCTGCAGCTCGTATAGCTGGCTGCGCGGAACGCTTTCGTCTACCTGTTCTTGCACGTTCAGATAGCCCAGGCGTCGGTAGGCCATGTCGTAATCTGTCGAAAGCTTCGAACAAACTGGCGTAGGCCCAGCAACGGCAGCTGCTGCGAACATCACCGCGACAAACATATGCACCCCCGAACTACCCTGTGCCCATCGTAAGCGCCCCTGATTAAACTCTTCAAGGCCGATTTTGTGCGTGCAATCGTTCGTATGCATTTCCGATTCACTAAGGTCGGAAATCTCCGATTTATTCGTTGACAGTCGGAAACATCCGACTAATGTCGTTTCCAGAAATTGGAGACGACGACATGACGCACCCCGCACTCAGCGACACCCTGGCCGACCTGGCCAAGCGTTTCGCGCCTGCGCGCCAGCCCAACCTGCCGCCGATCATTCATCCCGAGCACGTCTACATCTACAGCACGATTGAAGGGCTGCAGTTCAAGGCGCCTTTCACCGCGCCTGTTCGCGCCGCGCTCTATGGGGTGAACGGATACGCCGCGACCTACGGTAATCGCCCGCGCGACGGCTTCCGGGTTGTTGAACTGACCGAAGCCCAGACGCTGGCTTATATGGCCGAGCGCAAGGCCATCGCCAGCGGCACCGACGAGCAGGCAGGTGCGGCATGAGCGCGCACATCAAACGACCGACCGTTGAGCAAAGCCTTGCTTCGCAAAAGCGCAAATTGAAACTGATCACCTGCGGCGGCATGAACGGCTGGCGGGTGGCGTTCGTCGGCGGCCCGGACTTCGAAACGCTCGCAGAGTTCGACACTCAAGACGAAGCGTGGACCGTTCTCAAACATGCGCGGGCGGCGCTGTCATGCCTATGAGAACGCGCCCCGACTCCGACATCGTCCAGATCATGGACAAGCCGCGCCGCCGCTGGCCTGCGCCGCTGACAGCCGCCTTCGTCATCGCCGCGAGCACGGGAGCATGGGTCATTCTCATGGCCGTCGCGCGGTTCCTCTTTGCTCTGGCCGGCCTCGCATGACCCGTGCCCGCCTCACCATGCTGGCATTCGCCGCAGCGTTGGCCGTGACGCTCTTCACGTCCGAATGTATCCGGGGAGTTTTCTGATGCTCTACCATTCAAGCTCAGCGGCGATCAACGACGACGACGTAATCAGTTCGTCCAAAGGGACTGGCAGTTATCCCGTTCGTCTGTACATCCGATCCGAGGACCATCGAAGCGACATGCACATGTCGATGTCGGCGGCTCAGGCCAAATCGATCGTCAAAGCCATTCAGACGCTGATCGACGCTGAGTTCGGCCCGGCGCCCGCGGACAACGTGGTCACGCTGACACCTCCCGAGGCCGCGTGATGCAGCCCTACGAAGATCCCGAAACTGTCGCGCGCCTGATGGCCGAAGAATTGGCCGCTGAACGGCTGCAGCGCGAACAGGATGAAACCCTTGAACAGGAGGCGCTAGATGAACGCCCAAGTTATGCAGACCGGCGTGGTGTCTAACCTCGCCAAGCTGCGCGAGCCCTTTCCGGCTCACCAGATCAGCAAGCTGCCGAAGGAAACGAAGGCGCAGATTGATCAGCGCAAAGCCGACAGCAGCTTCATGGTTTTCAACTGCCAAATCTGCGGCGGACACCATCATAAAAAGGCGGTCCATCTGGACTATGTCGGCCACGCCGCGCTGACCGATCGCCTATTAGACGTTGACCCGACGTGGTTTTGGGAACCGCTGGCTATCGGGCCGGATGGCAATCCTGCCAGGGATCAAACCGGCGGCCTCTGGATCAAGCTGACCGTCTGCGGCGTCACGCGCCTTGGATACGGATCAGCGGACGGAAAGACCGGCGGCGACGCGGTCAAGGAATTGATCGGAGACGCCTTGCGGAATGCCGCCATGCGGTTCGGCGCCGCTTTGGAGCTTTGGCACAAGGGCGACCTGCACGTCGAGGAAAAAGAAAAGGACGAACCCAAGCCAGAGGCGGAAACGCCAAAGGCCGACGTCAAGCCGAAGCCCAAGGCCGAGGCGCCTAAGCTGCCCAGCTTGGCCGAGCGCGCGAACAAGGTCGAAGCGGCCATGCGCGCCGCCGAGACGTTGCAAGCGCTGAACAAGACCGCAGCCCTTGCGAGCGGCCTGTTTGCCCAGCTGGACACCGCCGATCCCGAACGCTTGGCCGAACTTCAGAACCTCCTCGCGGAGCTTGAAGCGGCGCACGTCGAAGCCCTTGAAAGGGACGCAGCATGACCTCGACTTATATCAGCAGCAAGGGCCAGGCGATGAAGATCGCGGACATGGCCTATCCGTATCTCTGCAGCGCGCTTGCCAAATTGGAACGCGAGCAGCCAGAGCGCGTAGACGAGATCGACGCGATGCGGCTTGAGGTCGCCAAGCGCGACGCGGCCCACGCCGAGGCCACGGCCGGCGGATCGAACCTCCCGCCCGAGCCGGTCGAAACTGCGCCCGTAGCGCTGGCGGCGACCATCGCCACGTTCGACGCGGTCAAGGCGCATCTGTCGGATCTCTATGACGAGGCGCGCAACTGGCTGGACGGCGCGCAAATCGAAACGCAGGCGCAGGCCGATACGCTGGGCCGCCTGATGGACGAGTTGCGCAAGGGCCACCGCGCGGCAGACGAGGCGCGCAAGCTGGAAGCCAAGCCGTTCGACGATGGCAAGAAGGCGGTGCAGGAGAAATACAAGCCGATCCTGACCGACGCCGAACGCGCCATCGAAGTCGCCAAGTCGGCGCTGGCAAAATGGCTGATTGCGCAGGAAGCCGAACGCCGGCGGATCGCTGCCGAGGCTCGCGCCAAGGCCGACGAGGAAGCCAAGGCCGCTGCCGAAGCGGCGCGCGCTGCGGCCCAGACAGATGATCTGGAAGCCAAGGAAGTTGCCGAACAGATTGTGACCGCCGCCAGGATTGCCGAGGCGCAAGCCAAGCGCGCAGAATCCGCTAGGCCGCAGACGACGGGCGGCGCGCGAGCCATTTCCCTGCGGACCTATTACCGGCCCGAATTAGCGGACTATTTCGCCGCGCTGGAACACTACAGCGCCAATCGGTCGGACGAGGTCGAGGCGTTTCTGCTGGACCTCGCCCGCAAGGACATCGCCGCCGGCAAGCGGCAAATCCCCGGCATCACCGTCGTCGAGGAGCAGCGGGCAGCATGAACCTGCGCGAACCCACATCCGACACGCGCGGGTTTGTCGACGCCGTTCTTTCGACGCCTGATCCGCGGCCAGCCGCATCAAGCCGCCAGGAAACGCAGACCGACACTCGAGATCGGGTGATCTATTGGCGACACTGCGACGGCCAATCCGTGCGCCATCTGTCGGCCGCTTATGGCATTTCAGAACGTCGGGTTGCTCGGATCATTTTGGAGCGTTCGCGCAGGATGCGGTCAGCATGAGCCGCGCGCGCACAACGAGCCAGCTGCGGGATGTGCTCTCATCGAAAATTGAGGCCGACCCCTTTGGTGGTTGCTGGCTGTGGGTCGGTGAACTGAACCCACACGGATATGGGCTTGTGAATCAGGATGGGAAACGACGCCTAGCGCATCGGGTGGCATTCCATTGTTTTGTTGAACCTATCGGTAAGGGCGCATCGGATCATTCGGCAGACGTCATCATGCACATTTGTGACGTTCGATGCTGCATCAACCCATCCCATTTGCGCCGCGGAACTCAATTGGAAAATGTGCAAGACAGAAATCGGAAAGGTCGCACAAAAACTGACATGACCCGTCAAGGCGATCGGCATCCCTTGGCCAAACTTTCAAATGACGACATTCACAATATTCGAAATTTAATTGAATGCGGATTTAAACAAAAAGAAATAGCAAAAATATATTCAATAAATCAATCCTCAGTAAGCATGATTAAAAATCGCCGCATTTGGGGTCATATAAGATGACCAGAGCAGTTTTAATTTTAGCGAACGATGATATTCGTGCGCGAGCCATTCGATGGGTAAATGCCGCCCCATTATATTCTCGTGTAGAATTTAAAGCTCCCAAACGAACAATTCCACAGAATGCTTTGTTTTGGGCATTGCTTACTGACGTATCACGTCAAGCCATTCATTTCGGTGTCAAATATAGCCCTGACGATTGGCGCCTCATTTTCATGTCCGCGCTGTCTCGCGAAATGCGGACGGCGATCAATCTTGACGGCGACGGCATCGTTCCGCTGACAAGATCTAGCGATTTGAGCGTCGAGGAAATGTCAAACCTCATTGAACTGATCGTCGCCTGGGGAACCCAGCGCGGTATCGCCTTTCAGCACATGCCGGAGATTGCCGCATGATCCGCGATGAAGTCAGCAAACGGGCAGCACTGCTGAAAGCGCGCGAGATCATCCGCGACCACAATCGCGAGAAGAACCGCCAGGCGAAGGCCAAGCAGCGCGAGCGTGAAAAGGCAGTCGGCAAGCGCGCCGCCGGCCAGCGCCAGCCGCGGGTGAAGGATCCGGCCTATTTGAACTTCATCCGTCGCCAGCCCTGTTGCGTTTGCGGCCGCGCAGCGCCCAGCCAGGCCGCCCACATCCGCGCAGGCTATCCAGAGACCGGATGGCGACCGACGGGCATGGCCGAGAAGCCTGACGACCATAGGACGCTCCCCCTCTGCCCTGACTGCCATGTTGATGGGCCTAAGGCGCAGCATCGGTCAAACGAATCCAGCTGGTGGCGCAGTCATAACATCTATCCGCCGAGCCTGTGCGCGTCGTTCAGGCGGCAGTTCGAAGGAGACGAAGCATGAGCGAACAAGCTGAACCGATCGTTCCCGATGGTGGCGTCACCGACGAGCCCATGCCCGTCGAATGGCAGCGCGCCTATGCCGAAGCCTATCCTGACCGGGTGCCTGAGTATGTAGAAGCCGCTCT
>JGI24890J29729_1001505_pt1 | contig 10329 bp, 18 predicted proteins | sample FreactcultureFD7_FD_29729 | JGI IMG/M metagenome (IMG submission 29729)
CTGTATTCATAGATTGGCAAGTTAAACACTCCTGACCGTCGATCTTCCATGCACCGCATTTGGTACATCTGATCGGCTCGGTTATTTGTTGTTTGTGATACCCAGCAGCTACCAATAGAGCCACTAAGTCCTCGAAGCGCAATAGAGCGCAGTACCCTGAAGGGTCTTCTCCCTGTCCATTTAAGCGAAGAACGGCGAATCCTAGTTTACCACTTTTACGACTCTTTAACTGGTCTAGCGTGGCTTTAGGAGCAAAGTTTGTTCTCGCTTTGACTTCTATGTCGAATGGGGTGTTCTGTATATCTGAGCCTTGCGCCCCTGCTCCTATGCTCTGGGCATATGGGAACCAAGGACGCAGGTACTCAGCGATCACGCGTTGAGTCTTATAGCCTCTATGTTTACGGCTTTGAGAAGTCACAGACGCACCCACACGCATTACATTTCCAGCGGATAGGGTTAATACCAACGATTACGACTTTGTCGTCTATCTCTGGTATGTCGTTGCAAGCCACGCACCGAGGTAATACTTGATCTCCTAAGAATAGTGTCGTGCCATTCTCGTTAACCATTTCAGCGAATCCCATTTAGAACTCTCCTTCTTTACCGCAGTAACCGCATTCAAAGTCATATGCGTAAACTGTTTCAGACTTTCTTGTATACCATTCAATATCTGTATGACCTTTACGTGAACAGATAAGTTTGCCTCGTAAGTACATTTCTAGCCTACGCTGCCAGTCTAGTAAAACCGTATGGTCAAAGAGCCATTGTCTTATCATTTATTCAACTCCGTCCGGTAATCGCCACTTACCTGTCGACTTAGATATGACGTACCAGATAGGGGCACATTTCTTTCCGTCCTGAACTCGCCAACCGTCACACATAGCACCTCGCCAAGGCTTGCCAGCCTTAACACCTTCTTTAATAACCATAGTTCCATGCTTGCAGGTAGGAATTGGCTCGTCTGCCGTTGCTCCTAGTTCCTGTTGAACTAATTGCGCAGCTTCTTCCATAGTTACTGGCTCTTCCTTCTTCTTAGGTTCATCTATAAACTCGTCCCAAGTGTTTAAGAACTGTGTCGGAGGAGTTTTCGCTTCAACCTTAGCCTCGACTTTTGCCATGTCTTGCTTGGTCGGTTTCTTAATTGTTTCGAGTACCCCATTAAGTGCGCGTCCGATTGCTGAACTGCAAGTATCTTCAACGTAGAACTTTCGCATGTTAAGAGGGTAGGTATCTCGGCTGCCAAACGCGTAGTCAACCGAAGCAGGTAGCGTGTCCTCATGCTCGCGATAGATACTCGCAGCGACCAAAACATGCCCTTTCTCCGCGTCAAACTGGATAACATCTGTAACAATTCTGCCAACAGGGAAAGCAATCTTAAAGCGAGTAACTCTGTCTTGTACGTCTTCATAATCATCTAAAAACCCCATTTATATTAACTCCATTTGCTTTACTAGGAATTCGCCCTGCTCTTGCAGAGTGAAGATAGAACCGTCTGCCCACGACTGCACTTCTCTAGCACATGCGTAGCAGTAATGACGTTGACGACCTTTAGATTGTGGCAGCTCAGATTGAATCGTCCATGAAGCCTGAACCTGTCCCTTTGGGTGTTTAACGCCGTAACGATCTTTGCAATAGTCGCACCAGATACCATTCTTGGCTTTAGTAAGAATCAAGATCGTCCCAATCGGTAGTCGCAATATGTCCAGCGATACCCAAGTATGCGATAGCGTCTTCGTAACTATCTTTGTGCGTTGCTTGCTCAGAGATACGCGAGAGTTTGACGAGAGCCATACAGACCGCGACTTCGTGAGGCTCGACTCCATGACCGAGATAAGCGCCCCAGAGTTGTGCGATACGCAAGTGATTAGTAATTGGGTCTCCGTACTGGATACCTCTTTCATCGAGCAAGTGTTCTGCTGAGATAAGGAAATCATTAGCGCTCATTTGGCACTCGACTAATAGAGCGTCCAGTTATGTAACCTTCGCGCTTGCCTTTGTTGTAACCGTTCCAGTAAGCCATATATGCAGCTATACCGCCTGAAATCATTATCAGAATGACCTGCCATTTGTCGTACATTTGTAGCCCCTAACTTTGTGGTATTTCCACGCCTTTAGGGTTGCATAGACCTATGACTTAAACAAGCACCCGACGCGCCGTTGTTGATAACAATTTGATAACGAATCAAAGACCTCATCACGCTCAAAATTGAGGCCGCCTGCTTCAGTCATACCATTTGCCTTCAAATATGAATTCGCCCCATTGGTTCATGGGTACTGGAACGGGCTGAACATGTTTGCCCTGAACGGTACAAACGGCAAATCCAGTCTGCCAATTGGCATAACCTTTAGTGTACGCCATACCTTTAGAAGTCAGGTCGACCAAATTGCCTACTTCCATGCCCCACACAGTACGCCCTAAAACGCCGTTAAACGCCTCTGTGGAGGCCGTTAAGCCAAGTCTGTGGGTGTGACCACATACCACGCTTTTTCCTAGCCTCTTAGCCCCATTTAAGGCCGTTAAAGCGGGTGTGGTATTTAATGGGAAAGCGTCGCCATGCTGGCAAATCCAGTTAGGCGCAAACTCAAAGCCCTGTGGGTGGTATTTAATGCCAACCTTGTCATAACCCATAAACTTGTCATACCGTAATTCAGGCAAGGTTAGGAAGGCTGGAAGTCGTTTTGAAAGGCTTTTGTAAACGCGTGCGCCATGATTAGACCCAAGCACGTCTGTGACACCAAGATATTGAAGAACTTCAAGGGTCAATTTGCGTTCTTCGTCAATGTTGCCTTCTACTTCTTGCCATGGCTGGGCAAAACCACCGAGTTGTGGCAAGTCAATCTCATCACCTATGCAAATGACTTGATCAGGTTTCCACTTGCGAAGGAATCGCCCTAGTGAACCGACTGCTGCTTCATTAAAAAATGGGGCTTGTAAGTCGCTTACGAAGGCAATCTTCTTCATTAGTCCTCGTCGTCCTCGAACGGAGTGTGATCGGGATTATTAGGATTGAACTCTATCGGTGTTGGCAATAGCCAGTCAGGGTAGGCAGAGCGTTCCAAGATAATCCCGAAAGCAGCTGAAGAGTCAAAGCCAGCCTTACGTAGAGCCTTATAGAACTCATGTAGACCGATACAGTATGACTCTAAAGGAGAATAACCTTCGTAGGTATCTACCTTCTTCTTTCGTGTAGCCATAGGAGAATTATCGCTCTAGAAGTATGTTGTAAATCTCATCGACACGCTGTTCTAGTTTGTTTATTTGATTAAGCAGGTGAGAGATTACGAAGCCAGATACTCCACCAACGAAGGCAAGAGTAGATAGGTAGATCGTGAGGAAGGTATTTTGACTCACTTACTGATTACCATAACGTAAGCGATAGTCGTACCTGTAGAAGTAACAGCATAGATCGGGTTATCGTGGTTGCTAATAATTTTTACGGTGTTAGCGTCTAGTAGTAATCCGTTAGAAGTAGTTACGTCTGAACCGCCAATATAAAGGCTTCCTGACTGAATATGAATATGAACTTCTTCCGGAAATAAATCGTCAGCAACGATTACAGATCGGGTAGTTCCTACGGTGTATTGAGCAGTTTTGATCGTCATTTCTTATCGGTCGCTTCCAGTCCGGCTTCGATAGCGTCGATTACTGAATCGGCTACTGACTTGCGTGCCTTATATGACTTAATGAATTGGCGAAGTGCTACTGGTACGGCGACGATAGCAGCTGCGATTATTACTTCTTTCATAGTTTTATCCCTGCTGGTAGTGGTGGAAGTGAACCCTCATAAGCGGCATATACCGGACGACCTGCCCATAGAACGAATTTCTTATCGCGCTTCTTTAACATGACCATACCGCCGTTAACTTGGCTCTTATCGCCTGAAGTATTGCCTTCGATCGTATAGACGAAGTTGCCGTCTACCTTAACGATTAGTCCTACGTGCTGGGGTTGAGTCTTACCTGCGAAGTTAAAATAAGCAAAATCGCCTACCGCATAACCGCCTATATGAAGTGAACCTAATTTAACGAATGACTGCGAACCCTGAATAACGGATACGGTATTAGGTACTTTAACCTTCGCCACGATAGCGCACCAATTCAAGAATGAACCGCACCAAGCGAGACCGTCTGAGTGCATGGTCTTTCCGTATTTGGTGTGATTATCTGGCTCTTCTACGTAACCGATCTCATGTATCGCTACTTCGATCATTCGAGGAAGAGTTCCGTCTGGGAACTGTGAGGTCATTTACTCGCCGATAAGTTTAATATCATGATCGGAATTAGTGCAGTCCCATTTAGCAGCTTTAGCGTCTAGCGTGGCTTCTTCATGGCACTTAGGTGGCATAAATATATCTAAGTCAGGTAAATAATCGAATCCAACACCTGCAAAGTTACCTCTGATTTTGGCATTGTATGAAGTTTTAATCCAAGATCCACTGAGGTTATCCAACAACCATTGGTAACCTTCATCGCCAGCGGGGTCATTATTATCGCCAACTAAGACTCGAATAACTTTATTATTGTTATCAATTTCTGCAAAGTGACTCACACTGCATACCTCACTATTACTATTCCTGAACCGCCTGCTGAGCAAACATTTGTATAGCCACCGCCGCCACCGCCGCCAGTATTTACCGTTCCTGCTGGACTTGGATTGTTGTTAATGGAATCGGTTTGGCTAGAACCTCTAGCGCCACCGCCTGCGCCACCAGTTCCTCTATTTCCACCAATATCTGAACCACCACCACCACCGCCAGCGTAATAACAAGTTCCGCTTACATTTTCTCCAGTAGATGTTGATAAGCCCCATGATGAATAAGTTGATGAACCGCTGCCGCCATTACCTGGTGCGCCACTACTTGCGGCAGTTCCTGTCGCACCTGCGCCACCACCGCCACCACCATTACAGTATGAAGTTGAGTTTGTATTGCAATTACCACCTGCATTACCTTGACCGCTTGGAGAAGCCGCGCCGCCTAATCCCGCGCCGCCAGCGTAACCGCCACCACCACCGCCAGAACCACCTGCACCACCATTTTGAACACCTGTGCCTAAGCCACCGCCACCACCACCGCCTGTTGCAGTTATTGAATTGAAAATTGAATTGGACCCGTTAGAACCTCTGCCAGTTGTGCTTATTGCGCCACCTGCGCCAATAGTTATTGAATAAGATGATGGAGTTAAAGTTTGTGCAGCGGAATAAACTAATCCACCACCACCGCCTGCACCCATATAATTGCCAGCACCACCACCGCCTGCAATAACTAAAATGTCTGCTGTTATGTTTGCATTTGCTACGGCAAGTGTTCCATTGCCTGTAAATACTCTGTAATTGTAACCGCCAGAAGTGTAAAGAGTTCCGCCAGTTACTACAGGATCAGAAAATGCTCCTAAATAAGTACCAGCCGTAATGTTACCGATCATTATGCGATTGCACCTACGACGTACCAAGTATCAGTTGCAGTCTTGATAAGTGCAGCCGATTTGTATTGCGCTAGCGTTGGTGCAGCAGCCGTAGCACCTGCACTCAGAATAGTTGTAGTTCCAGAAGTTACCGCTGAAATTGTACATAGACCTGCTCCCTTGTTAAGGACGGTAATTACTGTACCGACTGGGTGGGCTACTGAAGCGTTGGTTGGAATCTTTAGAGCGTTCGCTGAAGCGTTATTCATAGTTACTAGAACTTGATATGAGTCGCTTAGAACGGTTGTGTAGGTTGTACCTGTTTGATCGTTAAGCGTAAAGGCTACTAAGCCGTTATACATAGACGCAGATAGAACGTCTCCGGTTGCTGCTGGAAATCCTGTTGCCATTATTGCTCCTTAGTAAGTCATTACGCTAGTGCCGATTATACCGTAAAGGTTGCTTCCAATTATGAAAGCGTCGACGATAGGTTCTGAGGTTGTGAAAACTACTGAAAATTGGTTTGGAGTGATTTCGTACGCGTTACCCATAACTTGCAGAGTCTTATCGGTAATGCTTCCGTCTATGCCTTGATTGTAGATATGGACGGTATCGAAATAGTCCAGGGTAAGAGCTGCTGTAATACCGGCAGCATAGTCTGGGGTAGTTAGATCAAGGGTAAGAGCGTCGATACGGATACTGGTCTCGGCTCTGGTCTGGACATAAGTAGCAGCTACGTTAAAAGCGTCTGCGTCTGTTGCTCCGACTAGCACCTTGGAACTAAAAGAGTGTGGGAAGTATTTAGCCGTTGAGGCTACGTTTGTGTAATGCTGTTCTGTTCCACCGACGTTAGCGAAGGTTGCGTCGTTGATAATCAACTTATCATCTAAGGCGAATGTTAGGTTCTTGTATGAAATACCGTCGCCAACGTTAGAGAAGTAGGTCGGGTTTTTGCCAGACTTGCCCTGAATATAGGCTCTAGAGCGGAATACCGCGTCTCCTTCGCCGTCCATATAGAACGCGCCTTGCTCGGTCGCTTCGACCTGCTTAAGGGCTTGGAGAGCCGTTCTAGCCGTACCTGGGTCTGCTTGGCAGATAGTCTCAGTTCCACCTGTTGTTATTTCACGAAGCGAATTAGGGAAGCCCACTTGGTCTAGAATCTTGTTAATACGAGTACCGGTATCTTGCCCTGCTCCGGCGCTCGCTACTGTTGAGACGTTAGAGAGTTGGAATAGACGGAAGCCGTCGTTGCAGGTTATATCTACATAACCGAAGTTCTGATCTTTAGGGTATGAATAATTATAAGCAGTCGTATAACCTGAGAATAGATAATGAGTCGTACCAGCATAAGTAGCAGAGACTCTCATCTTACGGTTAGGAACTAACTTGCCATAGTAAGGGCTAGAGGTATTCTGAGGGTTCCAGTCGCCGTTAGGGTCTAGAACTCTGATCTTGGCTATGGTTACTTGGAACTGGTCTTGCAGAAGGTTATAACCACCTTGAATAGATATATTCGCTACCTGGTTAGATATGTCGACTAATTCAGTAGCAGAATCGGCTAATACGTTCTGACCTAAAATACCATGCTTAGGGTCGCCGATAATAAAGGAATAGCCGAAGACTGCGCCGTTGGAGAAGTCAAAGTCTACGCCTATCGTTATTGGGTAGGTCATTGTCCGAAATTGTAATTCAGTCTAGTAATGTTCTGTGAAATACCAGAAGCCGAGTTATTCGCTACTGCGTCGGATAAGGCTCGTTCGCTGATTACTGAACCGCCGATATTATAATTATTAGTCACGCTTGGAGCGCCAGCACTAGGAGCGAGTACGCCCCAGCCTTGAGCGTCTTGTCCTGCGATAGCGCCGGAAGCAAGCATAGTTCCGTTGGTATAAGCCGTACCTGCTGCGGTAGTACCAGATAATCCGACTGAGGCTGGGGTATTACCTAACTCCTTCAACTTTTTTATTAAATCGTTAATTTGATCTATTGCAGGCTGAGTATTGAAATTAGAAAAAGGGTCTTTACCCTGGAGAATTAACAATTCCTTCTGGGCTTCTAATATTTTTTGAGCCAATGCTCCAGCAGCGTCCGCGTTGCCGTTTAATAATGCCTGTTGTAATTTAAGTCTATCGGCTATTTGTGGGTCTGTTGTAGACATTAAAGCAGCTACGATCTGCGCCTGTTGAACGTCTACGACTGAGCCAGCAGATTTAAGGGTCGCAGAAGCCTTCTCTAAGGCTAACTTATCTTGCGCTGCCTTCTTGGCTGCTGCTGCTGCCTTAGCTGCTGCTGCGTTGGCTTGATCGTCTAATATCTTATTTTGCTTGGCTTGCTTATAGGCTTCTTCTAATAATTTTGTATTTGTACGAAGTTTATCTTCGTAAGCATTCATCTTTCCCTGTTCAATTAGGGCAGCGGTTGTATCTCCGAATATATTCTTGAACGCTTTACTTAATCCAGTTACTTTATCGAATACTTGCCAGATAGGGTTACTGCTAATTTTTGCAAAACCGGACTCAATTCCATTAACGAGCATAGTAAAGCCAGATAGAAGACCACTTACGGCATAACCGAAGTTCTGCATAAAGGTAATAGTTCCTTCGATACTTCCCTTAGAACCTGAAAGATTAGAAAAGGCTTGGACTAATCCTTGACCTATCGTAACTTCCATTTCATGAAAGCCGACTTTTAACTTGTCGATCTTTCCTTGGTAAGTATCGGCAGCTGTCGCAGCAGTACCGGCGAACAAATCCGTTAAGTCTTTTTGAATTGTTGCAAAGTTAGAACTAGCCAAAGTTGCCTTTGATAACCCTGTGCCTAATCTGCCTAGTGCGGTAGTTTGTCCTGCGTAAGCCTTACCCAAAGCGGTAGATACGGCTGAAAGGTCTTTACCTGTTCCCTTGGATATATCTAGGGCAAGTTGCAAGAGAGTTTGAGCCTCTCCAGCGTTCTTCGTATATCTTGCGAGAGTCTCGAAGGCTGGGATTAAATTCTCTTTCATAATTCCAGTAGCCTCGGACATTTTGGCAATAAAGTCGTTAATTCCTGGGGCTTGGAATCCTAAGCCAAGGGCTAGTAATTGTTTATCTAATAGTGCTAAAGCCTGTTGATCTTTAACGAATGCGTCTACTGAACGACGAGTAAATTCTTCAATAGCAGCTGCGCCCAGGTACTTCTTAAGAGTTGAACCTAACTTCTGGGCAGCAGTCTCCATGGACCCAAGAGATTTGGCAGCGTCTTTTGTACCCTTACCATTGAAGGTAGAGATAATCGGTACTTGAATGCCTTTAATTGCCATTTGCTATCCTTTGGTTAGCCTTTGAGACGGCTTGGTTAATACTGTTAATTGTTAAAGACTTTAATCGGTTTTGTCGCTTGGATACTTCTTTGTAAATAATGCGACCTTCTTTACCGTTTTGTAAGTTAAACATTGGAAGGCGAGAGTTAATAGCGTTAATAAAGTGCGCGCTATTTCTTTTATCTGGATTACCTTCGCGGTTAACACGTCCGGCAGTTTCCATTACCATTCCAGAAGGCGAAGAGTTAAAGACTACATAACGACCAGCCCAGCCGTTTTTATTAGTTTTTTGTTTACCAATAGAATAACCGATACCACGTTTAGCCTCGACTGGATTAAAGCGTGGGAACTGTCGCCGACCGGTTTCTCTGGAAGATTGTTTCTGCCATGACGAAAGACCTACGATCTTATCAGGAACGTCGGCTTTGGAACTAGCGACAACTTCCTTTAATCCTTTAGTGATCTCTTTAGTTAATTCCTTATAGAGATCAGGCGAAAACTCACGAAGGGCTTTGAGAGTCTTATCTAATCCGACGGTTGCGGTTGGCACTCTCTATCCTTTCGTTATCGTCTTTAAGAACCTGAAGGAAGGCTCTAAAGAGGTCTGCTTCCATTTCTAGGAACTCTTTAGGCGGGATATGAGTCCTTATGCTTAGACTGGCTAATACATAAAGAAAAGAATCCCGCTCTATGCGTTTGGGGAGTCATCTCCTAGAACTTCGACATTCCCAAGAGTTTCTAGGAAAGTCGCGCCGAAAGTAGGAACTGTTTCCCCACTTCGACGCAGACATTCCCAAGCAAGCCAATAAATATCGGTCTGCTTTTGATCTTCTAAGAATGCTTTGTGAAAGCCTTTCTTAGCGTAAATCTCGAAGGCGTACTCAATTACGGGAGTAATCTGGTGTTCAGTTACCTCGCCCGAAGCCCTTGTAATTTTAAGTTTAGCCATTGTTACTCCTTTAGAATGAGCCTGTAGAGGCTACTGTTACTACGGAGTTTACCGTAAAGGTAATGTCTTGGGTTGCAATATCGCCTACTGCGCCGTTTAGATCGGTGGTCTTGTTTACCAAGATTGAACCGGTGTAAAGAGGGTTAGTAGCAGATACGGCAGTTCCCTTTGTTTGAAGTAGCGAGAAGGCTACTGTTGTACCCCATGCAGCTTGAAGAGTTGCGTTAACTGAAGCAGCAGCAGTATCTGATAGGAATGAAAGAGTTAGAGTTGAGGCTTCTAGACCCTTTGTAAAGCGGTGTGAAGAATCGCCCATAGCGGTTACTTCTAGTTCGTCGAATGTACGGTTAAGAGTAATGCTCTTTACGTGGTCGCTAAGATCAACGCTGTTAATCTTTACGCCAACGCCATTATTTAGAATTACTGACATTAGTTTTCTTCCTTCTCTGTTGTCTTAGCGGTTGTCTTAGGTTCGTCTACAATTTGACCTATCTTCTTCAAGAAAGCCAAAGTCTCTTCGTCGTGTGGCATATTAACTCCAACTGGTTAGGATTGAAAAAGAAAGGTCAGCAGCTAACATTCTTCCGACTTCGTCGCCAAGGACGGTAGGAGCAGACCAACTCTTTACTGATATGTCTAAATTTCCGGAATATAACTTATTAAATACCTGCACCATGAA
>JGI24890J29729_1001506_pt1 | contig 10322 bp, 12 predicted proteins | sample FreactcultureFD7_FD_29729 | JGI IMG/M metagenome (IMG submission 29729)
GGGCTGGAAGGCGAGAGTTGAGGCAGACTGACTACGAGCTATTGGCGCAAGGGAATTTTGATCGGAGGAACGAGGGGGAGAGGAAGGAGCTGTGTTTTGTCGATAAGGAAGATCTGGAGCATCGTTCCAATGAGTAGTCGAGGATCCTCCGCTCGATGGAGTAGGCGCTGGGTTGAGACCGCGAAGGAAAGGGACAGATTTCGAAGGTCTGAGNGGTCGAGGTCGATAAAGTTCAGGTTCAGANGTAGAGCGAGGAAGCGGTGTGAGTTGCGTTGAGCTGATCGAGCGGGGGAGGAGTGGCCGGCCTCCTCGAGATGTTGCAGCTCTCGTCCAGGATCGAACTGTAGAACTCGCTCGCCATCCGACGTATCGTATCGGTCCAACAATTCGGCTGATGGTAGCACCGACGGTACGGGATCCTCCTCCACTAGGAGACGAGTCGCTATTGCGAGGGATGGAATCATCATGTTGCGAAAGAGGGAGGAAATTGCTACCTCTGCGTCCTCCTCGTCCACCTGGGAAGACGTTGTTGATGCCGCAGAAGCTCTTCCGTCGTCGAGCTGCCACAGGACTGAGAGCGAAGAGATAGATGATGATTGCTACGATGATGAATGCGCCGTAAGGAAGCGCCTCTGAATTCGCGACGGAGGAAAGGGTTGATTTGAGATCCGATTTGAAGGAAGGGATGTGACCAGTCCACGAATCGAGAGAAGGATATCGGTGAGTCGAGGATGATTCCGGGTCGTAAGAAGGAGAGTCGGTTGAGGGCGAAGGGAGGTAGGAATGGTCTGAAGGATTCAGCAGGGGAAGTTGGGTCGCACCATGCGAAACTTCGAGAACCATTTTGCCCAGAGTCCAACTGATCGCGACATCGTGTACCTCGTTGAGACTTTGGAAGCTTGGAGGTTCATCGACTAAGCCTTTGTCGATAGCCTTTTCCAGCCCTTTCTCCGTTTGATTCTTTCCATCTCCCTTTCCTCCTCGATCAATGATCCTAGGTATTCCGATTCCCTCATGTAAGATATTGACCACCCAAGCTGCCTTGAAACACTGTGTCTCGAGTCGACTCAGCTCGACGCCTGATCTCCAACTCCCTTTTCCTCCTTTGAAATCATCCATAATCTCCTGCCAACCTTTTCCACAGAACGCAATCGCATTCTTCTCGAATTCGACGAAATCATAAACTCCTACTCCTCCCGTAGCTGGTCCCCAAACGTCCTGAGTCGAATACCAGTACTCCGAGATCCCGATGAAATGGTTGACCTTGAAATCTATAGGCGGTACGTGAACTCCGTTGAAGAGGCAAGGTTCGTCGAGGCACTTGACCTCCTTGTTGAGTAGCGGACCAGTTCTTCTCACGCAGGCGAGGAAATCACCCGTTCCTCGTAAAGTGTAGCCTGCGTGTCGACCCTCGGATAACAGCAAGTCTTTCGGAAGACATGGATCGTCGACGAGGACGACAGGTCGTTCTGTTCCGAGTCCTTCAGAGTCGCTTGGAGGGAGGTGAGGGTGATCTGCATCGCTCGCTCTAAGGTGGGCTCGAATCTCCTGGTCGACATAACGATTCCTCGCTTGATTCGTACCGAACCCCAACCAAGTCGTGACGAAGACTGGATGTCGAACATCCTTGCCGGAGAGGAGTCGAAGTTTGACTTCGAGGAGGTTGTCGGCATGTCGAACTTGTTCGACGTCCGAAGGTTCGAAAGCGATTTGAGTTGAAGCACCTCCCATATCGAGGAATCCGTAAGTCGAAGAGTGTTTCGCACGATCTCCGTCGACTGCATGTTCATGCTTGTCGAAACCGTCCATCAGGTAATTAACCGCAATCCATCCATATAACCCTTCTTCTTCTCCTGAGATGATTCGGATCTGGTCGGAACAGGAAGGGAGATGGAAAGGGAAAGATTTGATGTAGGAACATGCGGAGGAGAGAACAGAAGATTGCTGTTCGGGAGGGAGGAGACGCATTCCAGCGGTAGCAAGGAGGTAGATTGGGGTCGAAGAGAGCTGATTGGCGGGGATGACGGAAGCCGCGAACTCGATCAGAGGTTTCAGGTATTCTGCGACGTGATCAGGATGATCACCGAACGTCGAGATACCTATGAAACGAACAAAGTCAGCGGAGTTTCAGTTTCGCAAGAATCCAGTTTCCGCAATGAAAACTTACCAGGTTCAACCTTGAGATGCCAACCATCTCCTTCTTCCACTCCCTTCTCTATCCGACTCAATACATCGGTACCCTGACCTTTGCCCTTTCTATCTTTCCTTGCGACTTCCGGATCAATCCAACTATAAACTTGTATACGAGATCCACTTGACCCTGCATCGATTACGACTCCATATTTCCGGCTTTGTGACCAAGGAGGAGGACGAGGTGCCATTCAATGAAGAAAGTTGAAGGAGTGTGAGCTGGTGAAGAAGGTCTCTGGGTTGGGAACAGCGAGTTGGCGTTAAGCGTGACGGATCAATCTGTAGACTGAGTATATCAGCAAGCGTTCCATCATAGCTCTACTGCTTCAGAGAGGGGAAGAGGAGGATTTGGAGGAAAGTGCTCTAGCTAGCCTGCCTCTCCAACAGAGAGCAGCGTAGAGCAGGAGAGCATAAAATGAGTACTTACTATGATCTCTGTACTGCATGCAAGCTGTCTCTGGTACTACGTGTTGCTGTCGAGATGGGTTTCAAAAAGTCGAAGTTGACCGAACAACGAATGGTGGAAGGCGAGGCTGTAGAGCGGTCGACGTGAGCGCTGGTCTTAGAGACACAAGTACAGATCTCGGCGAGAAGGAGAGGACTTGAGGTTCAGTGAGAGAGGGGAAAGATCAAGAACTTTTCGTCGACTTGCGGAAATCCATTTAAAGGTTTGCGTTTCGCAGATCCCTATTCCAAGTCTCTGCCCCTTCGCACTGCTCTCAAGAGAGTTTACCAACGCAAGCAAAGTGTGATCGACAAACTGCAGCGCCAGAACACGATCAGAGACTTGCTCCTTGCGACGAACAGTCTTCGCAACGACCACTCGACGAGGACAGCATGTTGCGAACAGCAGAGTGAGCCACGACGAGCAGACTGACTGACTATGGACGACATTCTCCGCATCTCGCCCTACTGGTTCGTCCGATCAGTAGCCTGAGAATCCTGAGAATCGCTCGACCTGTCTTTCGCCTTTCTCTCTCGCACTCTCGCACTCTTCTATTCTCCTCTAACTTGACCACGTCGATACTAACTATAGCTTGCGATTACTTCCACCAACATCTGATCTATAGCCCGGCTCAGTGATCATCCCTTCCCTCGTTTCCTTTACGCTGCGAATGCCTGTCCGAACCCTTCTGCTTCCTGATCCTCTCTCTCTTCCCGTTCTTTCTCCTGTCTCCGCGCATCCCTCAAGCCTTCCTTCCATTGTACCGCCTTCTCCCCTTGTTCCTCGAGCACTTGAACTCCTGCTCTTCCTCCCGCCTCAGTTCCATGTAATTTATCTACTACCCTCCTCACTCTCTTCGCCAAAGGTGGTTCCGACCCAGCGGTATGACTGGAATAGAATGAGTTCTGATGATCGTAAATCGCTCCATCGACTCCTCCTCCTCCGGTCGAACCGAAATCGAATGAATCTGAATTTGCGGTTTGTCGCAGTCTTACGCCGAGGAGAGATGCGGAGGAAGGTGAAGTAGCTGCAGTGTCTAGCTTGATTCGTTCTTGATCGAGTTTGTGTTGGGCGAGGACAAGATCGAGTAAATCTTTTGGACGAGGTTTGGCAGTAGCAGAAGAGAGGGGAGCGAGAGTGTCTGTTACATGTTGCTGTAGTTGTGAAGGGGTGGCAGTGGGTACAAAGGTAGGAGTTAAGTGGTAGAGAGAGATGAGGTTGGAAAAGGAAGAAGTTCGTGAACTTTGTTGAGTTCGCTTGGAAACTCGGCGAGGGCGGATGGATGGTGCTGCAGCCTTTGATAGAGCTTGAGTTGCGCTCGCTACTGCTTTTGATGCCGATGCCATGTCGAGGAGGTGAAGAGTAGAAAGTAAAGCGAGTTTCGCAATTCCTCCGATCAGGAACTCAAGTCTGGTTCGCATCTTTCATAAGAGAGTATCCATCTCCGCTCCACGCCAGAACAGAGAGGTCATCTAGAGATGAACCCCGCGAATCGAAAATTTGATTCTCGCGAAATTTCAAGCGAAAGAAGTTCTAGAAACGTCTAAGTAACGAGCCTTGTCTATATAGCAGCACACACAAGAGTGATAGTGGAAGTAATAACCAGTAGAGGATGAAGAAGATAAGGTAGAGATCATAACACAGATGGAAAGAGGGAGGAAAGAGAAGATGCGAAATAACAGGTATCGAAAGGAGGGGTTTGAAGAGACTAGATGCTCATCTTTTGATGCTGGGAAGCACTGGAGGAGAGTAAGTACGGAGGAACGGGGAGGAGTAGGAGGGGTAGATTAGGCTCGGGAGACATCACTGTTAAGAATCGATACGAGTCAGCGCTAGTCGAAACTGTGAGAGAGAAACGATAGCTTACCGTCCGAGAACCTTGGCGTTAACCCAGTCACCGAGGACGAGGAGACGGTTACGAAGGGAGAAGAGTTGCGAGATGTAAGCCGAACGCCAGAAGCTGTGTGAGAGAGAATCAAGAGTCAGCATTTCGTCTGGCGAAAGCAAGGAAGAGAGCAAGACGTACTAGTAAGTGGCGAGACCAGCGGCGGAGAGGTTACCTTGGAGGAAAGGAAGATCGGCGATGGCCTTGTCGGAACCGATGTAAGCGAGGGACTGTAAAAACCCAACAGCAAAGTCAGATTAGGATTTTCTCATATCATGGGGTTCAACGAAGCATTAACGTACACCTTGGTGAGAGTAGGAGAAGGGAGAGATGTTGCTAGCACGGATGACAGCGTTGGCAAGCGAGTCGAGGCGGGAAGGTTCAGCGTTGGCAGACTTGGCTTGGTCGAGGTCTCGGAGGAGAGCATCCTTCTTGTGAAGCTTGGAGAAGACACGAGCGAGGTATCGACCTTGTTGAGCAGCGACTTGGGCGGTAGGAGCGTAGTTGGTGGCTATGAGACGAGATTCTATGAGTACTCGCTTGGAGAGTTCAAAGTTATGTGAAAAGCGTACCAGTGCAATCTCCGAGAGCGAAGATTCCGTCAGATCCGAGGAGTCGAAGGTGCTCGTCGACGAGAAGACCTCGTCGAGAGTTTTGCTCGTTAGGGATCTTGTTCATCAAATCCTTGGTAACTTGACGAGCAGTGTTTCCGGTAGCCCTATAAACGAAAAGTAAAGTCAGCATGTGGAGCAAATTCAGCATATCGAAGAGCATACCAAACCAAAAGTCCGTAAGGGTATTCAACGAGTTCCTTCTTCTCGTTTTGAGCGACAAGGGACTTCTCCTTGACTTCCTTGACCATCGTCTTGGTAGCGATGTCGATTTTGTTCTCCTTGAAAGCAGACATGGTGTAGTCACTATGGGAAAACCGGATGAGTTTTGGAGAACAGGACAAAGCGAGAGAAGATCAACGAGTAACTCACATGAGCTGCTTCGAGAACATGGGAAGAACGTTGGGGAGGGCCTCGATCAAAGTGATCTTGATGCGGGAGGCGAGCTCAGGGTACCACTATAGCGGAGACAGCGGATTTGCAAATTGAAAACGAAAATCCGAAATTGCGAAAAGGAGACTCACATCGCCGAGATCCTCCTTGAGGAAATCGTGAAGCTCTCCAGCGTACTCAACTCCGGTAGGTCCACCACCGACGACAACCTGCACGATCCATTTGTTCAGTTTCAGGCTAGTCGTGAGGTCAAGGCGTGCGAGAGACTCACGAAGTGAAGAAGTCGGTCGATTTCAGCCTGAGTTTGACCAGCGAAGTTGGCAGTCTCAATACAGTCCATGATCCGTCCTCGAATCTTCTCGGCATCCCAGACCTCCTTGAGGAAGCAAGCGTGTTCCTTCACACCCTTGATACCGAAAGTTTGGTTCTCAGCTCCGACGGCGTAGACGAGGTAATCGTAGGAGAGCTCAGTTCCAGCAACGTCACCCTTGATCTCAGAGTTGTCTGCGGGTTCTCGAACGTAACACAATCAGCGATACATTCGCAATTAGGATAGCCGATTTGTTCGAAACTCACCGAGGAATCGAACGGTCTTCTTCTCAGGGTCAACTTCGTATACTTCTCCCTCGTACACCTCAGTCTTTCGCTTCATGTGTCGGGTGAGGAAACGGGTAGGCTCGAGGATTGATCGTGCACCGAGAGTTCCGACGGTAACTGAGGGAAGAAGGGGAGTGAAGAGGAAGTAGTTTCGGGGAGAGATAACGACCTGTCAACACGCTCATCGTCAATCAGTGACGACTTCGGTCAGACGAATATGATCAGCTACTTACGACGTTGTAACCGCTGTTATCGAGTTCCTTCAAGAAAGCCGAACTTCCCCATCCGTTTCCGAGAACTACGACAGTAGGAAGAGTAGGATCATGGGGAAGTTGTTCTCCAGGGTGTCGCTGTTCGTAAGATCTCCAGATAATGAATCCACCGGTTGCGGCAACTACGAAAAGAACTGATCGACCGAAAGTTCGAAGGCGGTGCTTGGGGGCTTTGGGAGGAGGAGGGGGAGAAGTAGAGGATGAAGATGACGAAGATGATGAAGTGGAAGGAGCGATAGGAGTAGCGGCAGGGGTGACTACAGGGGCAACATTGATAGTTGAAGTTGTTCCAGCAGGAAGAGGAGTCGAAGAGAGTTGAGAAGAAGGGGGAGGAGGGCGAGCAGTCTCCTTGGTGAGATCAGGGTTCTGTAATCGACTGGCTACGTTGATGGAGAACTGTCGTTGAGCAGGAATGGCCGAGTTGAGAAGAGTGCGCTGAGCGCGAGAACCAGAGGCTATCAAAGACAGATCTGGGTTAGCCAACGCGTTAGAAAGTTCTTTAGTAGGTCTATAACTCACCTAGGACCCTGTTGAACGACATCGCGACGAGTGGTGAATGTGGTTGAAGTTGATCGATGTTGAGTCGAAAAAAATCCAAGTCTCAAAATCGCAAATTTCGGAGACTCGCTTTCGTTCGCCCAGCTTGCCTTGCCCTACTAAATGGATAAAGAGCATCGGTAGCAATTAAGAGGCTTATCAGAACATGAACAGGAATTAAGCAAAAATCCGAATGCGAGACTTGCAGAAACCAAGCAGAAACTTCGCAAGAGCTTCTTTGGCTCAGAGACCAGATTAAGCGACTCCAGCTTCTAGTCAGGCATCAGCACTTTAGCGGAGCTCTTCTGATGAGCGGGTGGTAGCGACCTTTTTGCACTCCAAGTAAACAATGTCAGAACAGGTTGAAACTGTTGCAATCTCGCCGGTTTCATTCATCCTACTTGCACCGAGACCAGCTCGACTACAACAAGTCCCTTCATGATTACAAGACTCCCAGAGGATCGAACGGTGTACGAGCCGAAGGTGAAGGAGGTGACTTGATCGAGACCTGAGGAGAGGAAGAAGTCGATGTCCGTCTTGAAGGAGCAGGCGAAGATCCGGCATACGAGGTGAGCAGTGGGGAAGGTCTTCGGGAGGAGTTGACGCTCGTGGCATGATCGGATGATCCGGGGGAGGAAGCGGTAGAAGTAGCGGAAGAGGGGAATTGAGGAGTTCGGGTGAGAGACGGGAGAGGTTTGTCAGATCTCGAGGCGATATAAGGTTTCGGCGTAGGGGAAGTCTTCTGAGGAGGTGGAGAAGTGGGTGTTCGAGAGGGTGCAGGAGATATCGGACGCTGAGCTGGGGGAAAGGAGGAAGACGCAGATGGAGGCTGGAGAGGTACGCTTTCGTGAGTCGGGGTTGCTTCGAGCGGAGGTTCTGGGTCATAATCTTCTGGCTGAGAAGCGATGAAGGGCGAGTCGAAGGGAAGAGGGGGCAGAGGGGGAGATTTATTGAGTTGGTCGAGGGTTTGCTGGAGAGGACCAAGAACGCTCGAGTCGAAAGATTTCGCTTGTCCTCCGAGTACGTCCCTGACATGCTTGAGCGCTGTAATTGACATCATCTGAGGTGCGAGTGATGATGATGCGGAGCCAGCAGTATTCCTCAGGTTTGATGTCGAATTACTTTGGCCTCCTCCTGTTCGCTGTCCAACTCCTGATGACGACGCTGATGGATCTGGCGTAGGAGGGATCAAGGCTTTCTCCAGGACGGTGATGCAAAGAAAGAGAGCGCTAGCCATTGCGATATTCGAAGATCGAATCTGGGCGAGTTCCGAGCGTAATTGACTGGACGGATCAAAAGATTGGGTAGGACTCTCCCATGGCGCTCGAGAAGGGATCTGAGAGAATTGACCTTGTTGTCGCCTTCGTTGTTCCTCGAGTTGTGCTTGAGCTGCCGTCACTCCTCGCTAGACAATGCAATATGGAGAAAGTCAGTCTTCACGTCAACCGGGCGATTCAAAATATCAGGAAACGAACCCTGATATCGTTGAAAGTACCGAGGATCGCCTTATTGATTCCGAGAGCTTCTGCTCGACCATAAACCCCCTTCGCTAAATCTCCGACGAGACCGCCTTCTCCCAGCAGCGCCACTCCGTTGCCAGTCGGTCCTCCTCCGTTGATATTCTTTCTCTGTCCATGAGCTCCTCTTGCAGCAGGACTTCGCAAATCTGTCTCTTCATCCCCTCCTTCGTGAGCCTGAGTCACTCCCAGTTCGATGTTCTGTCTTCGAACATGCTCCGCTCCTTCATGTGAGAGGTTGTCGCGGACGTATACTGCTTGCGAGAGAAGTAGGCTAGTTCGAAACGTTCCGTCCGGACAAGCCGGGTACCGAAGGAGAACTTGGAGGAATTCGCCATAACCTCCAATTCGTTCGGCCGTGATCAAAGCTTCTCGGATCCGTAGGAGCATGGCGGCTGCCACATGTTGAGTGATCTGGAGTGAAGGATCTCGAGCGAAGATGCCGTCCCATAGTGTGAGAGTTTCGGAGAGGGGGAATTCGCGAGAGAAGAGGAGTCGAAGCCATCTGATTGCGTATAGTTGAGGTTCGATCTGAAGACGGGTGAAGGTGGCATGTAGCTGGGGATCGAGGGTAGCGAGGAGGGAATGGAGGTGGACGGCAATTGCGACGATAGGTTGAACAAGCGTTGAGGTCGAGGAGGAGCCTGAGACTGCAGAGAGGCCAAGTCCAGTGACTTGGTGACGTTGTGGAGGTTTCGAGAGAGGGATAGTCGCTTTGTGATCGTAGAAGGGTGCGCAAGACTTCATCAAAGTTGAGAAGAGTGACCAGGTGTCGTGTTCGACGAATTCATTTGCGAGGACCAGATATGGAAGGGAATGATCTTGAGTTTGATCCGACGTGAGCGAGTCTAAATCGACAGTCCAAAGGAGAGGGGCAAGCAATTCGTGCATCCCTTGCCGATAGCCGACGTCGGGAGTAAGTTTCGTGTAGATGAAGAGGAGGTCGGTCAACTGGTTCTGAGTCGGAGCTAGTCGGAAGTAGTCGATCTCGGGGAACCTACAGTATCATAGATCAGTTTGGGGGACAGGAGTCGACGCAAACAGAAGAAAGACGAAGACTCACGTTCTCTGGACATCTTGACGAATCGTTTTCCTCAAGTCCAAATCAGCGAACCAAGATTGCCATGGGTTGTCCTCCTCCAGCCCAAGAGGGTTGTTGACTTTCGCATCCACCTTGACTGGTCTGCCCGTCCCAGACTTCTCGCCGCCGTTCTCTGAACTTGCTCGTCCTGCTCTACTTCCTTCTTCGATTATTTCTCCATCTTTGATCCATCCTCCATCGGGCGCTCGCAAGAATCTCTCCCTCAAATCTGTATATTCCAATCGTTGACGAGATAGGAGAAGGGAGTAGGTTGAATAAGTCGTCGAGTGCGAAGTTGAACCAGTATCGGCGGAAAATGAAGAAGGGGAAGGGAGTAGACCGAAGAAGTACTTCATCATCGACTCGTATCAGCTGTATACAGATCGAACAGGTGAGAGGAAGGGGACTTACTCTCCAACACAGCGATCTCAAACTCTTGTCAAGCTCTCCCTCCGCTGCCTTTCTTTTCAGCGATTCAAAGGATAGTAGTGGATCATTCAGTAGTACGTTCCATCTGTTGAGTATCTCGTCTTGTGCTGGTTTCGCGATATTGGACATTCGCCGAGTGGGGGAACGAGAAGAAGAGGAGAAGGGGAAGCTCTGCCTTGAGAGTCGTGCAGTGGATTGATAGTCTTAGGTCTGTCTAAAAAGCTGTAGCACTTGATCGAGGTGATTGGTAGAGGTGGGAGAGTCAGGGGGGGATCAAGTTGAAATTTCGACACTCAAATCAAAAACCTACGCCAATGTCAAACTAATAGAAAAGTAACGATAGCTAATGTCAAGATGAAATCTAA
>JGI24890J29729_1001508_pt1 | contig 10319 bp, 18 predicted proteins | sample FreactcultureFD7_FD_29729 | JGI IMG/M metagenome (IMG submission 29729)
CACCCTGGACTAAAAAAGATTTTTGCCCCAATGGAGAGCACCGGGGAGGCAATGGCCTGGGTAGGTTTGGCTATTGCAGTTGCCCCGGTAATAATCGGCATCCTGGTACACCACAAACTATTGAGTCCCAAAATGGCTCAAACACTTGCTGTGTTTTCCACTGTGGCTGCGGGAGCGGGTCAAAGTGGCGATTAAGAGAGAGACACCTGAGGTGATGCTTTGGCCTCAGTGGATCACTGAGCAAGTGGCAGAAACAAAACAGGGTCAGCACAAATTATTTGTGGGGCCTACGCAGTCAGGTAAAACTACACTGGCTCGCATCATGCTGCGTATGCGCAAATACGTTGTGGTGTTTGGCACTAAGCCCAAAGACAGCTCATTGGATAAATACATTGCTGAGGGCTACAAGCGGATTAACCAGTGGCCGCCTAAGCCAAAGGATTTACGCCCAAACAGCAATGGTGAAGTTCGTTTGCTTCTCTGGCCTGAAATCAACAGCTACGAGGATCTTCACCGCCACAAGGATATTTACCGCAGGGCCCTGGGTGACATTTTCACTGAGGGAGGTTGGGCCATTGGTTGTGACGAGGGCCTGTGGATTGCTGACAAAAGAGGCCTGGGACTCGACAGTGAGCTAGCCGCCATTGCCTACGGTGCTGCCTCTAACAAGGTGAGTATGTATTTGTGCATTCAGCGGCCCAGCGGCCTTAGCCGTGTCACCTGGTCATCAGTTAGTGATGCATATGTGTTTCACCTAGGCGTTACCAATGACGTAAGAGAATTAGCTAGCCTCGGTACTTATTCGCCAAAGGATGCCACTTTGGCAATTCAGCAACTACAGGGACACCAGTTTTTGAGGCTTCCATGTCGAGGTGGGGCTGAGTGGTCAATTTCTGAAGTTCCAAAAAATTGGGCACAATGATTTGCATTTGTAATTACACCGGTGTAGTCTCCGAAGTATGGCAATGAAAACACCGGAAGTTACTCCCTCAGCCCTCGGAGCTGTGGTTACCACTTTGGAGGTCATTGTTGTGCTGGGTACCCTTAAAGTTCTGGCCATCCGTAACCACCAACACCCATTGGCTCAGGCCTTTTTAACCCTTTTCTAAATAAGGAGAAAACAACAATGGCATCAACCCCCACCTCAACTGGTATCGGAGCCCCGGGCACCGCTCCAGCTCCGGCTAATCTCAACCGTTCGCCTATGGCCTCGGCTCCCTCGCAGGCTGCTGCAATGGCTATTCCGTTCACTCGTGGCTCGACGCTCGCCACCATGAAGGATGCCACGCTTTCTTCCCTTGCCGCTGGATCCACCACNCAGGTGCAGTTGCAGACTAACGCTTTCCTGGAAAACGTTATTTTGGATGTTTCCATTGTCACCTCGGGTAACTCGGCTACCGTTAAGTGGCAGAATGACGGCCCCTTTAACATTCTTGCCCAGATTAAGTTGGACGACCCAGCGGGCCAGTCAATCGTTGCTCCAATTACTGGTTTCCAGCTCTACACGCTGAACAAGTACCTGCTNGACACGGACTGCGCATTTGACCCGGCCCACGACCCGGGTTTTTATATGCTTCCCGCCGCTGCCAACAACAGCACCGGTTCTTCCTCAGCTACCGCTGGTTCTGCAAACTTCCGTTTGTGTGTTCCAATTGAGCACCGCCGCCGTGACGCACTCGGAGCTCTCAACAACTCCGCAGCTAACCAGCGTTACCTTTTGACCATTACCACCGCTGCCTCTTACGGTACCGGTACGGACACCGCTAACAACGTTTACTCGACTGGCCCCACCACTGCACCTACGGTGAGCATCAACGTTTACCAGCAGTATTGGACTGCCCCGCCCGCTGTCATCACGACCTCGAGCGGCAGCACCCAGGTGCAGGCCACGCCTGCCGGTCTCGGTACNGTTGCGTTTGTTCGCTACGAGCGTCACAACGAGGTATCCGGTGGTGGTCAGCCCCAGATCCAACTCAACAATGTTGGTGACTACATTGCCAACATTATTTTCACGCTGCGCACTTCCACGAACAACGCTCGAGACAGCTACACCGCTGGTNCAGCTGCCAACGCTGGTTACAGCAACTGGCCCTCTGAGTTTGACTGGTGGGAAAATGACTTCCAGGTGTTCGCACTTTCACAGGATGACTGGATCCGATGGATTGGACGTTTCTACGGTTACACCAGCGGTATTAGCCTCCAGGCCGGTAACCCGGGATACCTCGACGCTGGCGTTTTCCCGCTNTTCCAGCTCTCGGCCCTGTTTGACTCTGCTGTGAACTACGGCCCGGCCAACCAGTACCTGCCTACTGACGCCACCACCAAGCTGCAGGTACGAGGCTCCACCTGGGGCTCGAGCTCGAGCTACCTCGAGGTGGTTACTCGAAACGTTCGCCCGGTTTCCGGTGCGGCGCTGTTCGCCTAAGGAGTAGTAAATGGACGAGTACGGCCTCGGCTTTAACACAATGGTGAGTGACCCCGGGCACCCGCAAAACTCACCCGAGAGCACCAACGGTGCGAGCCTGCCGGGNAACAACCTGCAGCCGCATCATGGTGTTGTNCTCATNATTACCACTGCGGTAGTTTCACTNATCGCAATCCGATTTTTGTTCACCCCCAAATCCAAGTAAAGGAATAAACCAATGAAGAATGTAACCGGCTCTCACGTCATGGTCGCTGCTGTTGCGGGCCTCGCAATCGGCTACTGGTTCGGTAAGAAGAAGTAGTGATCGAGGAGCAAACAGCCTTGGAGGAGCGTATAAGCGAGCTTAAAACTCGTGCCGCCCTCCNGGNTGNTGTTCTAACTTTCCGTACCAAAATGTGGTTCAGGGAGTTTGCTAAAAAATGGATGCAGTAGGCGTAGTTCTTATGGGCTTTGGTGCATATCTTATGTATGAGGCTTACAAAAACAAAACCCCCACACCCATTGCTAAGGCAACTACCGCTGTGAACTCATCAAAACCAGTGCAGTAATTAGGAGATAAAAATGCCAGTATCGGCTCGAGCTAGTGGATCAACCACCACCGGGCCTATTACTGCCACTTACTCCACCACCCTCGGGCAAGATAGCCGCATGATTGTGGCGTTTATGTTTTTTGCTGGTGTGTTTGCCCTGGTTGGTTACGAAAAGAAAAACGTAAGTAACAAAAAAACTGTGCCACCCGCTCGCATTGTGCTGGGTGGCACCGTTGCTGCTGCCGGGCTCACGCTACTTTCTCACGCTGGTGAAGGCGGCAAAAAGTTTGCCGTAGGAATTGCTGGAGTCACGTTTGCATCTTCAGTGCTCATAAACGGTTCAGCAGTATTTAGTTCCATTAACACGCTGACTGGATCAAAGGCCTCGACCGCCTCGACACCAACCAAGCCCAGCACCCCNTCAACATCAACCACTGGTGTAAAATCGGTTACAGCTGTAGCCCCAGCAGTCTTAGGAGGATTGTAAAAATGTCAGGATTAGAAAAAGGCATCACCGCTTTTCTAGGCGGCCTAGTTATTATCGCACTGGCCTCAACGCTAGTTGGTAAGGGTAAGCAAACCCCCCAGGTAATCAACGCCACTGGCGGGGCAATCAGTGCATCTCTCGCTGCTGCTCAAGGTAACTAAATATGGGGATGCTCTACTACGCTCAGGCACCGGTTGTGCCTCGCACTCCTCCGGTGGAGCTCAACCACGCTTATAACTTCCAGGAGTTTGACGGTCTCGAAACTCCGCTGGGTAATGCTCCCGGTGAGGTTTCTTTTGGTACCAATTATGGATCCACTCCTNGACCTGGTGCGANAAACACGCCACTATCGGAGCAGACTTACACCCGGGGCCCATTGCGGGGTACTGTAGGAACTCTGGGTGGTCAGCCGTTGCCAGTAGCAAACCCTCTTTACCGATTGGGTAGGGGTTACACTCCGAGCACTACCCCCACTATCCAATTCCGTATTGGTGCGGGTCAGAATTACCAGGGTGTAGCTCAGACAGTTGCATTGTCTGAAGTAACCAACAACCCGCCCGTACCGGGTGACCTCTCGGGCATTATCGCAGGATGGGCCTAATATGTCTGCTTCTATTATTCCAGCCGCTAATCAGCTAAACGCCGATACATCGGGTATGACTACCAACCAGGTACAGATTCCCGCTGAGCACTCGACCACTGCCACTGAGTTTTTCTCTCAGCACTTTAATACTGAGGCTGGTGGTATTGGTTACCTTTTTGGTCACAACCTTACTCACGCTGTTGTAACGCCCATAGAAAAGGCCACCGACAGCATCCAAACCAACCTGGGTGGTTTCATTCGATCCGCCCGCTCGTTTGTCCAGGAGCACCCTCTTATTACGGATGGTAACCCATTCGTAGGAACTCCCAGCTCACCGGTTGCCCCGGCATTTACTGACACGCTGCGGCAGCAGGTAAACAAGCTGCGCAGCTTTATGGGGCTCTAATGTCTGACGCACCAAAGACTAAAGGCCCTGGAAAAAAGGTTGGGCCGCTTAAAACATGGCAATGGGGCCTCGTTGGTGTAGGCACATACGGTGTTTACTATCTTTACAAGGCTCACCAGTCCAACACCGCCGCCGCTACGACTGCTGCAGGATCNTCTCCGAGCACCGCTACAACTGCTGGCAATGGATTGGCTGATGGCAATGGCTCAGGTGTGTATTACCTGAACCCTACGGCCTCCACCACCACCGCCACCACCACTGCACCTGCTGGCACCATGACTATGACGCAATTTGCTGAACAGATTGCATTTCAGTTGCGCCACGCAAACAAAGGCAATGCAACAAACCTGGCGGATATTACAAAGGCTGTAAACCAGTACCTCAATGGTCAGCCAATTACCAATGTCACGTTGGCAAACCAAATCTCACACATCACCAGCTACAGCAATGCTTTGGGTGCTAAGGCCATCAACCAGGGTGGTTTGGTTAAGCCTGTTTTGTTTGCCACCAATGTGGTTACCTCGGCCCACACTCCCAGCGAGAGCGATCACCGGGCCTCTACTGCCATTGTCGCCCAGGAGCACCCAACGGTTGTTCAGCCCACTCGATCCACTACGGTTGCTCGAGCCACTGGCGGCAGCCGCAGTACCGTTAAGCCAAAGACAACTGAAAGTGTCAGCAATCCTATTTTGCCATTTACTCCTGGTTATGGAGTTACTAAGCCCGGGGTAGCTGGCACACCTTTGTTGCCATTTACTCCTGGTTATGGTGTGGTGCCTGGTGTGAAACTTAACGAAAAGGCACCTAAGCCAAAACAGCCTGGGTTTATTCCGGCTATTGACTTCAGCGGATTTGGAGCAAACCCAGTTAGAGATGGTGGAGTGATTATTCGCAATGCTGCTGTGGGTGCAGCTGACGTTACCAAAGTGGCTGTGCAGGGTGTTGCAAAAACTGTTGGATCATTCTTTAGTGGTCTTGGGTTATGAAAAAGATTGACGCTGAGTTAGCAGGTGGCACCATCCTGGTTGCCACTTCGATGCCTAATTTCTATTCGGGTCTTTTGCCCTCAAAAATGACTATCAGCCGTTTTGCTCATTCTGATTTTGATAGAGCTCGACTTCGCCAGGGAATTGTTGTTGCATCGGCTATGTCTGCAGCTGAGGCTGTTGCTATTTCGTTTATGTTTGACAGTTGGCTCCCAGCTCTTGCTGGTTTTGCCGTTATGGGTATTTTGATTTGGCAATATGAGGATGCAATTCGCAATCCTCACCCTGAAAACAAGCCCATTAACTCACCTGAAAACACGAACTCTTAGAGTCCGATATGGCTACCGCTACAGCCTCTCACAATGTCAGCACCGATATTTGGGCTGCCGGATTGCTTAAGGCAGTCAATGCCCCGGTAACGGCAAACAACATAAAAAACATTAAAATCTGGTTGCATCAGGAGCAATCAGCCGGATCCTGGCAAAACGATATGTATAACCCGCTGGGTGTGGAGCGTAACGGTGTTGTAACGCCGTTCTCCTCGGTTGCTGCGGGTATTCAGGGCACTGCTGGTTTGCTCTCCTCGAGCTACCCTCAGATTGTGGCGGCCCTTAAGCAAAACCGAAACCAAACGGTTTTTGCTCAAACAGTGATTAGCTCCAACTGGAATAGTAATTACTACGGTGCAACCGGCCTTAAATCATGGCTTTCTAAGGGGCCGCTAGAGGCTTCTGGCACTTCATCATCTGGGCCCGGTAATGAGGTTTCACGACTCATTGGTGACATTGGTTTACCTGGTGGTGGAGTGGTGCAAAACATCAGTAGCACTGTCAGTGGTACCGCCAATGGTGTGGTTTCTGCCGCCAATGGTGTTGGCACATTCTTTAGCGATATAATCAGCGGAGCATTCTGGAAACGAGTAGGTATTTTTGCTGGTGGTGCTGTAATGTTTGGTATCGGATTAACCATTTTTATTACTACTACTGGCCCTGGCAAACAGGGCTCTCAAACCATTTTGAGCAAATTACCGGAGGCAATAGAATGAGCCGTTACAGTCAGCCAATCCAAACTGAGATGCCAAATCTCAACGCCACCACCAACTACGGTCAGGCAGATCAGATTAACCAGACATTAAATTACACCCGGGATGCCGCCGGACTTATGGTTGATCCTGCAGTCAATCTAGAAATAACCATTCCATATTTCACTGAGACAGCGAGCCCCGCTGATGAAGTGGACATTACGAGCCCCGCCCCAGCTGACACTGCCGGAAACCGATACACCACTGACAAAAAGGCATGGGGAACGAACAACGCTGATGCTCTCATGGTTTTTCAGCGGGCTTCAAGTGATTTTACTGCTGGCGTAATAAGCATTAACTCCCAGAATGGAAATACCGCCATTGTTGTTGGCCGCCAAAAGGGCCGTCAGTCTGTAACCATTTGGGTGCCCTCTACTTACACCAGCCCCAGCGGTGTATCCTCCACCCCTAATGGTGTGATGATTGCACAGACTGAGGGAGAGGTGCAGGCTTACGCTGCCGTACAGCTAAACCCGGGTGACAGCATTACCATCACCACTGAGGCCCCAATTTGGGCTGGTATTCTCCCGGGCAACACAACCGGTGTGTGCCAGTACCTTGTCGAATACAACCCCTCTGGTGGAGAACTAGGCGGGCAGTAACCCATGAGTATGAGCTACAGCGGTACTGGTGTAACTCAGGGCCCATATTCTTTGTCTCAGGGCACTACGCTCACCCTAAATGATCCCGCTGATTANTCGGTTGCCTCCTCGTCTTTGCAAATCCAAAACAACTCTGGTTTCACTCTCACGGTGCAATCGGCTGGTGCAACTTATAACATAATGCCGTTTTTTGCCCAGACAATTCCCACGATTGGTGGCGGGCAATCCATAACGGTTACGCCATCTAACCCCATTCAGTCTGCTGGTAATCAAACTGGTGGACTGACTGTTGTTTGGTTGCTCCCGGGGCAGCAGGCACCAATTCAAGATGGTGCACTTACCCCCATCATCATTAACTCTCGAGAGCAATCCCCCAGCTCCACCTCGGTTACCGGTACGCAATACACCTATGTGTATCCACTTCAGGCCACTGACCAATCCCAGGAATATTTGTTTTTTCCCAATGGGCTTTCGGGTTACACAATTAGTTACACCATTACTGGTCTTACTTCAGGCCACGTCTATGGCACCGGATCTGGTTTTGTTGTTGCCTCTCGAGGATCAACCGCTCTCGGCCCATTTCAGGCCTTTGGATCCATTGACACTGCCGTTAGCCTGGTGGTCGTGTCACCATCGGTGGCCCCGGTTGTAGAAATTGTTTTATTTACTGGTGCACTNAACACCAGCGTCATAACCTCAACATNTAANCCTCTTTATGTTGATGTGGTTAATGCCAATTCATCACCAGTACCGGTGGACGTTGTAAACACTTCCAGTGCCCCGGTCATTGTTAATGGAGCCCCTGGGCTAAATATGGATGTGGTTCCAATTGGAGGTGCAACTCTTGCTGGTGTCTCTACCACTGGCACAAGTGGTGTTGAGATTTTGGCAGCCCCGGCCACTGGTTATTCGTATCGGCTTCATTTAATCTCAATGTATTACCAGGGCACCGCCTCGACCACTCCAGTTATTGGCCGATTACTTAATGGATCCGGCACCACTCTTGCAACGTTGGCATACCCATATCAAAACACATTGTATTTAGGAGGGCTACTTATTTCTGGGTCTGTGTATGTCATCTCCTCGAGCACTACCGCTACTGGTTACAATCTCACCTATGACCTAGTAACTACACCGGTTATTGGGTAGAATATGCCAATGGAAAACATCAACCAAAAAATCTCAAACTCCCAGCAGCTCATAATGATTGGTATCGGTGCATTGTGCGCAGGCATCATTATTGGTTTTAAGTTGGCTGGCGGAGAAAAAATAATTATTGAGGACTCGTTCGAATCCTGGCCAGAGCAGGCCAATGTTCCTTATGACCCCATTGCAACGGTTGATGAAACGGAAACGAGCGGAGTAGAAAATGACTAGCGGAGCAAAGGCTCAAACCGGAAAAACAGGCAGCGGCAGCGGTATCACTCAGCTCACTGGTGATGCCACCGCTGGCCCGGGCACTGGATCACAGGTTCTTACGCTTCAGGACACTTCCAATGTCACATCAGTGGTACAAACTATCTTGTCAAATAACAATCTTTCATTGTATGAAAACAACGCCATAACGGCTGGCATCTCAACACCCACCCCTTTACCGGCTCAATACAATGTTGTTTCCGCTACGGCCAATTACCAAAAAGTAATCCTGCCTAACACCATCACGCTTGGTGAGTATGTCTATATTGACAATGCGAGCTCATACATTCTAAGTGTTTATCCCTACGGTACCCAAACTATTGACGCATTGGGAGCAGGGCTACCCATTCAGCTAGCTCCAAGTTCATATTGGCTGGGTGTTGTCGAGGCCACTGGAGCCTCTGGCACCTGGGCCAGTGTTATTGCATCTCTCAATGGCACCAGCCCCATCAGTGTTACCTATGGCAATGGAACTGTAACTACCGCTCTAACCGGGATTGTGCCAGTTGCCAATGGTGGCACGGCAAGTGCCTACGGTGTTACTCCGCAGCAACAGGCGTTTGCTCTCGGTGAATCAAGCAACGTAGCTGAGACATTCCCTAGACTTATCGCTACCAATAGCAACACCTACACCATTCCACACTTCCAGGCTGTGTATTTGTACGCCGGGCAAGTAGTGAACAGCGTTAAGTTTGCCACTGGATCAACTGCTGGCAGTGCCCTTACTAGTCAGTGGATAGGATTGTTTGACTCAACCGGCCTCTGTGTGTCAATCGGCACACAATCACTCACCACTATGGCCGCCTATACTTTGTTCACTTGGTCGCTGTCGAGTGCGTACACCGTACCTACATCGGGTCTTTATTACGTTGGCATTGGTATTTACGGAACGACTTCCCCGGTTTATCCAACGTTTGTCGCTGGCCCTGGCGGAAACGGTACTGGCTCGACCATATGGGGACAATCACCAGTTCTTCAGTACACCAGTGGAAGTGCCGCTACAGTGCCTACGGTTGGGACAACCACGTTCACCCCAGCTCTATCAGTCACAAACGGCATTTATTCGAGCCTGCAATGATGAACGACCCCAAAACACTCCTAGATAATCGACTAAGAAAAATCGAGGCTCGACTGGCCCAGGTTGAGGATCAGGTTGGCATTACTAGTTCGATTACTAAACGGCAGAAAATCACCCTGGAGCTGTTAGCCGGGTTTTCATTCACGTTGTTTGTAATCCTCGGCCTTAAGAGCTTAAAAAATGAACAAACTAGTTTTACCTGAAACAAACAAAAAACCCAGATTTAGGGATGCTGTAAAAGGCTACTTATACTTGGGTTTGTTAGAATTATTACTAATTGCTATAGGAGACAAAACATATGACGATTAACGTAAATAAGGCCCTGAACGTGTTGCGTCAGGTTTCTGCCTACCTCGGTGTAATTATCACCACTACAAACAGTATTCACTTTCCAGCGAACATTCGAGCCACGCTACTGGCGGCATCTTCGGTGTTGCTGACTGTCGAGCACCTTAACTTTAAGACTGGTGCAGCTGCTGTTTCCTCGACCAACTCGACCTCTGGGCCGGTGGCGTAATGGCTGCCCCGCTTACACAAGAACAGGCCCTGAGCATCCTTAGCATTTTTGGCGGGCAATACCCATTTAATGACATTTCAGGTTTTTTGCTCGCTCTAGAAAACTTAGGGATCATTGACCCCTCCGCTGTCGAGGTTTACTCCACCTCGAGCGACGCACCAGCGGAGGCAGTTGTGGCGGGTGCCGCTGGCCCCTCTGGTCAGGATGC
>JGI24890J29729_1001509_pt1 | contig 10319 bp, 13 predicted proteins | sample FreactcultureFD7_FD_29729 | JGI IMG/M metagenome (IMG submission 29729)
GGCCGGGCTGCCGACGAACAGGCGCGCGGCGAGCACAACCAAGCCGCCACCGCCACCCGTCGAACCGCCGGCGCCACCAACGTTGCCGACCGTTGGCGTGAAGCCGAGGCCGGCGTCGCCGCCCTTGGCCTGGATGCAACCGGCCGCCGTGGAGCCACCACGATTGACGATGTTTCCACAAAGGAATACTGCTCCGCCCGAACCGCCGCCACCGCCGCAGGCTCCGCCGCGATTGGTGGCGTCTCCACCGCCCGATCCTCCTGTGTTACCTGGATCGCCAGGGGCGACGCTGCTAGACCAAGCCCCACCCGCGCTGGTAAACGGCGCTATCGGTCCAACAGTCAGGACAAACCCAGGATAGGTCGCTGCGGCGACAGTTCCCGCCGTTCCACCGGCGCTTACGCCCGCGCCTCCGGCGCCGCTTATTCCCGTCACGCCGCCGTACGTGAAGCCATCAACAACGGCGGGGCCGCCGTTGGTCCCGAGTCCTGTCTGTCCAGCGTTTCCAGACGTACCATCTCGACAATTCTTCAAGATTGTCCCGGTGCTACTAGTATAGGCTGCCGTCCCAGCAGAGCCGCCGGAAGAAGTAGAAGCCGCGTTGCCACCAGCACTACCGTTGCTGAATATGCCTCCAGCCGGCGCCGACGTTATATCAAGAATTCCTCGCCAAAATATTCTGAAATTACTTGTATTGAGCGCTGCGCCTGTCGTTATCGTCAGATTGTTGTAGTACATGTCTCGGGTCAGCGTGACGCTGCCCGAAATAGTCACGTTGCCGTCCGACCCATCGCCGAATTGGCCTATGATGGAATTCCCATAGTCCTGAGATGAAGAGTCAATGAAGCACGTCGTATTGACACTTAGACTCAGAAGTGATCCAGTGCTGCTACTGATCAACGTCCGAGCAAGGCTCGTTCCACTGGCGGTATAGACACATGAACTGATTTCCCAGGCCGACCCGTCCTTAAAAACCCAGGTGTTAATCTCGCCATCTTGAACGCCAGACGCGGCAGCTGTCTGATATCCTGATTGAGCAGACCCGAGCGTTACAGCTCCAGTCCCCGGCGTGCCAGAGACAGTCATGCTGACACGATCGCGAAGAGTGGAGCCCATCAGCTACACCTCTCTAATGTGACCAAGCCATTGAAACCCTAGGTCAGCGTCACCGTCGTCGTGTAGCTAATGGAGTCGTTGACGTTCAGGGCGACGCCGCCATGGTCCGCGTGCAGGAAGCAGTTGCCGCCCTGCGTGGCGCCGACCGTGGCCGTCTGGCTGCTGGTCGCACCGTTGGCCGCCGCGCCGCCGTCGCCGCCGACAGTGAAGGGCGCACCGACCGCGTGGCCGGCGCCCGTGCTGCCGAGGGCGCCGCGTGTGATGGTGAGCGTAGCCGAGGCGGCGCCGGTGCACAGCAGGGTCTCCAGGTCCACCTGAGCGTAGAAGTTGCCCGAGGTGATCGGGCTCGTGGCCCCCAGCGTGATGGTCGTGACGCCGGCTGTCATGGAGAAGTTGACAGTGGTCGTGCCCGAAGCAGTACTCGTGTCGAAATACCCGACTTCCGTGATGGTCTTGCCACCGACAGCGCACGTGATCGTGGCGATGTTCTTGTAAGTGTCGCCCAGGAAGTTGGTCGTCAGGATAGACGTGACGCCCGTGGCCCGCGCCTCGGTGGCCGGGGCAAACAGGTTCACGTTGGCGTTTGCGGCGCCGGTGTCCCCGTTGCCGGTCCCCCACTGGGCGAAGAGGCCCTCAGCCCCGACCCCTTTTTGACGGAGCCAGAGCATGGTGCGTCCGGCGTAGGTGAGTGTTGCGACGTTCGCCATGATCTGGCTCTCCGCTAGAGGATTGTGATTGTGGACAGGGGCTTAGATCAGAGACGGCGAGCCTAGGCAGCACGGTCCTTGATGAGGAAGCGCAGGTCACTGCGCACGTCTTCTATGACACTGTCCCAGTCTCCCGGCTGGGGTTGGCGGTACAGGCGCACGGTGGGCCACAACGGGCTCGTGCGCAGGTCGCGCCTGGATTGCTGAAGCCAGAGCCACCAGGGGTCAGCATTGAGCATGACCCATGTCTGGACGCCGCACGCGGCGGCAAGGTGAGCGGTCAGCGTACAAACGCTGACGACAAGGTCCATTTCCATCAGGGCCGCAGCGCCGGCCACGAGTCCCTCCTGAGCGATCTCCTCGCCCAAGGGGTAACAGAGCATCTGGCCGCCACAGTCACGAAGCTGCTCCGCTCCGGCGCCGACCTGGAAGCTGAATAGGCTGACACGCGGGTCCTCACCGATGGTCAGCAACTTCTCCACTGGGATGGTTCGCTTGTTGTTGTCGATCTGAACCGGGCTGCCGGTCCAGGCGATGCCAATCTTGAAATCTCCAGGAAGCTCCGGCAGGACAACCGCGCTGCGACCCTTCTGCGCCCGGCGCCGGATAAGGCCCGGATCGGCCGGGACGTTGTCAGGCCTGATGCCGAGACGGTCCAGGAGACTCATGGTGTAGATGGCGAAGTCCAGGCCCTCGGTGAGGATAGGTGCGCCCCACGGAACCACGTCACAGATGCCCTCCACCTGGAACTCCCAGAGGAGGTTCTGCCAAGCCGCGTCACCGCTCGTGATGATGTGGCAGGTCGGCCACCGGCGCTTGATCTCACAAAGCAGCCGACTGGACAGGATACGATCCCCGATGCCCTGCTCCGGGGCAACGAAGATCACCTTGTCGTCCAGTGAACTCCCGTCCCAGGTCGGGCACGGAAACTTGCGATACTTGGGCGCTCCGTTGTGCGGGATGCGACTCTCATAGTAATGAAAGCCGTTCTCCCAGTCACCCGCCTTGAGGTAGGCCAGACCGAGTTCCCACTTCTTGGCGTCCACTTCGCCGGCAACCTGGTTCTTCTCAGCAAGCTCCAGCGCCCGGTGCATGTAGGCCATGCCCTCCTTGTGGCGGCCGGTGCTCATGCAGAAGAACCCGAAGTTGCTGTTGTGGGCCGGCATGTCTGGTTCCAGGCCGAGAGCCCGGATCATGGGAACCTCAGCCGCCGCGTAGTCCCCGGCGTGCCAGTGGGCGCTCCCTAGGTTGCTCCACCCGGTCGCGAAGTTGGGCGCGGCGGCCACCGCCCGCTTCAGCATGGTGATGGCCGCCGGAAACTGGCCCTCCTTGATGAGTCGAGCCGCCGCGTCGTTGTATTGCTGGATTAAGGCGTTGTCCGTCACGTTCAGGGCGCAGCCTTGCCAGGCTCAGGCTCAGGCTCAGGCTCAGGCTCAGGCTGCGGGTCCTGACCGACACCGAGCCCCTGAGCCTCGGGCGCCGGCTCAGCCGGTTGGATCAGCTCAGCGTTGATCACCCCGTCGTCGGCGGTCAGGATGTAGTTGCCGTCGCCGTCCAGGTCCAGGGTATAGTTGAACGGGCCATCTACAATCCTGGCCTGACCGTCCTCGACCCACAGGCCAACGACGATGGAGTAGTGCCCAGTCGGCACGCCGGGTGCAACGGTGATGGTCATGATAGGTCTCCCATTTTGGCCCCCTGAAGGGCTCAGTCTTCCAGCGTGACGGTCTCGCCCTGGACGTACTTCTTGCGGGCGGCCTCCTGTTCATCCGGGGTCCAGAAGGTCTTCAGGACGGTGCCCTGTTCGCCGTGCTCGTGGACGAGTTCCACCTCCAGCACGTCCACGGTGGAGGCCATCTGGCGCTCATTCGGGCCGACCTTGGACAGCATGGTCTTTTGCGTGAGGCCCACACGGTTCACGAGAAAATCAGACATCTCAGCAGTCTCCTAGAAGGGAATCTTCAGCTTGCGTTTGTCACCCACGAATCTCACCGGGATGGGCTTGGGACGCGGCATGTCACAGTTGGGGCAGCGCTTGATCCCGAGGTCACGGAACGTGCGGTTCTCTCGTGGATCGCCGACCGGGACCCAGGCGCCGGGCCAGCCGCGCTTGGTGCCATCGTCGCTACGAAAGTTCGCCGGGGCTCCGCAGCGGTGGCAGGCCTTGTCGGCGTTTCCTTGGAGCGTCATGACCCCGCTTGCTGCACCGCCGACCTGGACGACGTGCCCTTCAAGGACGCCGGTGCCAAAGATGGCCCGCCCAAGGCGGAAGTTCCGCGCCCACTTCAGGAAGTGCTCGGCGCGCTGATCAGCTAGGCTCTTGGCGCGGGCGTCCATCAACTGTTCTCCCTCACGGCCTCCAGCGCCTGGACCCCGCGGCCCGTGACCATGTCCGCCGGAAGCGCCCTGAGCGCATAGAGGAACTTGTATCGGCACCGGCAAAATGGTTCCTCGGCCGGCTGAGTGACATCATCCGTATAACCCGCCGGCCCCGGCTTGACTAGCCCGGCCTTGTGCGCCCAGCTATCCCGGATGAGGTAAATCTGCTCGTCGCGCTCCTTGTGGGTCTCCCGATAGTCATAGTTCGCCTGCCGCCAGTGACTCTGCCAGACGCCCGCGATGGCCCCGCCGTTCTCCGCGAGCACGGAGTTAATGGACGACGTGAGCTTGTGACCCTGATCGATGTGCAGGCGGCGGACTTCAAACGGCAGGCCGCTCAAGCTCTTGCGGATGAGCGTCTTCGTGTCCCGCTTGTCGGGCTCCGCGACCTTCCCCTTGGGCAGGCTCGTTGCCCAGCCGCTGAAGCGGTGGAGCGTCTTCCGGACCGCCTCCTCGCGGTTCAGACGAATGAGCCCCGTCGCGGCCAGGATGCGCCGGTCCAGCTCCCCCCGGAGCAGGGGCGTCAGGCGCTCCACCGTGAAGCGCGCGATGCCAGGGTGCAGCTTGGCAAGGCCCCCGCGCTCCACGAGCCGGTTGTAGACAGTCTTCAGGGCGTCCCGCATGGAACGCTCCATCTCGTCCAGCGTCGCCAGGGACTCCTCGGCCGCCCGGCGCAGGCGCTCCTGCCAGTATTCCACCCGCTCGGCGGAGTCAAAGCCGTTGTCAACGAGGTCGTTCACCGCCTCGGTCAGGACTGTGGCGTATGGACTAGGCACGCGGCCCATCGGCGCCGGGCAGCCAGGAATTCGGCTCCGCCGCCGTCTTCAGCGCCTCCTCGGTTGTCTCGGCGGAGAGCTGAAGTTTGTGATCCACGCCCTCGCCGCTGATGTGGACGGTGAAGGCTGAGCCGTCCTGGTCCTGGTCGTGATCCGCGGAACGGTCATCGTCGCCCTTGGCGTCCACACGGATGGTCTCACGTTGGCCGGTCCGCTTCTTTATGATCGTTGCCCGGCCATTGCTGTCAGGTTCGTATTCAACCTCCCACTCGCCGTCCTTGATCTTCTGTTGGTAGGCCGCGCGCTTCACTGTCCTCTCACCACGACCATCCAGCCGCTCCGCCGCGTCGGTGCGCTCCGCCACGCTACGCGCTTCACGTTTGGTATTGAATGGACCTTTGCGCTTGCCGCCCTTTTCGATGTACCATTTGTTCCAGTCCATGTTCGGACCGCTCTCGATCTTACCTTCTCGAATCTGGAAGCCGTTAACGGTTTCAATAGCATCCAGCCGCTCCGCCGCGTCCGCCCGCTCCATGGCGTCCAGCCTCCGGTCCAGGGCGTCCAGCTTGTCCCCGATGGCGTCCAGCTTGTCCATCAGTGCTGAATCCTTGCCCACGAACTCCCTCCCGACCGCCTGGCTCACGCCCCCGTATCCGCCCGGCGTGTGGGCGGCGGCCTCCATGAGCCGGTGCTGGGCGGGCGACTTGGTTGGCATCAGCCCTCAATCCCCGCCCGGCGCCGTCCGGCCAGCCAACTCAGCGATACGATGATGCCCCCGGGCAAGCGCGTCCATGGAAGCCTCGAAGTGGCTCACGGCGCTGATCCTCAGTGTCTCAGCGACGTCCCACATTGTGGGCCTCGCAGGCGTGGCTGAACTGGTGGAACTCGTGAGATGATGCCTGCATGGCCAGGACGTACGCGTCCATGTCCGCCTGAATGGCGGCCTGCTCCTCGGCCTTTATGATCATCACGCGGCTTCCTTGTCGAGCCTCGCGGTCGCCGCGTCCAGGGCGTCCAGGGCTCGTTTGACCGCGGCCCGCCGCCCAAAGGGGAGGGGAGGGGCGGAGTCACGGGCGCTGAACGGGGGGGCTGGCTTGGGCTCCTGCAAGCCACCCGCGGCGCCGGTCTGCTCGGCCATGTTGCGGGCGTCCTCGGCCGCTTCTTCGAAGTCAGACTCCAAGTCATCCATGTCCAGGTCAAGCTTGGACGTGAATAGATCCTTGAGTTCGTTGAAGTTGTCCTGCGCCCAGATGATCGTCTTGGCCTTGGCCGCTGCGCCGAACCCAGAGGGGAGCAGGACCTCGAGCATGGCGATGATGGCCTTGAGCTGGACGTCGGCGACCTTGATCTTCTCGCTCTCCGGTTCCTCGCGATAGGCGGGCCACGCGGTGTGGAAGCTGTTGCTCCAGTCCGTAAACGCTATCTCGTACGAGACCCCGCCGTACGACTCCGGGAACCGAGCCTGGATGGTCTTGTAGAAGGCCGGGCTCCAGGCCCGATGCATGACGATACGATCGAAGAAGTCGTAGAGAGGCTGGAGCCACTCTCGGATGAGATTTACGAACCCGACAACCCGGTTCATGTCCTCGGTCCCCTCCCCGAAGCCCTCGGCGAAGGTGTCCTGATTGAGGATGATGGCCGGCATGTCAGCCGCAGTCGCGATGTTGTCCAGGACGTTCTTGCGGGCCGTGATCATGGCCTTGTCCACGTTGGACATGTCGAGGGACTTAATGTCCTCCTCGGGGGCCGTGACGCTGATGACGTTGCCGGTCTGGGCCTCCTGGACGACGGCCCGCTTCTGCCCCGCGATGGCGCGCATCACGTTGTTGATGATGGACCCGACACCCTTCAGAATGGCGATGAGGACGCCGGCCTTCAGCGTCACCATATCATCGGTGATCATGGTCTGGATGAAGCTCTTCAGCGGATAGAGCGCGCGCTGATAGACGCTGCGCCCAACGTAGCCAAAGGCCGAGGACGTCCACTCCAGGTAGAGCGGAGCTTCGTTCATTATCACCACGGTGCGGCTGCGGTGAAACCTGTCCCCGCGCACGGTGATGTTCTTGACCTTCTGGAAGTCCACCGCGTTGGGTATCTGGCTCAGTACCAGGGAGCCAGACGTGTTCAGCGGATCGTAGACGTTGATGGCGACGCTCTTGTCGGCCAGCGCCGCGTAGTCCAGGGGCTGGGTGACGTCGTCCTCATCGGTCATGATGGCGAGGGAGGAGACGCCGTACACGCGGCTTAGGCGCGCGGCGTTGAAGATGGCCGCCGACGCCCCCATGGCGTCCCACTCCTTTTGAAAGGCCTCCACCAAAGCCTGCTCCGGCCCGTTGGGCACGGTGATCGTGCGCGGCTTGGACTGCGCCATCTGGATCGGGGTGTCGGCCATCTTCTTGCCCAGCGGGTGATAGGCGTAGATGGTCTTGCACATCTGATAGGACGGCGCCGCGCCGGGCACGATGTCCGCGTTGGACGTCAGAAGGTCCTGGAGCGCGTTGCTCAGGCCGGCGGGGGAGCTAGTGATTGTTGCCATCGATGATGCCTCCCCACTTGCGGCGTAGCCCACTTTATCAACAAGTATCTACCATCATGATCAAGGTAAGGCCAAAAGACATCAACCATGGCGATAACGGCCTTGATATGCTTCTTACTCATTCAATGCTTCGGACTATGGAGAAGCTGCCCGCCGCCAATAGAGGCCAGCAGTGGGATGAGCACGTTCCACGCCACGACGAGGCAGATCAGCGCCCCAACGACGGTGATCAGGATACGGAAGGGCGCCGCAAGCTGAACGTTTTTGAGTAGAGCCCATCCACCCCAGAAGATGATGCCGACGCCGATGAGAATGAACAGAAGTTCCAGGAGCTTACCAACGTCCATGACGGAGTTCCTTTTATTGTGGTCCCCCGACCTATGTGAAAACGCTCAGGTCGCCCGGCGGTTGCCGAACGACCCTCGCGGCCTAGACTAAGTGGACGTTACAGTCCCTGAAATACCGACCCTAGGTAAAGGTCAGCGTGCCGCCCGAGGCTTCGTCGACGACGTTCACCGTGCCGGTCAGGGTGATCGTGTCCACGCCGGGGGTCGGATCACCCTCGGCCACAACGGTGATCGTCGCCGTGCCGGCCTTCAGGGCCACGACGGCGGCCGAGAGGCCATCGGCGGCGGGNGTCACGGAAGCGATGGTCGCATCATCCACGGTCCAGGTCGGGGCACCGCTCACCGGGACGGAGACGCCGGCCGCGTCGGTATAGGCCACGGAGGCGGTAGAAGTGCCCCCGATGTTCAGAGTCTTCGACATGTGCAGTTCTCCATGTGTTGCCTCGCCTCTCAGATAGACGAGGAGTGCATTGGCGAGGGCGATTGCCAGCGCCTCAAGTTCAGTGGAAAGGCTGATCTGGACCCCTTCAGGGTCCTCCGGGTGGCGTCGCCAATTGATGTGAAACAGCATGGATGGCCTCCGCCGCCCTTGGCCATAATGCCCGCCCACGCCGGCCGGTTGCAAGGCTAGAAGCCTCCCGCATCCCCGAGACCGAGCGCAATGCCATAGGTGAAGATGTCCAGCAAGTCATCAGCACGCTTGGCGACGGGCTTCCCGTTGGAGTCTGTCTCGCCGATGGAAAAGTTCTCAACCTGCTTCAGAAAGTGGTTGCGGCTCAGACCCTTGTACTCCACGACCTTGTGGTAGGCGTGCTCGCTTATCTTCACCTTGCCGGTGGAGACGTAGCCGCTCGTGGAGAGCGCGCGCTCGTCCTTGCCCAAGGCGGTCAGGCGGGAATCGATAGCCGTGGCGAGCAAGCCGCGGCGGGCCGCCTGCTGAAGCAGGATCTCGCCGCTGTTCTTTTCCTCTATGAACGCCCCGCCGTAGCCGTTGCGGGCGCCGCAGATCTTGGCCCAGTTCTCCCCGATTTCTAGCTGGCTCGGCAGCCAGTGCTCCAGGAGCGCGCCCTCTATCTGGACGATGTCCCAATCCAGGATGACAAGCTGATAGATCGGTCCGTAGTTCATCAGGGCGAAGTGCCCCGAGGCCGTTCCATCGTTCGACGTTCCGGTCTTTGTCGCCGTATCGATTACAGTAAAGACCGCGTCGCAGCGCGGCGGCGCCGGAACCGGCTGGCCTTCCATGAGAAGGTTGGCTGTGTTGAAGAACTGCTGACCCTGCCAGCGAATCTTCCAGTTGCCGTTGAGCAAGCGCTCGCGCTCCACGAGCGGGAGACTCAAAAGGTTGGCCATGTAGCCGGGGTCGGCCTGCATCAGGGCCACGTTGTCCTGGAGCGAGGACGGGATGAACGTCGCGCTCTTGGGCGGGATGGGCTCCTTGGTGAGCGGATTGACGTAGCCTGAGAGCTCCTCCGGGGAATCCCCCCAGATAAGCTTCTCTCCAACACGAACAAACCAGCGAATCTTCCCCGCCCGCTCCGGGATGGCGTAGCCGGTGTCTTGATCGATCCACCACTCTATGAAGCCGGCGACCCAGCTATCGACGTCGGGGTTGCAGGTCGCCCTTATGTACGGGCGCACGCCGCACATGCTCCGGTTGCGGCTCACAAGATACCAGAACTGCGCCTCGCTGAAGTGCGTGATCTCGTCGAAGCATATGAGCGGTATCTGCGCGCCCTGCCAGTCGTGGACGTTCTTGTCATGTTCAAGGTGCGCGAAGCTGATGGACGCGCCGGATGGGAAGCGCCACCAGAGGTCATGCTCCTTCGGGCTGCCGCCCGCGAAGTGGTATAGCCTCTTTGACTCGTCCCATAGGCCGCCCTCGTTGCGGACCTGGACACTCGTGCGGCGAAAGATGACAGCCCCGAAGTTCCCATTGTCGATGTGGCGCATGGGCTCCAGTAGGAGAGCCCAGGTCTTCCCGCCGCCAGCGGCGCCTCCGAAGATCGCTATGTCCGCGGAAGTACATAGGAATTGTGTCTGTGGACCAGATTGAGGACTGATGACATTCGCGCCGGATGGGACCGCGCTAAGCCTCTTCTGCTTCGTCAGCGTCTGGGTCGCGGCCATTGTCAGGAAGCCCGAAGATGGTCACAACCGAGCCCGGCCCAAGGAGCGGCGCGCCGTTCGGTCCGGTGACCGCGGTGCTGTCTCCATACTTGTTCCGGTTCATGCGTCCAGCGATCCACTTGCGTGTCTCTATCCTCAACTTGGAACGTGAGACAGCCTCTTCATTGAACTTGTCGTAGGTCGAGCCATCGCGACGCTCAGCTTCCATAAAGTCGTTCGTAGAGTCGTCAGAGATGTCGGTCATCTCCTCCACGAAACCGTCGGTTCTATCGAGCCTCGCGCGCTCGTAGTCACCGTCGAACGTTTCGGACTCCCGCCGCCATTTCAT
>JGI24890J29729_1001510_pt1 | contig 10305 bp, 13 predicted proteins | sample FreactcultureFD7_FD_29729 | JGI IMG/M metagenome (IMG submission 29729)
CGCCCGAGAATCACCGGGCGGCCATCTGTCCCGGAATTCACCACAAAATTCGAGTTGTTGGTTGCCCTTTGCGTCGATGAGGTGGCATAAGACATCCTATAGAGTTGAAAAAGATATTCTTTCCTTGTATATGGAAACGATAGAACCCGCTTTCATAGTCCAACGCATAGACAATCAGGTGTCAGTGCGTTGTCCGTTTTGTATGGAAGGACACCATCATTTCAAATCAGCACAGAGAGAAGTGTTGGAAGTCACACGGTCGCTTTGCGATCGAGGATTCTACGTCATTCAAGAAAAACTAAGACGCATAATCATTACACGCCAGAATTCGGAAACGAGACGACGGAATAGGCGGCCCTAGAAAAGATAGATGGGATAGGCGACGACGCTGTACGCGGCTGTCGTAGCGGCGTTGAGCGTAAGGGTCAGGCTCCCTGTACCGGGCGCAAGCGTATAGGCACCGGCAACCGCTGTATAGCCGCCGCCCTGGCACAGGCCCGCGGCGCCCATAGCAATCACGGTGCTGAAACGAGCCGAGAGATCGCCCGCGTTCGTGGAGGACCCCGCCTGGCCATAGACGACGTAAACGCCTGCGGCCAACGTTGCGAGGCTGATGACGGTGGCTCCGATGGGGGTGATGCCGCTTGTCAGTGTCTTAGCGGGAAACGCAGCAGCCGGAGGGCCCCCGGTTGCCGTATAGATGAGGCCGGCGTTGATATTTACGTTGCCGGCCTCCGCTGCGTTTCCGAGATTGACTATGTTGTTGGTGGCGTCAACAGTCATAACGGGAGCGGTTCCGTTTTCATTAAGTCCGACACGCAATAGGCTATCACCTTGGAGTTTTGACAGCCAGACGGCCGGGGTATTGCCGAACCCGAGAGAACTCTGTACGTTGCCGTTGAGTCCGATCACCGAAATCGCCGCGGACGCCATATCCAAAAAAGAAGTCGCAGCCCCCGTTGAATTCATCGTAAGTTGGGCGGTCCCGGTGCCGACCTCGGGCAAGATAGTGGCCGGGGACTGGAGAGACGACGCACCGCCGCCCCCGGTTCCATCATTCACCACAAAGTTGAAGGTGTTGGCGTTTCGCTGCGTTGAGCTCGTCGAGTATCCGTAGGGTCCTTGAACGGCCATTTTATACTTTATGAAAAGGTTTTAATTTATCCCCCGAGCAACGTTATGCCTAAAATCGAATAGCCGGTGCTCGTGGCTCCCGCGAAGTTGACCTGGAGAGAAGTGTTGTTCGCAGGGTCTGGAAAACAAGTTGCGGAACCCGCTAAGCCCCCGACGCCTCCACCCTGAAGAACGTTCGTCGGTCCTGTAAAGACCATTACGGAAAACATATTGTTTTTGTCACTTGCCGTTGGAGCAGCAGAAAAACCATACACCATCGCCCAGCCGCTCGGCAAAGAGGTCAAATCTATCGAAAGACTTCCCGAATAAGCCGTGCCCGCCGGCAGAAGAACCTGCGACGTATAGGCACCAGCTGAAGCCGGAAGTTTAGCAATATTCATTTGCTGATTCACGGCGATGTTGATGTTTCCCGCTCCATCGTTTGACAACACCATCGCGGGCGTCGCGTCGTTCGTTCCGGGCGTAATCGCCAACGATGTCGCGACCCCGGTGTTGAGATTGGTTGAGATGGTGGGGATGCCTCCTGTCTGGAAGCCGCGCAACTGCAAGGCATTCGTTCCTGCCGTTCCGCCTGTAATCTCAACGTACCCGGAGTTTGCTGTCGCTCCGTCGCGGATAAACAGCGTCTGAGGATTGACCGATGAAGCCCCCAACGACAATTGACCCGTGCCGCCCGCGGTCGTTGTGATGTTGGCGGCGCCGCCTGTGATGCCTCCCGTCAGCTGGATGTCGCTGGCTCCTGCGCCGTTGGCGCCCACGGTCACGCTCGCAGATCCCGCAATGTCGCTCACGGTCAAGACGTTAGGCTTTGCGACAGAGGAACCCAGTTGGAGAGCACCGTTGGCCGCGAGGTTGTTCGCGATGCGCGAAACACCCGTCACGCCGACGAAGGGCGGCTCGCCCTGAATGACAACGCCTGTAGCTGTCTGCGTCTGGTCCTGAATCGTCAAGGGTGTGTTGACGACGACGTTGCTTGATGCGGCGACCGGCCCTGCTCCGAGTGTTACTGCTGCTCCTGAAATATCAAAGGCAACGAGTTGAGACGCTCCCAACGGGTCACTTGTGAATTTGAGAACGCTAGTTCCTTGCTCTACGATATTCGCAAGGTTCATCGTAATCACGTTGCGACTACCGGCGAATGTGAGTACAGAGGAACCACCGGGGACGTTTGGTACAACAGAGGCGGGGGACTGTATGTTGGAAGTGCTGCCGCCGCCTCCTTGTCCGTCATTCAATAGAAAATTGAATGTGTCGGTGTTCCGTTGTGTCGAACTCGTAGAAAAACCGAACGGTCCTAAGGGAGGAAGAGCCATATATCGTTGGCCTAGTTTTTAAACAACGCCCTCGATTTTAGAGAGAAAGACTTCATTCGCCAAGCAGTCAACGCAAATGAATTGATGGTCAATTGTCAATTCTTTGTAAAGAGCACATTGATCGGCAATCGTGCGCCCGGGAAGGACGTGCCGCAGATAGTTCCTAACGCATTTTTCAATCGCCATATCGCTGTTGAGACGAAACAACAGAATGAAGTTCAGATTGGTGCGCCCGATGCTGTTTAAGATGCTGAGCTCCTGTCCGCAATAGAGTGTTGAGAGACCGCAGTTGCGGCCAATACAGAGGAGCTTCTGTAATGCCTTGGAGTTCTTGCCGTCCAACATATCATCAAAGATGAACGTCGTTTTATAGCAATCGGCTTTAGGCCCGTCCTGATTCATTTTGATGGCGTCCTTGATAAGCTCGGAATGAAACTCGGGGCAGATGGCCGCCCGTTTTGCTAATGGCTTGTAGATGTCGGCCTTGCTAGATCCCGTCATCAAAACGGTGATGTTGTCCTTGAAGTACTTGTTCCAGAGGTACAGCATCGCCGTGCTCTTTCCGGATCGCGTCGAACCAATTAGTCCGAACGACGCACATTTGTTTGCCGGTAGATCAATAGACGATATTTTCCTGTAGGGAAGTGGTGGTTTCGTTTCCATACTTTAATCAGAGTATAGAAAAGAAGACAAGATGGAGAATCGCTTTTTGGCGCAATTTATGCAACGACAGATGAACTTCGTTCACGATGTTGCGGCGAAACCTGAGAAGAGCAAGCACGGGACGGCTTCCGGGAAGCCGGCCTTTGGAGAAGACGAGGGGTCCAAGACGAAAATGATGGAACTCCTCAGAAAGAAAAAATCTAAAAAATTCGTCTTAGATTTCTACCGTGAACGCATTTCGGAACTCTGCAAGGATGGCTACTAACTACGAGACGTAAAAGGCGAACCGCGAATGTGAACCATCCCCTCGTTGTACGCTGTCGCGTCGTGCCCCATCACCTCGTGGACGGCCCCGGACGAGTGGCGGCCTTCCATCCCCGGATTCATAAGAATCCCGGCGACCATTCGCTGACGCTGCTCAGGCCCGAGGCTCGTGGATGTGATGATGCCTGGGATTCCCATAGGTCGCGGCTTCCCGGCAGAAGGATCCGAGATGATCCCCAACTGTCCGGAAAGCGATGTGGCAGGAGGAGCCTGACCCGCACGAGCTGACCCGATATGTCCCTCGATACGCTCCGAGTGTCCCACGGGGTGAGGGGCGAGGTGGTGAAGAGCCGCCTCCGTGGATTCGTGAGGATGGCGACGGAGTGGCGCGTGACGTTTCATTTCCGGGTGCATTCCTTCGGGTGCTTCCTCTCGTGCGGAATGAGAACGCCCGGTCCTTTTCTCGTGCTTTCGTTCTCGGCTAAGATGGGGCATTTTCTATACGGATGGGTTGGATTTTATTTTCTAATGTCATTTCATAAAACGATGCAGTCTGAAATTGCTCTGAACGTTCAGCAATCTATTCGCCCGGGCGAGTGTATTGACACCTATTATTCCGGTATGGATAACAGCGACAAGGCGTGCCACGCTACGGTCGAGGACAACCGATTCTTTCTGGGTTTTAACTCGCTTAGCAGCGGTGGTTCTACGACGCTCACGTTCAACCCCAACGAGGGCCTTGGCGAGGTGATTCTTACTCTTGTTCTTGCTCCTCCTACGGCCAACGGCGCGGGTGCTGTCGGCACCGGCCTCGCCCTGAACCAGGGCTGGGGCTACAATATGATCCGCCGTGTGGGATACAGGTATGGCTCTTCTCAACTTTACTACATTTCCAGCCCCCAGAACCTCGGCCAGTCCGTCGCACTCTGCGAGGACTCGGACAAGAAGCAGCAGCTCGTCTTCCTTGGCGGCCAGGCGCTGACGACCCCCGCTGATTGGCAGAGCACCGCCAAGCGTACGGCCTATGTCTACCTCCGCCTCCCCCACTCCTCCCCGGCGGTGGCCGGCGGTTCGCTGCCGTTCCCGACCGATATTTTAACTGCACCCGTGCAAATTCAGATTGATATCGCCGACTTTGCGTCCGTCATCTCCGTCAACGTCGCGTCCGGTACTCCGGCCAACGTCTCCACGCCTCCTTCGGCGTTCAGCCTCGCTCAGGCCAACTTCACGCAGGTCACGATGCAGGATGCCGGGGACCTTGTCGCCCGTCGTTTCGATATGAGCCGCAACGCCCTCACGATTCCTCTTCCGGAGTCTTGGACGCAGGAGGTCGTCCAGTTCCCGATCACGACGGGTTCCGACGGTTCTTTCTCTACGTCGCTGACGGGTTGCAAGGCGGGCGACCTCAAGGGCCTCCGCCTCTACATCAACGCCGTGTCGGACACCACGACGGGCTCCACCATCAAAAACCCCAACTACTGGGTCGCACCCTCTCAGGTGACATTCGCCATCAACGGTCTGATCTACTTTGATTCTCGTTCTGGCTCTTACCTCCTCAACCAGCTCCTGCGCCGACGCACTCCGGCTAAGTTCGATTACACCTACGTCGTCGATGACGGTGCCGGCGGCTTTACCCCCAGCGTTCGCCCTTGCCAGTGGGTCGAGATCAACCTGGGTCAGCCCCACGTGATCGGCGACACCGGCCGCACCGCACTCATCCACGGCGTTCCCGTGATGAACTCGGTTCTCTCGCTGTCCGGCGTTATGCCCCTCGCGAACACTAACTACGTCATTTCCTGCGAGTATGACCTCAACTGCTCTTGGATGGCGTCTCGCGGCTCCGCGGAGTTCGTCTTCTAAGACCCCACCCCTTGCCCCAGTTTTTTGGAACCATAAAATCGCGAATCTGTCGCGTTTGTATGGTTTGAATCCTTACACTAATATTTGTAGCCAACATTAGGCTCCATCGTGTCATCGTGTTCGTGGACGTGGAATGTGATGCCGTAGTCGCGAGGCCCTGAGCCGATTGAGGTCGCCCCCCCGACTTCTGTCACCACCGAGTAGCCGAGATCGGGCAACTGGCGTCCAAACATATCGTAGAGCTCCAACGAAATCGCATCGACGGAACGGTCAACCGTCCACTTCATCACCTTCGGACAAGGAAAGATGCGATAGATGACAAAGGGACGGGACCCGCTGTTGTTTGAACCAGCGATGCTAATGTTGTCGCTGACGTAGACGCGGCAGATGACGTCCTTCTTGACTGTTGCCTGCGAGGTCGTTGAATCGCGAACGAATTGCGCCTGTGTAAGGGACGGGCTGACGATGTCGATGTAATTCGTAAAGGCTCCCGTGTAGACTGTGCCCGTGATCGTCTGAACGCCGCCGTTGGGCGCATAGGCAGCAATAACAGGGGCAGGAGTGTTGAGCGGGACAAGGTTGATGGCGTGTTCTGTGGGATCGATAGGCACCTGGTCCGCCTGTACTTTCCACGGAAACTTTGAGTACAAGGGACGAAAGCCGATCGTCCAGAGAAGCTGCGGGGTATTGTAGACCTTGCTCTCATAATACGATGGAACGGTAAGCGGTAGGTAGGGGCCAATCTCGTACAAGTGATTGACCGCCGCAGGAGTTGCATCCCACGTCGCGGTGTTGGTTATGGATACGGCCCCGCTTACGGGATCCACAGAAGCAGACAAAGAAAGACCTCCCCCGACTACTGCAAAGGAGGCGTTGAGTGCGGAGACTATCTCGGCCCCCGTGTAGAAACGTTGAGGGACCGATATTTTATAGGCAGAATTAGCGGCAGGATCAATCGGGCTCGGTTGTCCTACGGTATAAGAACGATCGATGACGATGATTGAATCATTCACACCGGCGACGACTGTGGGGATGTCGTACGGAAGTATCAATTCCGTCAATGAGAGTTTATTGACTTGTCCCTGAATGATGTTGGCCCCCAACGTCTGGATGCGAAGGTTGTTGTAGGACTGCGTTGCCGGGGAGACCAAACTTCCGGAGATTCGATCAAACGAACTCGTGACGATGTTGGCGTTGGGGATCATCTATAGTGTTTCTAAAGATTAAATCTTTTCCTGTAGTCTGCGAGGGACGCACGAAACGTCGGCTTGTTCCATAAGACATAATAGCTCAAGTAGCCCGGCGTGATGGGGTCGCCGAGTAAGTCTTTGCGGTGTCGCTCCCTATAGCGTTCTTTATGGGCCTCGGCCTCCGGGTCTTTTTCTGCTTTCAAATGAATGAAGTCGGTATAGCCTTTTGCGCCAAAGTGAACTGTTTTCTTGTGCTCGTCGTCTTCGAAAATCGCCTCGTATTTCTTGCCTTCTCGGCTGCTCGGCTTGATGAGAGCGAGTTTCATTTANTGTAGGAAAATCTTTCTCATACGTAGAAAAATGAACCCCCCGGAAAACACCATNACAACCGCCGGAGCAACCGTCGCGACAACCGAGAAGAAGCCGTGGGCTTCTTACTACGAACGGAACAAGGCCCTCATAAGGGCCAAGGCGTTGGAACGGTATTATAAAAAGATAGGAAAAGAACAACCCAAGCGCGAGGCACCCGTAGAGCTTCCCAACATCTCGGTCCTTGATGCCAAGGAGCTTGTGTCCCGGCTCATCGCGATTCTTCCGCTCTTGCGAAAGGACGAAGCGCGCGAGAGAAGGGCAGAGAAGCGTCAGGAGAAGAAGATCATCGNGAACACCGAAGATCTCAAGAACAGCCTCACATTCAATTAGTGCCGTACGTGTATCAAGAGGGCCTTGAGTTGCTTCATCGCCATCTCGTGCGTGAGGGGCGCCTTGCTGTAAAACGTAGGGGGCCCGGGAACGTCCTTCTTCACTTTGTAGCCTCCGGGCACTTTGACGATGACAAACGGCATCTNTAAAAGAACGCAGAAAAGCAATCGGCAACAATATTTTTGCCGTTTGTTTTTTTATCGCNCCCCATCCTACAAATGTCGAACTCGCTTGCNGTTATGCGATTGCTTCAAAACTTGCAGCGGGGCGGCCCCGGCATCATCCCTTTGGCTGCCGGCGGCGGAGGACGCGACGATCGTCGCGATGACTACAGAGAAGAGGACCGTAGGCTTTCCCACAAGTCTCGCGAGCGGTCGCCGCCTCGTAGGGAGTCGCGCAAAGAGGCTCCTCGCAAGGAGCGACGCAAGAAGCGCGCTCCGTCGCCGTCTTCTTCCGAGTCCGAGTCGCCCAGCGAGTCCGAGANCGCCTCGTCCTCTTCCGGCTACTCGTCCTACGAGAGCGTCGAGGAGATTAAGAAAAAGATCAAGGCGAAGCCTTGCCCCCACGTCTCCCCCGCTGGGCTGGGCGACAAGAAGACCAAGAAGGAGGCCATCAAGTACTTGAAGGAAAAGGAATGCCCTCGCGTCGATGAGTTCAAGAAGACGGCCGTGCCTTCTCCTGCGTCGGCTCCTGCTGCTGCTCCTGCTCCCGTGGCNCTCCTTACATCTGCCCCTCCTGCTNNTGGACCGACGATGAACGTCGTAGAGACGTCCAAGCGTGGCCCCGGTCGNCCCAAGAAGGAACCCGTCCCGAAGAAACGCGCGCCGTCTGCTTACAATCTCGCATTTGCTAAGCATCGCAAGTCGGGCAAGACGTTCGCAGAGGCGACGGCTCTCGCAAAGGCCGACAACGACAAGATGAAGGCAGAAAAAACAAAATCCTCCGACTAATTACAGAGGATGCCGATTGCCGAATCAACTCGTCGTCAGTACAGGTTCTACATCGACCAATTGAAAGAGAAAACAAAATCCACCGACATCTTGGATACGAAGACGATGATTGATGCGGTGGAAGGACTTACGAAAGCCAACGGGGAACCCTTGGCTCCCCTCAGCAAGCGGAACTACTTCATCGCCCTTGCGTCCTTCACCAAGCTCTTCCCGCGAGTGTCCGAAACGTACAAGGCGGCCTATGACAAGATAAACAAGGGGTTGCGCGACAAGACGATCGAGATGCCCCCTGCTGCTGCTGCGATTCCCTACGATGTCTTACAGACGACCGGAGCGATGATAATGGGTGAGGAGAGCGAGGCCCTCGAGAATCGCATTCTCGTCGGGCTCATNACCCAGTTGCCGCCCGTCCGCTTGGACTATGGGGATCTCAAAATCTTCCCTGCTGTCCCCAAGGAATACGAGGACAACTACATCGTGCTAGGAAAGACTGCCAAGACGTCGCGCTTCGTTGCGCAGAAGCACAAGACGGCAAAACGCTACGGTGCTCTCAAACGTACTCTTACACCGGACCTCTATGACCTTTTGAAAGAATGGCACTCCAAACATCCCGACTCTCGTCTTCTCAATCTCACAGAGAACGCCCTGAGTCGTCGCATCTCGTCGCTCTTCAAGAAGTACGTAGGGGATTCCATAACGATGAATGACATTCGTCATTCGTATGTGACGAACGCAAGGAAGGGCGACCGCAGCAAGGAGGAGGTGGAGACCATCGCCCATCAGCTTGGCCACTCGTTGGCGATGAATTACGACTACCGCAGGGACTAGGGTGGGTCCGCAGCGTCCCTCTCGACCCACCCCCCCCATCCCCCCCCACCCCCCGCAAAAAAAGCCCCGGACTTTTTCAAAGCCCCGGACTTTTTCCCCCAAAACTGGGACAAAATTGAAGGACCAAAATACCAGACCCCCAAACTACCAGAGCCCCAAACCCCCAGAAAAAAAACCTCCGGCCTATTCAGAAATGCCAACCGCCGTCAAACGTCCCTGCCCTGTGTGTGCCCGTGAGATGCGTGCCGACGCCATCCCCGAGCATCTCATAACGCATAGGAAAAATCTTCCGGCCTTGATGACCGAGGAGGCTCGCCGCTGGTGCTGCGACAAGAAGCTTCCCTTGTTCTATCAGAAGGATAAATGGGTGTGCTGCCTCATCTGCAAGAAGGGCAAGACCCTTCACAGCATCGGAGAAACGATCCGAGAGTTCACAACGAACCACGAGACCAGCAGCTGCCGTCAGCAGTTCGCCAGCGTCGCGGACATCTATGCGATCGATGCCCCCGCAGATGCTCCCGTCGCCGAGATGCCCCTTTCCGTACAATTCGCAACGACGCCCACCCTATCAATGATGGCAACGTGTCATACGAAATACGGCTTTGACAAGGCGGAGAAGCTCTTGCCTATTAACGAACAGCTCGCATTGATGTGCCGAAAGTACGAGGAAGCACTTCTGCGCATACGAACCGCAGAGGCCCCACCGCTTCCCACGCGGAACTTTGTCGAGAATGATAACCTGATGGCCGAAAGCGAACGGCAGCGACTGGCCCTGCTGGCCGCAAGGGAAGCAGAACGGGAATACCTCAGCCGCCCCCGCGAACCGCCGCGACTCGTCGTCAAGGAAGAACCCAAGGCCATCGAGAAACCCGCAGAAGTGCCGGTCGCCCTTACATCCCCCTTGCTCCCCGCGGAGCCTACTGTAAAAGATGAGGCACCGGTCCAGGCTCCTATCGCTAAGCCCATACGAAAATTGACGGTCGTGAAGACTGTTCCTGCGCCCGTGGAAGTCGCCAAGCTTCCGCCCAGTCCTCCATCGGAAACCGAACAGCCTGCGACGCCGCCAAAGAAGAGCCGTCTCGCACAGATGATGATTGAATGCCTTGAATACTTTGTCGATCTTGATGATGTAGCCATTCTTGACGATAACACCTTCACCGACACTTATGCGATGGCAAAACGCGAGATGAGTGAAGCTAAGCATCCAGACAATAGGGTGCGGGAGATCCTTGACATCTTCACATCGTTCATAAATCGTCGCTGTACAATTAAGCAAGCGTACGCGCAAGCCATCGCCCTTGCCTAGGGCGCCCGCGCGTCTCCCACAGGATTCCCCGATTGTATTCGTTTTTTAGATTTGCGTGGTCTTTCCCACATAAATCTGATTGAGTCTCTTGAATG
>JGI24890J29729_1001511_pt1 | contig 10294 bp, 18 predicted proteins | sample FreactcultureFD7_FD_29729 | JGI IMG/M metagenome (IMG submission 29729)
TAATGATAGCCCTTCTTCATCGTGAACCCAATACTTACTTAGCATTTACAATCTCTTGAGTAAGTAGTGCAGTGCATTGCATCAAAGCCTTTTTAAGTTTATTCATTTTCTTGACATCATCCCAGTCTAAAGGATCTTCTAAGCGAACCTTATGAGAGTTAATCTGCATACGAACTAAATCAATCAAGGGAATCATCTCAGGAGGTTTAGGATCTTCTCCGATAAATAATTGAACCTGGCCTTTCTCATTAAGCCAGATACCAATGTCAAAGTCTACTGTAATCTTACTCACTCTTAGACTCCTTACGTTTAAACTCTTTAGACATCCATGCGTCTACGGCCTTGTCTACGTGCTCACCAGTAAGCCACACGTGCGTAGACATTTTACCATCACATAGCACAACGGCAGGAGCAATGATATCTTGAGGCACATCCCATGAGCCATCACGTAGCCAGCGATAACGTTCAGCGTCTAAGAAGTTCTGGCTATCGTGTAGCATCTTAGACCACAGCACCGCTCTGTTATCCTCTTGAGCCTCTAGTGCATCGGCTGCTCGCATGAGAAGGTTACGAGTAACAACATACTCATCCTTATCAGCATACGCTCTTAATTGTTTAATTAAATTCTCAGTCATTTACCGCCTCCGCAGATTCATACATGTCAATAATATCATCAATCACTTTATCACGTCCATATTTTAACATGAGCGAGACACAATCCGCCATCATATTGTGATAACAGTATTCTTCCCACATAAGCTTAGCCTCCTCAGGGAACATCTCAGCTTGTAGATTAGTCATTGTAAGGGTTCTCCTCGTAATACTCAGTAGCCTTAGCGAATGCAATGTCATACCAATAGACAGAGACCTTCTCAATCACTTCCACTGGGGCATGACTAGGCGTAGGATAGACTGATTCACAATAGCCACACTCGCTTAAACCTTCAGCCCAGCATTCAGGGTTACGATAATTGTATTCATTCTCTAGCATGTCAAAGGCGTATTGCTCCACCTTCCAATCCCAGTCATCAGGATAGCCGTCATCTTCAGGTTCGTAGTATCTATCTTCCCTGCACATTCCCATGTCATTCTCCTAGATTGTTTTAAATGTTAATAGCAAGTTTAAACCATCAGTCTCTAGCGTACAATCGTCAGTCTCGTAACGTGCACCATTAGATTCTACATGCGCTAGTGTAGCATCGGGAAAATTCTCATCAATCCAAGTGATGAGATCATCCTTAGTATTAAATATAATGTTATGCTTCATGCAATGATCCCTTCGTTTAATAATTGTTGTAACGTTCTGCCAAACCAGCCCTGGAGGCCGTACCCTATCCTAGTATCGTGCAAGTATTGCCAGGCCTCAATCACTTGCTCTTCACTATCGCATTCAATAAAGCCTTCAGCGATTCCTATTGCTTGATAACTATCCATCATGATACCTTCTCCTCTGCTTGTTCAATAGCCCAATCAGTCCATACACTGATTGAATCCCAGTTAATACCCACATTACAATCTGAATACTTAGCCATAAGGTATAAGACATCCCTAGCAATATCGTCTGATAAATGCTCGTCAAAGTTATCCTGGATATCGCTTATATGCCACCAGTCTGCATGCCAGTCAGGATCAGTAAGCCTTGCAACATCCCTAGGATCAGGGATACTCTGACCTTCTTTTAATTCAATCTCAATAGATACTCTCATGCTTCAATCTCCCAGTGTCCTACGTTATTCCCGTTAGTATCCCTAATTTTACCTTCAGTTTTATTTTCAATTAGGCCATTGATTACATGCTCTAGATTATATTCTATCTCTTCATTCAAGCATTGATACGCTGCATTATCTAGATTGATTTTAATATTTAATTGCATGTTAAGTATTCCACAAGTTTAATGTTTTAATCTCTTCAATGGCCTGCTTACGGTATAAGTTTAACTCTTCTCCGATATCCTGGCCTGAGATATCCTTGATCCAGCCTTGACCATACCAATGCTTATGATTATCATGGTAATTAAGATCTATACAGTTTTCTCCCCATGAGATTGTGAAGGCCTTCGCACCTTGCTTTAAGTACTCAGCAATAGTACGCATGACTACGGCCTTACTTGGTTTTCTATTCTTGAATTCTATTTCAATTACTGGATATAGTGTAGACATTTTATAAACCTTTCACGCTTTGAATAGTTAACTTATTAACAGCACGATAAGCCTTAGACTTAAGATCAAATACTGTTATGTACTTGTCAGCGTCTAAAGTACTTACGCCTCCCTTTAGGTGTTTGACTACGCCAAGCCTGCCGTTAAGTTCTCGAATAGATCCGTCTTTTTTAATAAATGTAACAGTAAATATTTTCCCGTTACTGTTTAAAATCTTCTCAATAATTGTATTATTTTCCATTTTATATTCTCTCTCTTAATTAAAATTATGCTGCCAATGCGATACGGATAACCTTAGCCATTGTTTTACCATGTGCAGGGTAAGCAATGACTGACACGTCCTTGTCATAGCATGCTCTGCAGCCGTTACACTTACCCTCGTTCTCATAAGCCTTGCACAATGTCATTCCATTTTCTACCTTGCTAGAATCAGGGATAATCACTGAGCCATGTAAGCCCTGGACGTATTCACCTGTAACGCTATCGCTGGAAAATCTTACTGCTACATTATCCAATGCCTTCATTTTGCTAATGATTGTTTTGTATTTAGAAAATTTCTCCATTCGTGTAGGAATCCAATGCTTAACCCAAGGCGTGGCCTGCATTACTTGGTAGATCTTTTCCGCTAGATCTAGAGAATACATATCTCCGCTATCAAACCACCTAAAATAGCGTGAAGAGTCTAAGGCCTTGACCATATCGCTTATCCAGTCTTCACGTATCCAGTCTCGCTTATTAAACTCTCTAGGGGCTTTCACGTTAGAGAAGCGATAATTACCCGTCGTTGCATAGCAACCTTTGCAAGCGTCTACTAGGCCTCCAGTTTTAGGATCAATAGATCCCTGACAAGTGTCTAGAGCGTTAAGAGACCAAGACATAATCCCGTCGAGTTTACTTGTTTTAGATAGTTTGATCATTAGATAACTCCCTTCCCTGTTAGATAAAAAATAACCTGAGCGACAATGAATAAAGCAATAAGTAGTAATAAAGCCTGGTAATTTTTCATTCTGAATCCTTCGCATAATCAGCATTAAAACCTAGTAATTCTATTCCTTGGATAACGGCCTTAGGTAAGTCATAACAGCCGTCATAATCTACCAGGTGATTGTTTTCGAACCATAAACCGATATCAAAATCTCCATTGTCATCTTGCGTATATCCATATTGAGCCCGGGAATCTATCTCAATATCCCATTTTCCGTTAGTAATCTTTTTATCAAATGTATAAGCCATATTTAATTCTCCCTGGTAAGTGTTAATCAACTGCATGACTAAACTGTAAGCATAGAAAATTACCAGGTCAACAACTAAAAACCCTAATAGGGTAAACCCTTAGCTGTATAGATACACAGTCGATAGACCTGGAGGCCTTATTCTATAAGGGTTACTAGAGATCTAGAGAAGATAAGGCAAAGGCCTATAAAACCCTGTAAAGAGCCTGGAGAGCCTGTAATCAATTCCTGGAGAGATTTTACATTATGAGATTAGATCTTATCATTTCATATTGTGGAATAAGCCTGGTGATTACCTGGTAAGTCATTGAAAGATCTAGAGAGGCTATAACCCTCTAGAGACTGGCTACCAGGGAGAGGCCTGGAGAGAGTCATTACCAGGGAAGAGACTTAAGAGCCTGGAGAGATCCTGGGAAGACCAAGGAAGACTTACCAGGTGAAAGCCTGGAGAGAAGACCAGGTAAGACTTACCAGGTAAGAGAAGAGAAGACCTGGAGAGAGACTGATCAAGTCTTATATCTTATAGAAGACCTAGGCAGGTCAGGGGAGGGCAGGGTAGAGCCTGAGAAGGAGGGGGTAGAGGGGTAAAAAGAATTATTTAATAAATTTATATATAGCCTTTTATGACGCTGCTGTAACTTTTAAAACAGGGGGTAGTGTTCTTGCAGAGAACATCGAAGGGGTCTAGGTAGGCTGCAATGTTACTAGACAGCCTAAAAAGTGTCTAGTAAAGCCTAGGGAGGTGTGCACGTAGCCCTGAGCAGGCTGAATAGTGCTCTATGCCCTATAAGACTGTATAGCCTTTAAAGCCAATATAGCCTTTAATGACTTTAAAGATATAGTTATTATTATCTTTATTATATATTATTACTTTTATAGTAAACCTTAAAAGCCTTAATAGCCTATAAAGCTTATTAGCCTATATAGATAGGATAACATACTTTTCTTCTTTTGTCAAGTCTTTTCTCTTGTCCCCTATAAATTGGACACAACTTAAAATAATGCTTGACAAATTGTAAAACTTATGATATAATTACAAACAATAAGTAAAGGATTGTCTTTAAACATGACACGACGTAAGAAAAGAGATTTAAAAGCAGAAGGTAAATGGTGGTCTGATAGCCAAAGGCTTGAGGCTGCACAAACCTTTCTTGCCTTAGGGAACGGTGCTCAAACGGCTGCTGTGCTAGATATCCCTTTAGCTACCTTTAACCGTTGGAGATATACCGACTGGTTTAAGAAAATGGTTGAAGACCTTAAGGCTGAAGACAACCTTAAATTAAATGCTCGTCTTACTAAGTTAGTGTCTAAGGCTTTAGACGTTACTGAAGATAGGTTAACTAATGGTAATTACCAATATGATCCTAAGACTTCAGAACTAATACGTGTCCCAGTGTCTATAAAGGATGCCTCTAAAGTAGCTAATGACATGATGGCTCGCAAGGACATTATTGAAGACAAGCCGATGCAAGAACAGATTGAAAAGACTGTAGACGATAGACTAGCTAAGCTTGCTGAACAGTTCCGAGCCTTTGCTAAACCAAAGGAAAAGGATATAACCCCTAAACCTTTGGTAATTGAAAATGCCACGTAAAGAACCTAGAAACTACAAACAAGAATACAAAGACTACCACGGTACTGGAACTCAAAAGAAGAACAGGGCTGCCAGGAATGGTGCTAGAGCTGAGATGGCTAAAGCTGGTAAGGTCTCTAAAGGTGATGGTAAAGAAGTAGATCACAAAAAGCCTTTAAGTAAAGGTGGTAGTAAAGCTAAAAGTAACCTACGTGTTGTTAGTAAAGCCACTAACCGTAAAAAAGGTAATAAATAAGAGGAGTCCTATTCCTCGATAGCTCAGTCGGTAGAGCAGTAGACTGTTAATCTATTGGTCGGTGGTTCGAGCCCACCTTGAGGAGCCATATACAAAGAGAGAGTAATGGAATTAACAAATGAAGTTATTGAGGGTTTTAGTAATGCCTGTCTAGTCAAGAACTTTGACTCAGCTACAGAGACCCCTGAGTTTCATAGAGAACTCTGGCAACTATGTTGCTCTAAAGATAAATTTGTTGCTATTGCTGCTCCACGTGGTCATGGTAAGTCTACTGCTGTTACATACACGTATTGTTTAGCAGAAGTCTTATTTCGTAGGTCTAAGTATGTTTTGATTGTCTCAGACAGCTTTTCACAGGCTGGTTTGTTCTTAGGTGACATTATTAAAGAACTTAGGGATAATGAAGATATACATGGATTATTTGGTGAAATAGAGTTTACAAAATCTACAGAAGATGATATAATATGTAAATTCGATGACGGATATACATTTCGTATTCAAGCCAAAGGTTCAGAACAAAAGCTTCGTGGTTTGAAGTGGTTAAATAAACGTCCAGACTTAATCATCTGTGATGATATGGAATCTGATGAACAGGTTCTTAATAAGGATCGTAGAGAGAAGCTTCGTAGGTGGTTCTACTCTGCTTTGATTCCTGCCCTGTCAGTTACAGGTAAGATTCGTATTGTAGGTACTATTTTGCACCTAGACTCATTATTAGAACGTCTAATGCCTGAGTCTCAGTTAGCTGCATTAGGGTCTAAAGCATTAAAGAATTTAGTAACAGAAGACTTACGACAGTTTACAGACTATAAGACTTCTTGGTTGTCCATTAAGTATCGTGCTCATACGGATGACTTTAGTAAGATATTGTGGCCTGACCGTTGGAATAAGCAATCACTGTTAGAGCGTAAAGCTCAATACATTAGCCAAGGTTTAGCTGATGTGTACTCTCAAGAGATGTTAAACATCCCTCTTGATGATGCTAACGGATTCTTTAAGAAAAGTGACTTTACACCTCTTAAAGAAGAAGACCGTAAAAAGAATTTAAATTACTATATTGCATGTGACTTGGCAATTAGCCAAAGGCAACATAGTGATTACAGTGTTTTTGCTGTGGCAGGTATGGATGAAAATCAGCATTTGCAGTGTGTAAACATCGTCCGTGACAGGATGGATGCGATGCAGATTGTAGAAACTATACTTGCCCTCCAGCGAACATACAAGCCTGAACTTTTTGGAATTGAAGCAGGAACCATCCAGAAGTCCATCGGCCCTTATCTTAACGAGGCAATGCTTCAGCAAGATACGTTTATCAACCTAGTGTTGCTCAAGCCTAGTGGAGATAAATTAAGTCGTGCGAGGTCAATGCAAGCTCGTATGAGAGCAGGAGCTGTAAAGTTTGACACATCTGCTGATTGGTATCAAACGTTTGAAGATGAACTACTTAGGTTTCCTAGAGATAGACATGACGATCAAGTTGACGCTTGGGCATATATCGGATTGTTACTCAATCAAATGCAAGTAGCTGCAACAGCAAACGAATTAGAGGATGAAGAGTACAGGCTTGCCCTACATGAATATGGATATGACCAAATTGGTCGCAACGCTACAACAGGCTACTAGAACGAATGCAAATTAATACTGAATTTAATCTTGATGAGATTGTAGAACTTCCTAACATTGCTGAAGTGTTAGATGAGAAAACAATCAACACTATTAGCTACAATGTCTGGAAAGGCTTTGAGGCTGATAAAGAATCTCGTTCTGCTTGGGAAAAGCGTACTGAAGATGCAATGAAACTTGCTCTTCAAGTAGCTGAAGCTAAATCATTCCCTTGGCCTGGAGCATCTAATGTTAAATTCCCACTTGTTACTATTGCTGCTCTGCAGTACCATGCTCGTAGCTACCCAGTGCTCATTAATGGCGAGACACCAGTACACTGCCGTACATTCGGTGATGACCCTTCAGGAACCAAACAAGCACGTGGGGATCGTGTAAGTCAATTCATGTCTTACCAGATCCTTGAACAGGATACTAACTGGGAAGCTGAAATGGATCGTGTCTTGATTTCTCAGCCAATCGTAGGCTGTGCTTTCAAGAAGTCTTACTTTGATCCTATCCTCAAATACAACGTTTCCGAGAACATCCTTGCTAAGGATTTTGTCGTAAACTACTGGACTAAACATCTAGACACTTCCCCACGTATTACCCACGTACAGTACTTCTCCAGAAACGACATCTATGAGCGTGAAGCTCGTGGCTTGTTCTGTAAGATGGATGAGGTTATGCCTGCTGCTGTTCCAGAGTCTAACTTGACACTGGCTCAGAATAAAGCACAAGGCATGACTGCCCCTAATTCTATTGATGACTCCACACCTTATGAGATCCTAGAGCAACACTGCTTTATTGATTTTGATGGTGACGGTTACGCTGAACCGTACATCGTGTGGATGCGTCGTGATACCAAGCAAGTATTGCGTATTGTAGCTCGCTATTTCACTACTTCTATTGAGCGTGATGCTAGTGGTAAGATTTTACGCATTACTCCTGAAACATACTTTACTAAGTTTCCTTTCATTCCTTCACCTGACGGTGGCTTCTATGACTTGGGTTTTGGTGTGTTGCTTGGTCCTCTTAATCAAAGTATTGATACCATCCTTAACCAGTTAATTGACTGTGGTACTATGGCTAACACCGCTGGAGGCTTCTTGTCTCGTGGTATTAAGCTACGTGGTGGTAACTACAACTTTGCTCCTTTGGAGTGGAAACATGTTGACACAACAGGTGATGATCTCAGGAAAGGCATTGTTCCTCTTCCAGTTCGTGAGCCTTCTCAAGTTCTTTATACTCTTCTTAATCTGCTTATTAATTACGGTGAGCGTATTGGTGGTTCTGTTGACATTCTTTCAGGACAAAACCCTGGACAGAATACTGCTGCAGAAACAACTCGCACAATGGCTGAACAAGGGATGAAGATTTTCTCAGGTATTTTTAAACGTACCTATAGAAGTCTTAAAGATGAGTTCCGTAAGCTTTATCGCTTAAACCAGTTATACCTTGAAGGTATCCAAGATTACAACAGTGATTCTGGTTCTAACTTTATTGATGCAGATGATTTCGCAGGTCCTGTATCAGATGTACGTCCTTCTGCAGATCCTAACATTGTATCTGATACACAACGTATCCAGCAGGCTACAGCACTTCTACAACTCGCTACCACGACCCCTGGTATGAATATGTACGAAGTTCAAAAGAACTACCTCAGAGCAATGAAGGTATCTAACATTGATATGGTTCTGCCAGATCCAAAAGGCCCTAACGCTATTAAGCCAGGCCCATCTGAGAAGATTCAGATTGAGATGATGAAGCAACAGACTAAACAAGCTGACGCACAGTTGCAGTTCAAGACAGCCATGATGAAGATGATGAAGGATGTTGAACTCAACCAAGCTAAGATTCATAAGCTTGAGGCTGATGCTGTCCTAGCTATTGAACAAGCTGGTGGCGTACGTACTGGACAAGATATTGCAATGCTCGATGCACAAATTGGTGCAGCAAGGGCTAAAAATGAAGGAATGCAACAGGCACTCAAAACAATGATGGACTTAGAAAAACACATGACTGACATGGGTCATCTAGGTTCTCCAGAGATGCCACAAGAAGGAGAAGCACCAGAGATGTAACATAAGGAGGAAGTATGGCAATAGTAGTAACAGAAGAAGAGTATGTGCAGTGGAGAGATAGTAGGGTTACAAGGGCTTTTATGTTTGCTCTTAAACAAGATAGAGAATGGTTAAAGGAAATGTTGTTGGCAGGTACTGAAGATGATGCTGGTCTTCGTGGACGTGCAGCAGCAGTGACTCAAATCCTCAATCTAACCTACGAAGAGTTAATGGAATCAATTAAGGAAACTAGAGATGTCTAATGTATCGGGAATTAACCCAGTATTTGATAGGCTTTTGATTCAACCAATGGAAGTAACTGAGAAAACCGATTGGGGCTTTCAGCTATCGACAGAGGAAACATCAGAGCGTGAACAGTTAGCTAACACAACAGGTATCATCATTGCTTTAGGCGAAGAAGTTCCTGCAGGTGTCGTAGCAGTAGGCGATAAAGTAGTTTATGCCAAGTATGCAGGTTTAATGTATACAGGTAAAGATGGACGTGATTATCGCATGGTGAACTATGACAACTTAGTAGCTAAATTAGACAGTGATGTGGACTTAGTAGATCCGCATTTAAAAAAAGGAATTAAATAATGAGTGAAGAAATACAACAAGAAGCAGGACAGGAAGCTCCAGAAGCTTCTCAGTACGAGTCCGAAGCACGGGCACAGGGCTGGGTAGCACAAGAAGAGTTCCGTGGCTCTGAGAGCGATTGGGTTGATGCTGAGACGTTTGTACGTCGTGGCAAAGAAATTATGCCAATCCTTCGTAAGAACAATGAGAAATTGCTTAAAGAATTAGGCGAAGCTAAAAAAGCTGCTGAAGAAGCACGGGAAGCTGCTAAAGAATTCCGTGAATATCAAAAGCAACAATTTGAGCGTAAAACTAAAGATCTCGAAGCTGAACTAGACCAGTTGAAGCAAGCTAAGCGTGATGCAATCACACAAGGCGACGGAGACCGTGTTCTAGCTATTGACGATGCAATGGATGACTTGAAAGAGCAACGTCTACAGGCTAAAGAAGATCTTAAAGCTGCTGAAGAGAAAGCTAAAGAAGTTCCACAAGTTACTGCTGATCCAATCTTAAATGCTTGGATAGACAAGAACGAATGGTTTGGTAAGGATACAAGACTGACAGGCATGGCTAACGGTTTAGGAGTTGAACTCCGACGTGAGAACCCAGGCTTAAGTGGTCAAGCATTCTTAGACAAGCTAGATGAGGAACTTGCTAATCTGATTCCAGAGAAGTTTGGTAAGAAACGTACACCTAATCCAATGGAAGGTGCTCCTAACGGAACAGCTAGACCATCGGTAAGTTCAGGTAAGAAGTCTTACGCCAACTTGCCTCCAGAAGCTAAAGCAGCTTGTGATAAATTTGTTAAGCAAGGTCTGATGACCAAAGAAGCTTAT
>JGI24890J29729_1001512_pt1 | contig 10287 bp, 12 predicted proteins | sample FreactcultureFD7_FD_29729 | JGI IMG/M metagenome (IMG submission 29729)
TACCTTGTACTGTTGCGCTCGTAGCTGTCAAATTTCCAGCGGCATCAACATAGAAAGTACTGCCTCCATTGCGAAGTGCCACATTTGCAATGATTGTGCCTGCTACTAATTTGCCAGCATCAATATTTAAAATGACATTACTAGAACCATCTAATGGGCTATGACCCCAAGAACCGCTTTGATAGGTATAAACATCTTTGGCGTATCCTGAAGAAGGATCTACTACAAACCATAAATCGCCCGATACTGGTGTTGAGCCATTAGTGTTATTTGAACTAGGGCTTGGAGTATAAGAGGCGTAGTTTGTAGTGTTTTTATTATTAGCAGAGGAATAAGCACGCCCGCTGTATATTGCGCGGAAGTTGCTTGAGCCGCCGCCGCTAAAGCCGCGTTGTATGCCGCAGTTGCGCTTCCCTGAGCTGACGATGCTGTGCTTTGCGCTGTATCGGCTGTATAGGCGGCCTGATTCGGCCCAGTCTCTAACTTTGCTACGCGATCCGATAGACCATAGAACATATCCTGCAAGTTTGCAGGCAGATTAGTAAATGCCATTTAAGAAACCGACCCTGCCGCTAGTTGTCGTGTAAGAGTAAGTGTAACGCGTGATGGCCCGTTCTCACCCGGATTTACGCTCATTGCGACTATGCGCAAAACAAGGCTTACTCCTGCGGGGAAGTAATCATCAACAATATCAAGGCGTACTTCATCGCCAATGCTGTATGTGCCAAAGTAAGGATCTACATAAGTAGGGATGATTACTTCGACAGTTGTAGGTGGATAAGAGACGGCGTTCAGTTGTCCAAGTGTCACACTTTTCAGCAAGTTGATATCGCCAATGTCTATGTAGTTTGCAGAATCCTCAAGTAGCGGGAAGCCGTCTGTGTATTTATTAGAGTCCACCGCAGTAGCAGTTAGTTTGCTTCCATTTGCGCCATAACCTAGACCGTAAAGTCTATTAGCCGCGCTCTGCCCATCTTCGGGGAATCGATAAGAGATTATGTTGCCGGGGAATTGCAATACTGTAGCGGTGAGCGAACTAGAGCTATAGACAGTTCCGAGCGGGATTCCGATAGTAAATTGATTCTTAAGCGCATCGCTAAGGATGTAGGGCTGGATGCTAAAGTCAAAGAAGTTCTGGGCTAGGTCTTTGATAGCCTGATAGACCGACTTGTATTCATAGGCGTTATAAGTTTTATTTGTAGATAGCCCAGATGTAGCAGAGTTATATGTCAACCCTGTCTTGCCGTAAGACTTTGCTTCGGTGTATTGCAAAAGGTTATAGGCGATATATGTCGGGTCTTTGGATGCATAGACCTTATCGTCTGAGATTCTGCGGCGCTGGTAGAGGCTCATCATTTCTTGCGCTGTGATGTGCAGGATTTGATTTTCTGAGTCGTACTCTCGATTCCAGATAACACCCGACCAAATAGGCTTAGTCTGAGAAGTTACAGGATCAGAGTAGAGAATCCATAAGATTGTCTTGCCGGGGGTTGTGCCGTTATAGACATTGAGGTTTGTAGAGTTCAACCCTGATAGCAAAACTTCGCCTTGAAAAGTACCCACCGAGTTTAACTGCTGAGTAAAGTTCACGCCCGTAAATGGCAGTTCAGCAATAATCGGATTAGCCGTAGAACCCGACTGGTAGATGTTAGTAGTTACATACCTGAACTCTGAATCTGACATTATACATAGGCATTTCGGTAGGTAGTGGACATTGAGCCGACAGAGCTAGTCCAAGTTATAGAGCTAGTGTTTGGCGCAATATAAATCCAGCCGGTAGATGATGCTGTCAAAAGGTTACGGGTAGGAGATACCGCCGAGTAAATAACCCGCTGTAGCAAATCAACTGTGAGTGAGTTTCCAGTTGGCACATTGGCAAAATACATAGAGTTGATGCCATCTGAAATTGTGCCGCTTGCGCTAGGAGAGGCGATAGTAATAACGGGTGTTGATGTAGCCCACCCTGTATTGCTGACTGTGAAAGATGTGCCTGTCTTAGTTGTGCCGATGTCATCGTAATAACGCGGATCAGGGAAAGTCATGTGCAGTTGCGTGAGGATATAGCCATAGGAGAAATCTGCCGTTACGGGAGTAGTTAGCCCGCGAGAACGACCATACATACGCTTATCGCCAGTATCGCCGTTAAGTCTGAAAGTAAATAATTGCAACTGATTAGTAGATGGCGTATTTCCCGTTGGATCTACATAGTAAGCAATAGGCTGAGGCGCAAAGGCTGACTGTAATTGCTTATAGTAATACTGAGCTGTATTCGAGTTATCTCCTACGATTACTAAGTCAATCATAACTGTGCGCTCATCGTAGAAATCGCGCCCTGTATATGAGCCGTCAATATATCCCCGATTGTCATCTTGGATACGAAGCGGTGCTGTTCCACCTAAACCGTCAATGTTTGTAATCTGATACTGCGTACCATTGCCGATAGTGAGATTGTTAAAGTTAATTTGATAGTTGCTTAGTGTCATTATTTAGACCCAACTGGTACGCCGTTTTTCGCGGCTTTGGCTAATTTCTTTGCAATATCGTTGGTGTTTGTTGCATATACAGTTATGTTCTGATTAACAGTAGGGCTTGCTGAAGGCTTAGGAGTTGGCGTAATAACTTTGACTGGTCTGCCTCTTAGATCAGGTGCGCCTGTAGATTGTCCAGAGATAGTCATGGGTGTTGAGAATGTAGTAGGCGCTGTATCATTTTTACCGCTAAGCAACTTATGAAGCGTGTATGTTGCGGCGGCTGTTCCAACAATAGCCGCTAATGCTGTTATGGCTGTTCCCANGCTAAGACCGCCAGTAGCAAATGCGGCGGCAAGACCTGTAGCAATATAGGNATCGCGTAAAATATTTACTGCNGTANNAACGGCCATGATGCCAGTCACAATTTTATCGCCAATCCAAAATCCCACAATTGCTTCGCCAAGCACTTTAAACTTTTCAGCGTTATCGCCTAAGAACTTAGTAAATTGACCGAACTTAGGGATAGCAGTATTTGTAACCCAGTCGGTCAATTTAATTGCGTAGGGAAGTAACTTTGTGCCAAGTTCTACTTCAAGTGCTTGGAAGTTTGCCTTTGCAATAGCCATCTTGCCCGGCAGAGTATTACCAAACGCGTTAGCCGCTCCTCCTGCGCGATCCTCTACAGCCTTCAAAATCTGAGCTAAAGATGCGCCCTTCGGGATTGTCTTGCCGATAGCAATACCAAGATCGCCTAATCCTTTTGCCTGACCGATAGATGCGCGAGCAAGCAATCGCCCTGCATCGGCTANAGATATGTTCTTAAATCGCGCTAAATCTGCGGCAGTTGAGAGAGTATCGAGTGCNATCTGCGGGCTACCACTTGCNNCTGTCATCTTTGACAACGCATCGTAGGTATCTTGGTAAGTGAATCCAAGCGCCTTCATTGCATTAGCGTGGTCTTTAATTACTGGTAATGCGGCTTCGAAAGATACGCCTGTGTTCTTTACAGCTACTTCTAAGTTAGCCTGAGACTTTTCTACCTTATCAAGAACTTCAAGGCTGGCAATGCCAAGAACAGCAAATGCTCCACCAAGACCTACAACTGCAACGCGAGCATACTTGGCGGTTCTTTCTAATACTCCAAGAGATGCGCTGGCTTTCAATCCATTCTTTTCCATCAGGGAAAGTTCACGATTGACTTCGCCAAACGCGGCAATAGCCTCAGTAGCCTTAGCCTTTACTTCGAAGATGACTGGTGGAAAAAACTCCATTGCTTATCCTCTCAGGCTTAAATGCTTACGCATAATTGTATAGTGAAACCTTTGATATTTAGCAAAAGCAGGTTTCATAAATGGGTAGTTAGTATCTTNTTGCCATGTAGGAGGTGCGTAGTTGCCACCTAATTCAAGCGCGCGACCATAAACGATTGTAGGGCCGACAACTGCGCTATAAGAAGCAAATCCTGAACGGACTTTTGCGCCACGAATAGAACGGCGTAAGTTACCAGTCACATTCATAGGAGGCTCGCCGGGTNTAGCAGGGTATGGAGAATCCCTACGATCACCTTTGATTTCTTCCTGAGCTAACTGAATTAACTTTGCCATCATCTCATCACGCGCTAGGCGAGCGCCCATATCTAACTTTTCTTGAGCGCGCACAACGGCTTGTTTGACTTGCCAAATATTATTCAGCATTTTCAATTCTCCCCGTCATGTGCGCTATCGCTAGAATCCAATCCATAAGAAGTGCAGGCTGTTCATCCACTTGTGTAGGTGTCCAGCCGAATTCTTTAGCAAGTTTGTAATAGTAATACTGTTCATCTGGGTAGATGAAGTCTGGACTGCGCTCTGTTCCGGTTAAGACATCCCTTAATCGGTTGAGCTGTCTAAAGGGCTATCAGCCCCTTTATCTTCATCAAAGTTGGTAAAGATAAAGTCTTGAATCTTTTGAACCTCTGCGGCCAAAGTATCGTAATCAGGCAAGCTCAATTCCCATAGAGATGAGAGCATGATAGATGGCAGGATAAGGTCTAAAGTCCATGACTCAATCAGTACGGCGATGAGACCATCAACCATAGACAAGTTCTGCAATAAGCCTGTCTGCTCATTGGCGGCTTCAATCATCTTTCTACGGTCTTTGACCTTGAGAGTCTTTGGATCGCGTAGCGTTACTGTGTTCCCGCTAGGGAGTTTGATTACCTTCAACATGATTTCCTTCTCTCGCCTTCGCTGTTTTTTAAGTTGAACCGGGGTGCGGGAAGGCGGCGCACCCCGGCCAACATTTATTCGGTTACTGGTAAGTTCCCGAAGCCTTTGCGTTCTGCAATACCCACTTGATATTTGCGTAGCCGCTTGTAGCTCCTGCATCTGTGGTATTTGCGATACCTTCAATGTCCACTTCAATTTCTACGAAGTCTTTAGAGCGGTCAATCATGGTTGCTACATAAGCACCCTTTGTCACGGTGAACTGCACTTGAGTTGCTGTAGATCCTGAACCCTGAGACCAGTTGATTGTGATGGCTGGCTGAGTATTTGTAAGGAATCGAGTAAGTTCTGTATCTGCTTCCATAACGAAGCGGATCTTGCCCTTTGTCTCAAGAGCGCCCAAGAATATTTGATATGGGTTCTTCGTGTTGCTGATTCCAAAGATAGGGCTGACTGGTCGAGTCATATCCAATGAGCCTTCTACAGAGTTAGAGATTGTAGAACCGCCGATTGAGACGGTAGCAATCCAAGTCGGTGTAGGAAGGACAGTAGAGAATGATGGTGTAGGAGTTGAGGCTGTAGCTGAAGCCCATCCTGTTCCCTTTGCATCGTAATCGAGCAAGCCATCGGCTGTAAACTTAAGGCTTGCATCGTGGATTTGAATACCAGCGTATGCGCGAACATTTGCTGCATAGAAGTCAGTCAAAGTAAATGATGTTGGCTGAGCATCTGCGCCTGTAGCGGTAGCGTTCTTAATGCTAATGGTGTGAGTATATGGCGCTGATCCACCTGAAGTAGTGACATCGCCAAGCAGACCGCCTAGAACATAACCGAAGGTATCGGCAAATACTGGGCCACCAAAGTCAAATGTTGAATGGGTGCGACCTTGTACATACGCCATGTTCTTGATGAGAGAACCTTGCGCCATGTCTGATGCGTAGAGCGGCCCGATTAAATCAACAGGCTTGAGCTTGTTGGCAGTAACAGGGATAAAGTCGGTTGGGGTTACAGGAGTTCCCTTAGTTGTTTCTTTGGCGATACCCAGATAACTCCGGTGTGTATTTTGTACTGTCATTTATTCACTCTCCTAGAGTCTCGGCTGGTTTTGCCTTAGTTGGTGTAGTTGTTGAAACATCAGGTGCGCTAAAGTCACTTGGTGCTTCAAAAGAATCCCCAGACTGAACTGTGATAGCCAATGTTGGGAATACGCGTTCGCCTTCTCCGGTATATGTGAACTTAGCCATTTCTCTCCTTATGCCTGAATCATTTGTGTGACAGTAAATCGGACTGATGCCCATGTCTCAATAGAGTTACCCTTTTGCGATAAAGGCTCGCCGTATGAAACATCAATAACTGGTTCTGCTCCCTGCCATACCAAAGTGCCAGATGTGTCTCCGAATCTATGATCCGAACGCAACTTATCCTTCAGGTCATCAATGATACCGTCTAAGTTATCCATAGCATCTTCGGCAAGCCGTTCAAGGCTGTGGTGAAATAATTGAATCACTACTGTGTAGTCAATACGCTTCCAACCGCTATGTGCGCCACCTACTGCAATACGAGATTCTGTCTCTGATTCTATAAAGATTACCGCTATACAACGATTGACCTGACTTGGTAAGGAATTAACCTGAAAGTCAATGCGCTTTGGGAAAGATGTAAAAACTTGGTTGATTCCGTCAATAGCAGGTGGAGCTATGAAGCCAGCAAGCGTACTTCTTACCTGCTTGCGACCTACTGCCATTATCGAACCCTTCTGTAGGGAACGAGCAACTGCTTTGCCAAAGCTATTTCATCGCCTAACTTGTCTGCCTGATCTAAACCGCCACCGGGTCTTGTAGTAATTGCCATTGCCATCGCACTATCGCCACGAACCTTGAGGAAGGCTGTAGTGACAAGTATGGCGGCTTCTTTAATTGCTGGTGGAAGCGCGCTGATAGATACGCCCGCGTTGTGTGTATATTGCAAAGCCGATACAAGCGGAACAGTTGTAGATCCGAATGTATAGGTAGAAGCAACTGTCACATTCTCGCTATACATACCATCGTAAATCTTGAGCATCTGCCCTGCAATAAATCCGATTCCGCTTGCAACTGTGATAGATGACTGAGTAGCAGTAGCCGATGCAATGGTTGTGTTTGTATATCCGCAGACATACTGATAGTTGAGAAATACCTCTTGGCGTGGGCTTGTTGGAAATCCAAACTGAAGCGGCCCTTGAGATGAGTAGGTAGTTGAGGCGCTTGCGTAAGGCACAATAATCTGGCTATCTTCAATCCACGCGATTGAGCAGTCAGGAAGGCTCTGTAGCTGAGTATTAGGGTTGCCATAGTTAAAGGTTAAGAGCGCAATAATAGGATTGTAGCGTGGGTGCAGGCGAATAGTGCCATCTGCCTTGATACGGCTACGCTGTTGCTCGGTCTCTACTGTTGCCGCAAGTACCTGATTGCAGTAGGTATCAATCCATGATGAGGCGCGAGCGATGACATTCATTAGCTCAGAATCCTGTACATCCGGATCTTGCGAGTTAAATACTAAGTTGTCAATATCAATAGCAGTTGGAGCGTTCTTGAATTCATCAAGGGTTAGGTAAGGAGTCGAGAACTGGAAAGTAGTTGCTGTATAAGCATTAGCCATTTATTTCTCCGCACTTAGAACATTTTTTAAAGAACGAGCCAAACCCGCACTTCTTACATGGAAATCCATTGGTATCAGCAACGCCACTTAGACTTGCTTCTCCCATACCTTCATCTTTTAACTTCTTACGCAATTTAGGATTATTGACTTCGAATAGTCCATCTCTGCCGGGCTTTAAAACTTTAACGCCGCGCGATGTAGTTACTGATAACTCGCGCATACCTTTTGGGCCAATCATCTTAGCCATGCCAACCTCCGATTTATTAAGTGAGCCTTTTAACGACTTGCTCAGGTCTTTTATTAAATTGTTACTTAAGCAGCGACAATTCCTGAAACGACACCATTCCATGCAGGTGCGTAGCAGAAGAATGTTCCACGGAAGTATGTTGAGAATTCATACGCGAACTGAGTTACAGGCCATGAATACCCATGTAGTCCTGAACCATGATGTTCGCCCAAACATCTGATACCTCAGTATCAGGGATTGGGAGTGTGTATGAAAGGACAGGAGCAACGCCCTGTGGAAGCCACGGATGAACTGTGAGATCCACGAGTTTGCCTGTGATTTCGTTATGGAGTGCGCCGATTACAGCACCACCGACATAATCGCCTGTCTCTGTCTGAGAGAGGTTCAAACGGTAGTTAGCTGTTGAGCCATTCTTGATTGAGTCAGACAACTGCTTGCGGTCTGCGCCATTGAGAAGAATCTCATCTGGATCACCCTTAACTGAATCGTAGAGCTTGCTGAATACNAGTTGGAACTCAGCGCCCGGATTTGATGTTGAGAATGTTGTGTTGATGTCATTGACATAACCTGAGTTAGGGCCAAGAACTGTAGGCAAGATTCCGTCATAACCTGTTGCGTAAGCAGATGTATCTGAACTTGCGCGAGATGCAAGGATTGTGCTTGAAGTTGAATAGACGAGAATATCGCCACCACTTACTGAGCTTGTTCCTACGACATATCCTGTATTACCCTTGAATGAACCCTGATACTTAGCGTTTGCAACGCCTGTTGTTGTACCGACATACACATTGTAGCCAAGAGCGCCAGTTACATCGCCGACAACAATCTTAAGAGCCTGTGATGAAGGTGTAGTAGAAGCTACTGATGAGACAACTGACTCACCGAATCCTGAGCTAGAAATACCAGCATCTGCTGTGACATATACATAGTATGTGTTGTTAGCAATTGCTGTTGTTCCTGTAGGTGCTGTAGCTGATGAGAGAGTTACTGTAGGAGCTGAAAGAGCGCCTGCGTAACCTGATGCAGTACCGCGTGACATGAGCATCATGCGTTCTTCCATCAACATAGTCGCATAGAGAGTTGATGTTGATGACAACTGACGGAGATCCTGATATCCAAGACCTGAGAAGTTAGCATCAAATGAAACTGCATCTGATAGTGAGTATGAGTTGTATGGAAGGACTAGATCATCTGCTGAGTAGGTGATCTTAGGGCCGCGTTCAAAGTTAATTGAACCAAATGCGGTTGTTGTTGTTTCTGTGATACCCGGCCAGATGTTAGCGTTTCCACCAGTTCCTGTACCTGTGTATCCTGTAATGCGCTTTACGCGGTGTGAAGTACCGACACCCTTCTTACGAACAATCTTGTTACGCAATGGAGTAGGGCGTGGTGTAAGCAACTTAGCAGGTGCTTCAAGGTCAAATGCCGCGAAGGATGTGCTAAGAGGTGATGTAAGCGAGATGTCCTTTACGATATCCGCTGTTGCTGTGCGCTGAGCTGCGAGAGCTGCGTTAAGCGCTCCGACTGCATCAGGTGATAGTGACTTGTTTGCTACAAGAGCTTCCATCTGTGCAGATGGATCTTGTGCTGGTGCTTGACCCGGTACTGAAGAGGCGTTTGAAAGTGACTTGCTGAGTTCTCCAAGATATGCTTCTTGAAGTTCAGCGGCTTTCTTTGGCTCTACATCACCGAATAGGTCTGTTGCTTTAGGCATTTGTGCCATAAGTTTTTATTCCTTTTCGTTAAGTGTGTTAGTTCTCTGTATTGACTTTAGCCTTAGCAAAGAATTCCTGTGCCAAGTCGCTATAGCCCTTACGAAGGACTGGATCGGTTGTCGCATCAGCCTTTGANTTGTATGTCGCGGCCTTTACGAGATATTCGTTTGATACTGCTCCTTGAGCAACTGCGGTGCGCTTTGGCCCACCTGCAACTGTCTTGGTTAATGCCGTTGCTAGTTCGGTTTCAAGTATTACCGACTTCTCAACCGCAGACTCTTTTTCTGCGCGTAGAGCGTCAATCTCTGCTTTGACCGATGCCATAGCACTCTTAACGGCTTTTTCAACTACATCTTCAACGGATGTAGTGTCTGTGGCTTGCGCCTCAGAAACTTCTTCTGTCGCTTCTGCGACTGCTTCTTCTACTGCTTCAACAACTGCTTCAGCAACTGCTTCGACTGTCTCATCAGCATCTGCTGACTTTGTGTAGTCAATAATTTCCGCTGTTGTTACATTTGCTGGTGGAGTCATTGGGTTAGGGTTTGATCCTGATGGGATTTGTACATGAGTTGCGCCGTGTGTTTCTACGACATTGTGGCATCCGCACTCAAGGCACTTGTTGATAGATTTCATAGTCTTGTGCATTTTGCACATCTTTGAATCGCATCCACCACTTGCCGCACACTCTTTGCATCCTTCGCAATCGCATCCGATTGTGTCTGCTTCTGGATCTTTGTGCGCTGACATTTCTACTGAATCTGACATGATTTCTCCTTCTTGTGCTTCGCCGTTGTACCAAGCCATAAGGTGTTCGGCTACTTCAACGAGCTGTGTTAGTGAGTAAGTTTCATCGCCACTTTCTGCCATTTCTTTTGCTTCAACCACGATGAGTTCTGCAATTGCGCGGCGAGCGGTATCGAATGTGGCTTGGTCGAACTTTGCAGAATCTGGGGTCAATGACTTAGCCAATTCTGTGATTTGCTTAATTGTTTCCATCTTTGAGCCTTTCTCGG